>LFRM01323506.1_pt5 | contig 18078 bp, 21 predicted proteins | sample 618341 | NCBI WGS metagenome assembly LFRM01 (sample SAMN03654438, study PRJNA283298) | anaerobic digester metagenome | isolation source: pool of bioreactors CSTR01a, CSTR02a, and CSTR03a thermophilic anaerobic... | place: Denmark: Kgs. Lyngby | collected 2014-05-21 | reverse complement strand
AGCTTTTAAATCTTATAGTTAGCACCATTTTTTAATGTCTGATACCAAAGTCAGGTTATATAGTTAGTTGTGGTCCTAGTCAATCTAATTTCGCAATTAGTTAAAAAATAAAAGTTCAAATGAGTTTTTATTGGTTTAAAGCATTATCTATTAAATCGAGATAACCTTTTATGGTTGCATCTTCGCCACGACCCGGAACACCGAGTTGCCTTGAGCCTACAATATTGCCTTCTGAATCTACGAATATCGTAGTTGGAATAGCGTCTACCGTAGACAGAAATCCAGCTTCCATATCGTCTGTTGGTATAAGAACCGTAAAGGTTGCATTGCTCGCTTTCATAATTTCTTTCGCACTGTCTGCTTCATCTTTAGCATCGGTGCATATTCCTATTAATCCCACGTTATCTGGTAATTGCTCGTTTAGTTTTGCCAATGCAGGCATCTCTTCCACGCAAGGCGGGCACCAAGTTGCCCATATGTTTACCATAGTTATGTCATTTTCCATAAATACTTCATAGGTAACATCGTTACCTTGCAAGTCTAGTGTTTCAAAACTGCCTAAGGTAGCATCTGTTGGGGTTTCTGATTTACCGCAAGAGCTTAGCATTATTACGATAGCAATCAGTAGTACTAGTAATCGTTGTTTTTTCATATTTGTTCTCCTATTATACTAATATTATTAGACCGATAACAATCTCTGCAATTATGTACGGCCTATCAATCAAAGTGTACTATTTAAATGCATGGATAACTTACTAGTGGTTTATCTTACAAAAACATAATGATATATGACCACGTTGGTAAACACTCATCTTTGATTGGAATATATTATATATTATAAATGATTATAAAGCAACAAAAAAGCCTTTAAGCATTTGACTTAAAGGCTTTTAGGCAATTCAATTTAGCTTAGAATAACACACCGTGTTTTTCGTTATCTACAGTAGGAATTGGAGTCATATCCTTATCCATAATATGCTCGGGGTTAAGGTAATCTTTGCCTTCCTTAGCAATTACTCCGGATAGCAGAAGAACTGCAACTAAGTTAGGAATCGCCATCATACCGTTTAATGTATCGGCGATATTCCAAACAAGTGACATGCTAGATACTGAACCAACAAATACTAATATAGTCCAAACAACCTGATAAGGCCTCTTTATTTTTTCACCACCAAGGTAAACAATACAACGTTCACTATAGTAGTACCATCCAAGTATAGTAGAGAAAGCAAATGTTGCCATGCCCACCGTTAAAATTATTGGACCCAATATAGGAATCATAGCAAATGCTTGAGTTGTAAGCGTCCCACCGTCACCCGATATTGCATCAATTCCAGGATACTTGATAATACAACTTACAAGAGTCAAACCAGTTATTAAACAAACAACTACTGTATCCCAGAAAGAACCAGTCATTGATACTAACGCTTGTCTTACGGCATTTCTTGTCTGCGCAGCGGAAGCCACTAGTGGTGCAGAACCTAAGCCGGCTTCGTTAGAGAATAATCCTCTAGCAATACCAAAACGTGCAACTACCATAACACTAGCTCCTATGAAACCGCCACCAGCAGCTCTTGCATTAAAAGCAGATTTACAAATTAGTACGATAGTTTCTATCAAAACATCTCTATTTAAGACTAAAATAATTACGCAGCCAAGAAAATAGAAAACAGCCATAAATGGTACTAGTTTTTCTGAAACCTTAGTTATTGACTTAATGCCTCCGATAATAGTAAAGCCTACTAATATAGCGAGTATAAGTCCCACTATCCATACAGGTGCTCCTGTATTTTCATGGACTATTGTTGATACGGCATTAGCTTGCACAGTGTTTCCTATACCAAAGCCAGCAAGCCCGGTAAAAATTGCAAAGATTACGCCTAACCATTTCATTTTAAGTCCTCTTTCTAGAGCATACATCGCACCACCTATCATGGTGCCGTCCTTACTCTTTACTCTGTACTTAACACCGATTAAACATTCTGCGTATTTAGTAGCCATACCAAATACACCTGTTAGCCATACCCATAATATTGCGCCTGGGCCTCCTAGTGCCAACGCTGTACCCACCCCAACTATATTACCTGTACCTATAGTTGAAGCTAAAGCTGTAGTTAATGCACCAAACTGAGATACATCGCCTTCTGCGTCGGGATCTTTTGTCACAGAAATTTTTATCGCTTTAAATATATGCTTTTGAACAAAACCCGTCCTTACAGTCATAAATAAATGCGTTCCAAATAGGAAGATAATCATAGGGGGTCCCCATACAAATCCGTTAACCGCATTTATGACACTGTTTAATGCATCCATAAATCCACCTTTCTTAATAAACGAAAAAACAATCAAATGTATTTTACCATACTTTTAGGCATATTACACTAGTTATTAATCCGATTTTGTATATTAAACCAAAAACATCCTATGAGAATGTGTCTTTATTGTTTTATATAGAAAAAACAACGTATAATATGGGGAAAGCGTCTAAAGGCTTATAAAATCAAAGAAAAATGATATTTTATTCACATATTAAGTTGACATAATTTGTTTTTGTAACTATAATATTTACATTGGGTATTGTGATATTTAATAAATTTTATATTTAGGAGAAAATTATGGACAAGAGAGAACAATTTGGATCGAGACTGGGATTTATCTTAGTTTCCGCAGGTTGCGCCGTAGGTCTTGGTAATATTTGGAAATTTCCTTATATGGCAGGACAGTATGGAGGGGCGGCATTTATTTTAATCTACCTAGCATTCTTAGTACTTTTAGGTATTCCAGTAATGGTAGCTGAATTTACAGTAGGTAGAGGCTCGCAGAAATCGATAGTTAAAGCATTTGAAACATTAGAGCCAAAAGGTACAAAATGGCATAATGCAGGTTATTTAGGATTTGTAGGTAACTATATGCTTATGATGTTTTATACTACAGTAGCAGGCTGGATATTGTTTTATTTGTATAAAACAGTTATAGGAACTTTCAATAGTATGACGCCTGATGAGGTCGGTGGAGTATTTGGTGCAATGGTTAGCTCAGGAAGTACGTTAGTATTTTGGATGGTTTTAGCTGTGCTTATATCCTTTGGGGTTTGTGTATTAGGATTAAAAAATGGAGTAGAAAAAATTACTAGCGTAATGATGGTATGCTTATTAGTTCTGATGGTAATAGTAGCTGCAAGAGTGCTAATGTTACCTGGAGCTAAAGAAGGACTTAAATATTACTTAATACCTGACTTTGCTAGAGCAGCTAGTCAAGGATGGGGCAATGTAATATTTGGAGCAATGAGCCAAGCGTTCTTTACACTTAGCCTTGGTATTGGTTCCATGATGGTTATGGGAAGTTATTTGGGTAAAGATAGATCAATTACAGGTGAAGCAATAAACGTAACAATTTGTGACACGTTCGTAGCAATAACCGCTGGCCTAATAGTTATACCAGCATGTTTTGCTTTTGGTGTAGACGTAGGAGCTGGTCCTTCACTTATATTCATAATATTACCGAACATATTTAACACTATTTCAGGTGGACAGTTGTGGGGATCGCTGTTCTTTGCATTTATGGCATTCGCTGCTTTATCTACAGTAATAGCAGTATTTGAAAATATAATTGCCTTTGCTATGGACCTATGGGGTTGGAGCAGACAAAAGGCAGTAGCAGTAAACATAGTTTTAGTAATCGTGCTTTCATTACCGTGCGCACTAGGATTTAATGTGCTATCAGGATTTGTACCATTTGGACCTGGATCAGTAATACTTGATTTAGAAGACTTTATAGTATCTACTACTTTATTGCCACTAGGTTCAATGATAGTAATGAGTTTCTGCTCACAAAAATATGGTTGGGGATGGGATAATTTCCTTAAAGAAGCGAATACAGGAATGGGTATTAAATTTATGTACCCTAGAGCTTACGTAATGTATGTAATCCCTGCAATAGTAGCAGTTATATTTGTAAAAGGATATTATGATTTCTTCTTAGGACAAGGAATGAATACTAATGTCGGATTAGGACTAGCTATTGCATTACTAGCAGTTACGGGGTATATTATGTTTGGAAGGAAAAAAGAAACAATTCCGAACGCATAATGGAGGTATAAAAATAACATGAATATATTGGTAATAAATCCAGGGTCTACAACAACTAAAATAGCCTTGCATGATGGCAATGACAATATATTCACCGAAACAATAGAGCATCCGGTTGAATTAATTGGTCAGTTTAGTGAAATAACTGACCAATTTTCTATGAGAAGGAAAAGCATCAGGGAGGTTTTAGAAAAACATGATGTGGATAGCTCTAAACTAGTAGCAGTTGTATCTAGAGGAGGACTTCTGTTTGGTTTAAAGGCCGGTGGATATATAATAAACGAAGCTTTGGTGGAAGCGTTTAAAAGCGATAAAGCTTCTCCGCATGCATCAAATCTAGGGGCAATTATTGCATATGATATAGCAGAACCTTTAGGGATTCCTGCATATATCTACGACAGTGAAGCATCTGATGAGCTTGATGAAATAGCCAAGATTACAGGAATGAAAGGCTATAGATATAAGCCCCTCGCTCATGTGCTCAACCAAAAAGCAGTGGCTAGAAAAGTGGCAAATGAAAAGTTCGGTAAGGAATACAGCGAATTTAGAACCGTAGTAGCTCATATGGGTGGAGGAATTACAGTAGGAGCCCATAAAGACGGAAGGATAGTAGATTCTGTTAGAGATGACGAAGGCCCTTTCTCACCTGAAAGATCTGGAGGAATGCCGCTTTTAGACTTAATTGATATTGCTTACTCGGGGAAGCATAACAAGAAAGAAATGATAAAAATGGTTAGAGGCGAAGCGGGAATCAAAGCTCTTTTAGGTACGACCGATATGAGACTTGTAGAAGAACAGCTGAAAAATGGCGACAAGGAAGCTGAACTCATATACTCGGCTATGGCATATAAAGTTGCCAAAGCCATAGGAGGAATGGCTACAGTACTAAACAGGGACCTTGACTGCATAATATTAACAGGTGGCATAGCATACTCTGAATATATCGGCGATATAATTACAGAAATGGTTAAAACAATAGCTCAAGTAGTAATTGTGCCTGGAGAATACGAGATGCAGGCGCTAGCATCAGGTGCTGTGAGAATTTTAAGCGGCAAAGAAGAAGCAAAGAAATATTAGAGGAGGAATATATTGAGCAATAGTAAAAAGGGTTTAATTGCGGCGATGTTATCAGCGGTGCTATTTGGGTTTATGCCGATAACGGCCAAATATTTATATAGTTTTGGATGCAGCACAATTACAGTTGTTTTCTTTAGACAGATAATGGCGCTACCTATTGTATTAGTTTTATTTGCCAAGTCCAAGAAAGTTAAAATGAGCAAAAAGGAGTTTTTTGAAGCTTTTAAAATAATAGTAATTGGTATGCTACTTACTCAAACTTTACTATATGCATCGTATAGATATATATCCACAGGACTAGCTATGACTGTACATTTTAGTTATCCTGTTTTTGTTGTTTTAGGAATGCTGATATTCTACAAATCAAAATTAACATGGGTTAAAGGGATATGCGTAGTACTTTGTACTTCAGGTATCATATTGTTTTATGATCACGTAGAAGGAATCGCAATTAAGGGCATGCTTATAGCTTTAATTTCAGGAATTTGTTACGCTTACTACATAATTAAATTAGCCAATTCAAATTTAAGATTTATGCCACCAATGCAGTATGCAGTACTATTTATTACAATTAATTCTGCAGTGCTCTTTGCTTACGGAACTGCTACAAAATCACTGGAATGGCAATTCCCGTTAAGGTTTTGGATAGTTATGTTCTTATTTGCTATAATAATAACTATTGTTGCAGTGCTTTTGGTGCAATATGCAGTTAAATGCATTGAGCCACATACAGTCTCAATATTGAGCACTTTAGAACCGATAACAAGCATTATTGTAGGGATTATTTTCTTGAATGAAATATTGACATTAAGGACTGGTTTAGGAATGATTTTAATATTAGCCGCGGTGCTAATTGTCACATTATTTGATAAAGAAGCAGAAGAGGTCTAGACAAATGTTTATGACTATTATGCCTTTCGCATGCTTAACTGCAGGAGTGGTAATGGGTCTGCGTAATATGCCGAGTAAATTCTATTCTTTGGCAACGATTGTTACAAACGTAGCACTAGTTTTTCTAATGGTAACAATCGGTGCTAACGTAGGAATCAATGATGATGTAATGAATAACTTAAATACGATTGGTTTAAACTGCGCACTGATTTGTCTTCTGGCAATATCATTTAGCGTATTTTTTTGCTATATAGTTGAGAAAAAACTTATTGACTTTGATAAGATTAGTAAAAAACTGAATAAAGACAATATTAAAGAAGAAAAAAAACAAAGTAAAATTGACCCGATATTAATAATTATTCCATTTAGCATTATACTAGGAGTTGGCCTTGGTTATTACTTTATACCAAGTGGTTATGCTCATATATTAAACTACTGCCTGATAGTATTTTTAATATTTTTATACACAAGTGTAGGGATAGGAATGGGATCAAACATTGGAGTTTTTAAGTTTATAAAAGCAATTGGATTAAAAATAGTTTATTTAATCATCGCGATATATATAGGAAGCATAACAGGCGGAGCTGTGGCTTCGCTAATTACAGGAGTGCCACTTAAATATGCAGTTATTTCAGCAAGCGGTCTTGGTTATTATAGTTTAACAGGAGCAACGATGATGCACTTTTATGGCGCTGAGGCTGGAGTATACGGATTCATGGTAAACGTTATGAGAGATTTATTTACTGTTATATTGATTCCGATATTTATGAGAATATCACCAAGCGCGGCGATGGCGTCTGGCGCTGGAGGCAATATGGATACTCTTTTGGTTCCAGTTACGAAGGCTGTAGGCAAAGAATTAGGTGTAATAGCCCTTGCTATAGGAATAATTATAACAATATTAGTACCAATTATATTGCCGATTCTTTGTACTGTAATATAGTTGTAAAACAAATCACTTGACAGACACCTAGGGCTATGGTATATTATTTTCTGTCAAGTAGTTTTACTTAACAGAAGAAGCAGGAGTAAAAAATGATTAGAGATATAGAGTATGCGAGTCTTTTGTTTGATTTTTACGGAGAATTGCTTGCAGACCAACAAAAAATTGTTATGAGTCAATATCACGAAGAAAATTTATCTCTAACTGAAATAGCTGAAAATTTGAAAATTACAAGGCAAGGCGTGCATTACGCACTTAAGACTGCGGAAAAAACCTTAAAAGATTATGAAGATAAATTAGAACTTGTGAAAAAATATTTACAAAATCTTAAGACTGTTGAAAATGCAAAAGATATGTTAAAGGATTTAGTAAAATTGAGGGAAGAAGAAAAAAAAGAAGTACTGGTTTGTAAACTGGAAAAGAGTTTAAACTCTTTTATAGAATAAATATTTGGAGGAACTATGGCATTTGAAGGATTATCCGAAAAATTACAAGATACATTTAAAAAACTAAAAGGAAACGGCGTATTAACAGAATCAGATATTGATCAAGCAATGAGAGAAGTTAAGCTGGCTTTATTAGAAGCTGACGTTAACTTTAAAGTGGTCAAATCATTTGTAAAGAATATAAAAGAAAAAGCTATGGGTAGTGAGGTAATGGACAGCCTTACCCCAGGCCAACAGGTCATAAAAATAGTTAACCAAGAAATGGTTGAATTAATGGGAGGAACAGGAAGTAAACTTACCTATTCTCCTAGCGGATTTACCATATACATGCTAGTAGGTCTTCAAGGTACAGGTAAAACAACTACTTGTGGAAAACTTGCAAACTATTTAAAGCAAACCGGTAAAAAACCAATGCTTTGTGCATGCGACGTATACAGGCCTGCTGCAATAGACCAGCTGGAAATTGTGGGCAAATCTGTTAACACTCCAGTTTTCACTATGAGAGAGTCAAATGACCCTGTTAAAATAGCCAAAGCTGCCGCAAAAGAAGCGGAGCTTAAGGGGTATAATGTACTTATAGTTGATACTGCAGGAAGACTTCAAATTGATGAAGCGCTTATGACAGAGCTTGTAGATATTAAAAAGGCTGTAAGACCACACGAAATTCTTCTTGCAGTAGATGCGTTAACAGGCCAAGATGCAGTTAACGTAGCTGAAGGATTTAACGAAAAACTCGGAATAGATGGAATCATCATGACTAAAATGGACGGTGATTCAAGAGGTGGTGCAGCGCTTTCAACAAAAGCAGTTACAGGAAAACCGATTAAATTTATGGGTATGGGAGAAAAGTTTGATGCCCTTGAAGTCTTTCATCCAGAAAGAATAGTATCTAGAATATTAGGAATGGGCGATATGCTTTCCCTGATAGAGATGGCGGAATCAAGTTATGATGAAGAACAGGCAGCTAAGCTTGAAGCGAAGATAAAGAAAAATCAGTTTACGCTGGAAGATTTTCTAGAGCAAATGGCTCAGATAAAGAATATGGGTGGAATCGGGAAAATGATGGGAATGCTTCCTGGAATGAACTCGACGGGCATAAAGGATTCAGACATTGAAAAGAGCGAGCAAGAATTCAAGCAGATGGAGTCTATAATATATTCAATGACTATAGAGGAAAGACAAAACCCTTCGGTATTAAATGCAAGCAGAAGAAAGAGAATATCTGCAGGATGCGGACAGCCAGTTAGCAAAGTTAATAACTTAATAAAAAAATATGAAGAAGCAAAGAAAATGATGAAACAGTTTAGTAACCCAAAAGCGCTTAAAAGAAATAAGATGCTCAGAGGTTTAGTATAAAATTAATAGGAGGAATATAATGGTAAAAATCAGATTAAAGAGAATAGGTGCTCATAAAAAACCTTTCTACCGAGTAGTAGTAGCTGATTCACGTTCACCTAGAGATGGTAAGTTTATCGAAGAAATTGGTACTTACGATCCTCTAAAGGAACCTGCTGAAGTTAAAATCGATACTGAAAAAGTACAAAAATGGTTAGCTAATGGCGCACAGCCTACAGAGACTGTTAAACGTCTTTTAAAACAAGCAGAAGTACAATAAGAAAGCGGTGATGCACATGACTAATCTAGTTGAAGCGATTGCAAAATCACTAGTAGCTAAACCTGATGAAGTAGTTGTCACCGAAGTTGAGGACGGAAATAGTTCTGTAATTAAACTTAAGGTTGCACCAGACGACATGGGTAAAGTGATAGGGAAACAGGGTAGGATAGCTAAGGCAATAAGAACTGTTGTGAAAGCTGCTGCTATCAGACAAAACAAGAGAGTAACAGTTGAGATTGTAGAAGACTGATTTACTTTAAAAGTATGGGAGCTCTCACGGGGTTCCCTTTTTACTATAATCAAATAAAACACCCTTACATAGTTTACTTATTATACANNAATATAGTAAAATGTAAAAGGAGTATACTAGATGTGGGGGAATTATGGAATTAGGAAAGCAGATAAAAATAGGCGAGATAGTATCGGCTGTCGGGATAAAAGGTGAGGTTAAAATCTACAATTTTTCCAATGTGATGGACCGTTTTGAAGATGATGAGTTGTTTTACCTTGGAACAAGAGAAAACAGTAGCAAGATGACCATAGATAGCATTAGGTATCAAAAGAATATGCCTGTTGTCAGATTAAATGGTGTTACAGATAGAAACGAAGCGGAAAGACTGATTGGAAAAGAAATATTCATAAGCGAAGCAAGTCTTCATGAACTGCCGGAAGACACATTTTATGTTAGAGAGTTAATAGGAGTTTTGGTATACGATAAAGAACTAGGATTAATTGGAGAAGTTGTGGATGTGCTTCAAAATACAGCACAGGATTTGTATAAAGTAAAAACAAAAGAAGGCAAAGAAGTTTATATACCTGCTGTAAAAGAGTTTGTACTAAGCGTAGATATTAAACAAAATAGAATCGATGTTAAATTGATTCCCGGATTTATGGAGTAATTATGAAAGTAAACGTATTGACACTTTTCCCGGAAATGTTCGATGCTTTGCAAAAAAGTATATTAGGAAGAGCCATAGATAATGAGCATATTGAACTAAATATTATTAATATAAGAGATTATACTAAAGATAAGCATAATAAGGTCGATGATACTCCTTTTGGGGGTGGGGCTGGAATGATTATGCAAGTAGAACCTATAAAATTAGCAATAGACAATAATAATTTAGAAGGTAGATGTATTTATATGTCTCCAAGAGGTAAGCAGCTAGACAAAGAGATGGCCATGGGGTTAAGTGAACAAGATGAAATTACCATATTATGCGGCCATTATGAGGGCGTAGATCAAAGAGTTATAGACATGTATGAAATGGAAGAGATAACTATAGGCGATTATGTGCTTACAGGTGGAGAACTTCCGGCCATGGTACTTATAGATACAGTGGCTAGATTTGTTAAAGGAGTATTATCTTCTGAAGAATCAACGTTGGAAGAATCTATTTATTCTGGGCTCTTAGAATATCCTCAATATACTAAACCAAGAGAAATTTATGGAGAAGAAGTTCCAGAGATTTTATGCAATGGAAATCATAAATTGATTAAATTGTGGAAACTAGAAAAGTCGCTTGAGCTTACTAAAGAGAGCAGACCGGACTTATTTGAAAGTTATATGAAGAATCATAGTAAATTGGATAAAGATGAGCTGAAAATCTTAAACAAGTTTAAATAGACATTGTAATAATTTCTTGTTTAATGTAAAATGTAACGAAGGGCAAAAATGAAAAAAAAGAAACTGCTAATTACAATATACTTATCGCTTGTTTTAATTATGGCAGCGATTGTTTATCTTGTACCATCAATTGCTGGTATGCTAGAGCAGACGTATATTGCAGAGTATGGTAGCCTCAAAACCGTAGATGATGTAAAAGCTTGCATTATAAGAGATGAGACGGTTTATGTGGCACCTGAAAACGGTGAAATTAATAGACTTATGAAAGAGGGAATGCTTCTTAAGCAGGGAACTAAAGTGGCTCAGTTAAACGGAAACGGCGCTGAAGAAGCCAATGACAAGTACTCTCAAACCTTAATAATGTTAGGCGAAAGCACAGAAACTAATATTGGAAATATAAATAAAGCGGCTGGAGTGGTGACATATCATGTAGATGGATATGAGAAAAAATGGAATCCCAAAACCATTGGAAAGTTTACCGAAAATGAGTTAGAAAAAATAAGCAATACAAAAGTGCTGAGTATAGACGAAACCAATTTTCATAAGGGGGACCCGATTTTTAAAATCGTGAACAACGGAGGCTGGTACATAATATACTTTATAAAAAATTCTAAAGCAAATCTTTATGCCGAAGGCGAAAGCGTCAATGTTAGTTTTAGTGATGATAACGTCGAGTGTGTAGTTGAGAGCATAGAAAAAATTGATAACCACACAAAAGTTGTACTTAGTTGCAATAGATACTATGCAAGGTATACGCATGTTAGGGTAGAGGAGATTTCAGTACTAATCAACGAAGAACAGGGAGTTATATTAGACAATAAAAGCATCTTTGAGCTTGACGGACAAACAGGAGTTTATCTGAAAAATAAGTTGGACGAAAATGTGTTTAAACCTATAAAAATAATTACTACCGACAACAAGAAATCTGTAGTGTATTCTAAATACTATAACGGAGAAGATGGAATGCCTATAGAAACAATAGAACCTTTTGATGAAGTTGTTAAATCACCTAAGGTAATCGAAACTGGTAAGGAGGAATAATTTTGACAATATCTAGAAACATAGAACAGATTAATAAACAAAAAACCCAAGCAGCGATAAAAGCTGGCAGAAATCCAGATGATGTTACTTTGATGGCGGTAACCAAATTGCACAACGTAGAAGAAATTAACGAAGCAGTAAAAGCAGGAATTGCTGACATCGGAGAAAATAAAGTTCAAGAGCTACTGAGCAAACATGATGATGTTTTATCTGTAAATTGGCATTTAATTGGTCACCTTCAAACCAACAAAGTTAAGAGCATTATAGATAAAGTGGTTATGATACATTCTGTTGACTCACTTCGCCTAGCAAAAGAGATAAACAAGAGAGCCAAGCAAAAGGATCTTGTAATGGATGTACTCGTTCAAATAAATTATGCTAAGGAATCTACTAAATTTGGGATTGAGGCTGATGAAGCCCAGGAGCTTATTCGTGAAATCTCTGAAAAATATGAAAATATTAGAATTAAGGGGATAATGTGTATACCTCCCTATGAAGATAATCCAGAGGATTCTAGGAAATATTTTAAAAAGGCAAAAGAAGATTTTGAGAATTTGAAAAAAAAGAACTTCAACGACAGGGTTTCTATGGAATATTTGTCCATGGGAATGTCAAACGATTTCGAAGTTGCCATCGAAGAAGGTTCAAATATAGTAAGGGTAGGAACTTCGATTTTTGGAAACAGAGATTACCGCTAAGTTATTAATTGTTAATATCAATTTAATATAGAAAAATGGAGGAAGAAAAATGGGTTTCGCAGATGCTATGAGAAAACTAGTCGGTCTTGAAAGTGAAGATGAGGAATTAGTAATAACTGAGGAAGAAGTTGAAGCTGAAAGGCAAGTTATTTATGGTGATGGTAAAGAAAAAAGCATCAAATCGGGAGAAAAATTAACAGATAAAAAAGAGCCTCCTGCTAGCTATACAGATAAAAAGTTTTCAGTTAATGCATCTAGCTCATTTAAATTAGTGGTTATAGAACCAAAGAATTTTGACGAATGTAGGAAACTTGTTGATAGCCTAAAGGCTCGAAAGCCTGTGATCATAAACTTGGAAATGGTAGAGACAGAAGTTGCCCGTAAAATATTTGATTTTTTAAGTGGAGCAGTATATGCTCTCAATGGTAATGTTCAAAAAGTTGCTAGTAACATTTTTATTTTTGCACCAGAGAATGTGAATATTTCCGCATCGGTAGAAAGAGATACTACTGCCGATTTTAAAGAAGATAAAAACCAAAGTCCGTGGAGGTAAAAATTGTATGGAATATCTATTAATAAGAGCTATTAGTTGGTTTGCCCAAGTAATTATGCTATTACTTATGGCCAGAGTAATATTAAGCTGGTTTGCCCGTAACCCAAGCAATACAGTGGGTAAAATTTATCAAGTTGTTATAAGACTCACTGAACCAATAGTAGAACCTTGCAGGAACTTAATGTCAAAATTCAATACTGGAATGTTTGATTTTTCAGTGTTAATAGCATTTTTTCTTGTTGACATAGTTGCGATGGTATTGAAATTATTAGTATCATTAATATTTTAATTTAGGAGGAGATTGTTATGATTATGCCGTTAGATATTGAAAAGAAAGAATTTTCTAGAGAAAAAAAAGGATACAGTGCTCACGAAGTTGATGAATACCTTGATTTAATAACTGTAGATTATGAAAAGTTACTAAATGAAAATAGGAACATGGCGCACAAAATTAAATTCTTAGAAAAACAGCTTCAAGAAGCTCAGAAAGCAAGTAATTCTATTGTTGATACATTAGAATCTGCTAAGAGTTTAATGTCTGATATTTCGGCCAGTGCTGAAAGAAGAGCTGAAATAATTTTAAGAGATGCAGAACTTGAAGCTGAAAACATAAAGAAAGGTGCGAAACTTGAGGTATCAAAAGCTATTGAAGAGCAACTTAAACTTAAGAGCCAGGTAGAAAGATTTAGGGACAAATACAAGAGAATGCTTGATGATGAAACTAACAGATTAAAAGAAGATGAATACGAATTTCTTCAAGAGATTGATGAAGTGAAAAACTTACAGGAAGAAAGAGAAGAAATAAAAAAGTATGAAAAAGAAGCTGTTGTAGAAGAAAAATATACAATTGAAGATACTCTAGTAATTAGCAGGGCACAAGAAGAAGCACCTGCAATTGAAGATGCGGAATCTGATGATGAATTGGAGACTACAGGAGAACAAAGAGCTACGGTAAATGATTTAGCAGATGGTCTTAAGAGCTATAGTAAGCAAACGCCAAAAGGCGGAAATACATTGTTCAATAAATAAAGAATAATACAGCGAGGCATATAGCCTCGCATTGTATATGGAGAAAATAGTGTACATATTTTTGATAACAACAGTGATAATCATTGTTGATCAGGTAAGTAAAAATATAGTTAGAAACAATTTGGATTTAGGGGGCACAGTTCCTCTTATTCAAGATTTTTTTCATATAACATATGTTCAAAACACAGGTGCCGCATTTAGCATATTAGAAGGTAAATATATTCTTACTATCGGAATACCAATAATTTTATTAGTAATTTGCATAATATTTTTAAAAAAGAACAGTGGTAATATGCACCTAACATTAAAGCTAGCAATGCCCTTAATATTAGGCGGAGGCATAGGAAATCTTTACGATAGAGTGATGTACGGTTACGTAACTGATATGTTTGATTTTAGAGCAATTTCATTTCCGGTATTTAATATAGCTGATATAGCAGTATGCATAGGATGTGGACTTTTGCTAATATTTGTAATGTTCTTTGATGATAGCGAAGGTAAAAAAAATGCCGAAAATTAAAATTGAAGAAGAAGATTTAAATAAAAGGTTAGATGCTTTATTATCAAACAAACTTCATGACATATCAAGGAGCAGAGTTCAAAATTTGATTATCGAAGGCCACGTAGAAGTTAACAAAGAAACGATTATAAGTAAGAAGATTAAACTGAAACTAGGAGACGAGGTGGAAGTATTTTTACCAGAAGCCAAAAGGTTAGATGTTGATCCTGAAAATATACCCCTTGAAATAGTTTATGAAGATGATGATATTTTACTTGTAAATAAGCCTAGCGGAATGGTGGTTCATCCTGCGACAGGTAACTATACGGGAACCCTAGTTAATGCTGTTATGTATCACTGTGGCGATAAATTATCATCGATTAATGGGGTTATTAGGCCCGGCATAGTACATAGAATTGATAAGGATACAAGCGGACTGATAATGATAGCTAAAAATGACAGAGCTCATGAATCTTTGTCAAATCAGCTTGCTAATCATACTGTTACCAGAGAATATTGGGCAATAGTTTTTAATAATATTAAAGAGGACTCTTTGAAAATTGATATTCCTATTGGGCGAGATTATAGAGACAGAAAAAAAAGAGCAGTTAATGGTACTGGCTCTAAAAACGCAGTAACGAACTTAGACGTTCTTGAAAGATTTGGTAAATATACGTTAGTAAAAGCTGTCTTAGAGACAGGAAGAACACATCAGATAAGAGTGCATCTGGCTTATTTAAAACATCCTTTAGTAGGAGACACAGTATATGGGCCTAAGAAACAGGTGTTTAATGTGAATGGACAACTCCTTCACGCTAAAACTCTAGGTTTTATACATCCGAGAACTGGTGAATACATGGAATTTACTAGCGAAATACCCGAGAGCTTTCAAAGAATACTGAGCAAGCTAAGGAGAGATTCGAATGGTTAAAAAAAAGGTTAGTATAAAACCAGGGCCGATGCTTTATCCGTTACCTGTTGTTATGGTTACAGTTGGCGATATGAAAGAGAATAATATAATTACTATAGCATGGACCGGGATTATTAATACCGACCCGCCTATGACATATATATCGGTTAAAAAGTCGAGATACTCCCATGATATAATTTCTAAAAACAAAGAATTTGTAATAAATCTGACAACTGGTGATACTGTAAAAGCAACTGACTATGCAGGAGTTAAGTCGGGAAAAGATGTAGACAAGTTTAAAGAGATGAATTTAACACCTATAAGTGCAGATAAAGTTAAAGTTCCTATGATCAAAGAGGCACCTATTAATCTTGAATGCAAGGTGTTTGAAATCAAGGAACTTCCATCACACGACATGTTTTTAGCGGAAATTGTGGCAGTACATATAGACGGAGATTTAATAGATGAAAATGGAAAATACTGCTTTGAAGATGCAGGACTAATAGCCTTTAATCATGGAGCATATTATAGATTAAGCAGCAAAAAAATAGGTGGATTTGGATATTCTATAATGAAGAAGAAAACAAAGAAAAAACTTGCAAAAAATAAGAAAAACCCGAGTTGATTCGGGTTTTTTGCTATTGAGGAATTTTAGGATTAACGTAAACGGTTTTATTGTGAGTAAATATAACCATTCCTGGCTTAGAGCCTGAAGGCTTTTTTACGTACTTTACCTGAACAAAATCAACAGGAACATTAGATGAGGTTCTTGCCTTGCTGTGATATGCGGCTATTGCTGCAGCTTCCAAAATTTGGTCTTCATCTAAATCGTTTATAGAAATCCCATGCTCGAGAGGCAGTATGACATGAGAACCTGGAATTTCTTTTGTATGCATCCAAACATCACTTCTGTTTGCCACCTTAGTTGTAAGATAGTCATTTTCCTTATTGTTTTTACCAACCAGAACCTTTTGCCCGCTTGAAAGATAATACGTTATTGGCGTAGCTTTATATTTCTTCTTTTTCAGGTTGGATATCTTGCGTCTTCTAAGATAACCGGTTTCAATTAGCTCTTCCCTAATTTCATCTAAAATTTCAGTGTCTGAAGCATTTTCAATATGTGATAAGACTGAATAAAGATATTCAAGATCAACTTCATTCTCAGTGAGCTGAACTTTCTTTTCTTTGACCGCAGTTTTAGCCTTAGCGTATTTCTTGTAATACCTCTGAGAATTCTTTGAGGGTGAAAACTTTTCATTAAGAGGGATGCTAATGGTCTCATCATTATAGTAATTTAAGACATCGACAGACTTATAACCGGTTTTAATTAAATGTAAATTAGCAGTTAAAAGTTCTCCGTAAAGTCTATATTTATCTGAATTCTTAGCTTCTAAGAGGTCTTCTGAAAGCCTCTTTTTTTTCAGGTTAGCTTTATCGATTGAGCTCTTTACAGATTTTAAAAGAGATTGGGACTTTTGCTTTGTTCTGTTTGAAGACATTCTATGATAGTAATAATAGTTTATTGCTTGACTTATGCTCTCAAAACCTAGAACGGTAGCTGAATTCTCATATTGCGTTAGAGGAATGGTATGAAATTCTATTGGAGTTTCGCTACTATCAAGATATACTCTTGTCTTGTAATCATCTTCCTTTAGTGAGTGGATTGCGTCTTTTAAGAAGCTTAAAGGATCAAGGCTTAATGCCATTTCTTCAGCTATGGATGGAGAAATTCCTAGCACTGTAGATAAAATAGTTTTTTTATCCTTAATTTGGAATGAGTAATTATTCAATTCTATAAACTGCTTAAAGGGAACTTTATCTTGAACAGGTGGGTATTCATATATAAGCCCTGGAAGAAGTTGCCTAATTCTGTTTATATCAATAGAGACTCTTTTTATACTATCAACTATTTTACCCGTTTCAAGATCGACTAAAACAATGTTACTGTGTTTTCCCATAATCTCAAATATAAGTCTTTTAGATACAGAGAATCCCAGCTCATTGAAAGCTTCTACGTCCATTTCAACAATTCTTTCAGAATCCTTTTGCCTGATATCTACGATACGCCCACCTTGAATGTGCTTTCTAAGCAACATGCAAAAGTTATAGGGCGTTGCAGGGTTCTTAAAACTATCATCAATTAAGCAAACTCTAGAACCTTGGGATGAAGATGTAGCGTAAAACTTGTGATTACCAGTTTTCGTATGTATGTGAATTACCAGCTCCTCTTTGTCAGGCTGGTATATTTTTTCTATTTTACCTAAAACGAGTTTTTCCTTAAGCTCATCGACCATGCACATGGTCAAGATTCCGTCAAATGCCATAAAATCACCTTTTCCTTAATATATAGAAATATATCATATGTAGTGATAACTAGCAACAAAATAATCCTTTATTACTTTACATAAATTCATATTAGTGATAAACTTGATTAGTTATCATGGTTAATTATGAATAGGAGAAGACGGATGATAAAAAGTATGACAGGATTTGGTAGAAGTGAATATTCTGACCAGAAAAGAAACATTATAATAGAAATTCGCTCAGTAAATCACAGGTACTGTGATTTGGGGATTAGATTACCTAGAAGATATAGTTTTGCCGAAGAAAAAATCAGAAGCTTAGTAAAAGAAAAACTAAAAAGAGGCAAAATTGATTTAG
>LFRM01073212.1_pt1 | contig 18104 bp, 17 predicted proteins | sample 618341 | NCBI WGS metagenome assembly LFRM01 (sample SAMN03654438, study PRJNA283298) | anaerobic digester metagenome | isolation source: pool of bioreactors CSTR01a, CSTR02a, and CSTR03a thermophilic anaerobic... | place: Denmark: Kgs. Lyngby | collected 2014-05-21 | reverse complement strand
CTAACTTACTTCCGGCATTAGGAGTATATACCTGAGTAAGATAAAACTCTCCAAAATCTAAAGTAATGATTCTTCCCTCAATATCCATAGTATCCGGAGCATCAATCTTAGGATGAAAAACTTCAGGTGAGTATTTATCTTTATATAAGAACATTGTTCCAGCATAACTTTTTCTTGCTGGCTCTTCAGAACTTCTCCATACGTAAGAGTATCCTTTAAAATACTTCGCTAAAATCTCCTTATGTTTTTTAGTTGGTCCTTTGTAAGGTAATTTTGTTTCTTGCAAAGCAATAATATCTGGATCTTTTCCGATTATGGTATCTAATACCTCTCTTGAAAGCACCGCCCTGTTTGAATCACTCGTTAAGGCTGCATTTAATGAATCAATATTCCATGAAATAAATTTCAAATTAGTCCTCCTTATATTTTAAAACTAAATTCTCTATAATTTTTTTATATTTATGTATAATAAGACACTTACAATTATATATTATACAATAAATACGAATAAAAAGCCCTCAGATCCAACTCTTAGGGCTTTAGTCATTAAATATTCTAAGATATTTTAATTTTTTATACATTTAAGTAGTTACTTTGAGATAGTAATTATTATTTATTCACATTTTTTTGATCCTGTCTCTATTAAATATTTCTACATTATCAAAATCAAACCTATTTAACTTTATATTGTTAGTGAAAAGAACACCTGTTATATTTGAAAATTCTATATAGTTTAAGTTACTGTCTCTTACAAGATACATATATTCTAATAACTCTTCTAATCCTTGGTACATGTAGTTAATATTATTGGTATGTTTTACTTCTCCTATTTCCAAGCTAATTAATTTAAGTTTTTTATCTAATTTAATTATAAGTAAATCTGGCCTTCCACTCCAATAATTAGTAGATATGGAATCTTTTTCCAAAGATAAAGATATTTCATTTCTTCGATCTAAAGAGGCAATTTTTTTATTTAGATGAATGTTACTAGTATTTCTCATTTCATCTATAGCAAGATTAAATTTTAGGTATTTAGTTCCGATTCTATCATGATATATCTTATATAAATACTCGTCATCTTCTAAACTAGCTAAGTATTTTTCTTCACCGTCTATAATGTTATATTTTATATTGCTTCGGTCAAACTTATTTCTTATGTATTTAAAAATACAGTAAAATTCAAATACTTCATCAACACTTTTGAGTTCAATAAAAGTTTTAGAAAACAAATTATTTATATGTTTTTTGTTCATAGACATAATTTCATAGTAGAGTTTTAAAATCTGAGCAGAATATCTATATAACTCATTCCTACTCTTTAGTACATCTTGAATCATTTTTGATGTAATCTTGACACTAGAAATATCAATTCTTTTTATATAAACATTGCCATTATAAATATTTGAAGTTATATGTGAAAATTCTTCTCCATTTTTATACCAATCTCTTTTTTTAAACCTGTCCATTCCTAATTCTAAATGAATTATATTATATATAATACTTATAGCTTTTTTTAGGATTATATTTTCTTTAGTATTATAAAGTTTATCAACATTATCACATATAAATCTTGTTCTATCTCTAAATAAGGTATTAGCTCTATATTCTACAGTTTTGTTCCAATCTATGCTTCCCCTAACTTCTCCTTGATATAAGTTTTTCTCTAACTTAGTAGAATTTTTAATTTTCCTAATATTTTTATCTAGCTGTAATACATAATTTTTGACCTCTTCTGTTAAAAGAAAATGTATTTTTAAAATATCATTTATGTTATTAAATTTAATATCGTCAAAATCAAAGAAAGAAGTAGTATTAATAATACCCTCTCGGAAATAAAAAATTAATTCATCTTTTATTTCCTCTATCATTTCAATTTTGAGTGATTCTCTTTCTTTTTCACTTTCCATCTTAATCCTCACCTAAAGAGATGTTAAAGAAATCTTCAATTGAAGTTTTTAGTCTTTCTTTATCATTAATGAAATCTAATTTATAAATATCCTTATAGAATTTTATTAATTTGTCATCAAAAAGACCTTCAAGCTGTGGTAGTATATAAATCAGTATAGAAGATGTATAATCCTGATCCAATTTAATAAAACTGACTATATCTTCTATCAAAGCAGGCCCAATTTTTCTGTATTTATTTATAGTATTCCAAAGAACAGAAATATTTTCATATTCTTTTTCAGCTAGTTCTGATTCCCATATATTCGATAAAGTTCTTACCACATCTGAATCTATTCTTTTTGGTATAGCTACAGGAATAAATGCAAATCTTCTCATAAAAGCATAACTCATTTCATAAAGAGATGTTTTATCAAAAGTATTCATAGTTCCTATTATTCTCCAATCTTTAGGTATAATGTATTGATTATGTTTTCCTTTATTATCAACTCCAAATTCTAAGTTTTTTTCTAATAATAATTCTATATTATTACCTGAATCATCTTTTAATCCAAGTTCTACATCGTCTCCTGATAAAGCGGAGAAAAATGGTCCAAATGCTTTATCTATATCTGCTCTATTAATCTCATCTATTATTAGCCACTTATTAATATTATTTCCATTTTTATTTTTTAAAGAACTTAAGAATATTCCATCTTCAAAATATAACGTGCCTTCATTATTTGGCTTGTAACCACCTATAGTGTCATAAGATGACCAGTCTGACATAGCTGTTACCATTTTAGATTCAACTTTATAGCTTTCTGTTATAGACTTAGCTAATTTTGATTTACCTGTTCCTGGAGGTCCAATTAAAATAATACTCTTTCCACTTTTAAAAGCTATTGATATTTGCTTTTTCAATGTATCTTTGTCTTCAAAATATAATGAATCTAAGTTTATTGGTAGAGAGAAATCCACTATTTTTTTCTCAACCTTGTCACTTTTTATGATATTAATTATAAAATCATATTCACTTTCTGTTAAACTAAAGAAACTTCCTTGTGGGCTTTTTAAAAACTCCATTTCCTTTAGTTCTGGATAGTTTCTTAATTCATCAAAATCAACAGAATCATAAATATCTTCTGTTTTTTTAAAGTGTATTTTCTCTCCATCATTTTCTTCTACTATCTCTCCAAGAGCTACAATTTTCTTTGTTGGACTAGTTTCATATCCTATAATTTTATCGCCAACTTTTGCATCCAAAAAATTTTGATGTATTCTACGTTTATTTTGATTTTCATTATATAGAGTATAACTTTCAACTTCACCAATTTCTATATCGGAATAGCTCCAAATATCAGGACTAGCATTCAACCACCAATAATTAGTTTTTATGTTTTTATTGTCATACAATGGAATATAAGATAAATCAATTTCATCCAAAGCTTCATTTAATTCATCACGTAATTCCCAAGTAAACACCTCATCAGCTTCTTTATCCGCATATAATATAGGCCACCACTTAGAGTTTTCAGAATCTGTTGGCATTATTGCACTATCTATATGTTTATAGATACGTTTTGCTAAATGAACTGAATTCGATAAATAAAAGTTTTTTGATTTCCCATATTTATCAGCAAGTTCTGTGCATGTCCCCATACCATTATTATCCTTGATTCTTTTCATTATCTTTAAGTTATCTTCAGTAAATATAGTATTATCTTTTAAAAGTTCTATCCATTTCTTTTTGCTAATACTTGGAGTGTAATCAATTATTAACCATCCTGGATCTTTTAATAATTCTTGAGCTTTCCATATTTCTCTATCTAAAACTCTAAAGTTTTTAAATTTACAGTATTTATCTCTAAAACTTATAAGTATCTTAGTATTCTCTATGTAATTGGTTAATTTACTTCCATTATTTAATACAACATCCATACCTTCCAATACCACAATTGATTTAGAAACCTTATTATTAATAATTGGAAATACTCTAGGTTTTAGACAATGTAGCATCATAGAAGCTGCTCCAGCTTGAATTCCTCCTATATCATTTTTAAAAACATCTTTTGAGATATCAAGTATTTTGCTCTCGTTTTCAAAGTCTTGTATTTTTATTAATAACGATATAAATATTTTTGCATCATTTACGTCTGATTTCCCCTTAAAAGTCATAAGACCAGAACCAAACATGCCTATAGACCAATCTTTACCACCTTCAGTATTGGTATATTGATTGTTTTTTGCTTTTTTAATTATTTCATCTAATAAAGATGTTATTCTTTTCTTATCAATAGGTAATAGATTACTTTTATTAATTCTTTCTTTTCTGGGGCTAACCCCAATTTTCCATGAACCTAATGTCATCGAATATATCATGTCTAAATCTTCTACAGTTAAGCTATCAAGGTCTATAGTCGAATATGCTCTAACAACCTCTCTCACAAGTTCATAAGAGCCATCATGACTGTCAGGATCTATATCTTCGGAATGCAAAATTTGATCTAGAACTGGGTTATTTTTAAATTGTAGGTATAATATTAATGTAGTTTTTAAAGTTTCAGTATCATTATTATATTTTCCTTTAATTGGTATTTTATGATTATCATTATTTAATTCTTCAATAATAGATTCTAGTTTATTGTTATTATAATTTTCATCTAAATTTCCATAATATTTTTCTATTTTTTTAGCATTTAATATGGCAGTATTAACTATATCTTTTTCAAATTCTTTTATATTTATTAACCAATCTTTGAAAGATTTGATATGCATTCTATTAACTCCTTTTATTTCTACTTAAGTAATACTTATTATTTATTAAAAACACACATATTTTTAACTCATATTATATATATCTAAAGTTATGTACTGCAGATTGTATCATTTTTATATTTTTTTATAATTTTTGTTTAATATTCTATCTCATCTATTAGTATTAAGTTATTAATTCTATGGCAAAATTAATGAAAACCTTAAGTTAATTGTTTTACTTTTTTATTATATGTCCCATTCATAACATTCTATATTCTTTGTTCTGATAAAAATTGTAATAGATTTATTTAATGATTATTTATAAGTTAGCTTTATTTGTTTTTTTCCCACGTTTTTCATAGTCTTCTTCTATTCTTTGCTTCCAGTTTTTCTCTACTTTGTTTTCCATTCTCATGTTAACTATAAGGTCACTTACAACTTCATAGTTAAGTTTAGTACCCTCACTATCAGCATGATAATTAACAGCCCTATCTTCATCAACACCAAATTTTGATGCAGTTTCAACTGCATCTATGTTAGCTCCTAAAAATATAAATTCCCACTTGTACTTATTTTTTTGATTATCTATCATAGCTTTAATACTTTTATAACCATATTCTCTACTAGAATTCTCCATTCCATCAGTTATTATTACAAACATAACTTTGTTTGCTTGATATTCTTTTTTAGTGTTTTTAGTAGCTCTTATTATTTTATTTATAGTTGTACCAACCGCATCTAGAAGTGCCGTGCTTCCTCTTACAAAGTATTCATCTTCTGTTAATGGGTTTATTTCTTTAATATCGGTTCTATCATGAACTATTTCGTATTCATGATCAAAAAGCACCGTAGTTACAATAACTTCGCCTTCTTCTTCCTGCTGTTTCTTAAGCATAGAGTTATATCCACCTATTGTATCTTTTTCAAGCCCTGACATTGATCCACTTCTATCAAGTATAAATACTATCTCAGTTTTTTTCATCTTAATCTCCCCTTTTCTTTTTGTTAATACAAGTTTATCAAGAAAAGAAAGTTAGATGGTCGCTTTCAATGCGACAATTAGGCTCCGAGTAGATTTTGATCAAAGCTAAATAATGCTTCGTTTATTTCATAAATATTATAATTTTCTTCTTTTATAAAAAACTCAATTATTATATCAAATATACTACTAGGAGAAAGTGCATATCCTGCTCTTTTAAGTAGATCGTATGTTTCATCTAGATTTAAATTTAAAGATATTGAAAGTGCTATAGCTGTTATTTTACTTGGAGTATAGTTATTATCACTTCTAATCTTTGAAAAAAGCCTTCTGTCTATGTTAGCTTTTTTATAAACTTCTACATCTGTCATTCCCTTTTCATCAATTAATCTGAAAAGCATTTCTGTAAAAGTTTCTTCTTTTCTAGAAACAAGGTCATCAAGACTTCGCTCCTTTAAATTTGGGTCAACAGGAATATCTTCTAAATAAGTATCTTTATACATAGCTTCTTGAAGATCATAGCTTTGCATGGACCTGCTTGTTTTTTCTATATAATTCTCATCTATATATTTTTCTATTTTGTCAAAAAGTTTCTCGCTAAGTAAGACAGATTCTTTTTCATATACTACAAGATATACATCCATCTCATTCTTTAAAAGAAAATCACCTATTGCTGATATTGCTATTCTAAGGGCTTTATCTTTTGGGTAGCCGTATATGCCTGATGCGATTAAAGGAAAAGCTATAGACCTTATATTGTTTTCTAAAGCAATATTTAAGGAGTTTTTATAAGCATCATAAAGAAGTTTATCCTCACCATAGCTTCCACCTCTCCAGATAGGCCCTACAGCGTGGATTATATGTTTTGCATAGAGATTGTAACCCTTTGTTATAACAGCTCCACCGACTGGTAAGTGACCTAATTTATCACATGCATCTTGAAGTTTTTTTGTACCAGCTGCTTTAAAAATAGCACCACAAACTCCCCCACCTTTTTGTAATTGGACATTAGCAGCATTAACAATTGCATCTGTTTGCATTTTTACTATATCGTTTCGCACTATTTTAAATGGCATATTCTACAACTCCCTCTTTAAAATATAATTCATTTTAGTAATTATTGAATCTTATCGATAATAAAAAAAATTTCATCAATTATCAATAAGACTAGATTTAATACACTAATTAGATATCTTTTATAAATATTATATCACGAAGAATCTCAGTTCTACTTATATAGCATTTTACTTATAAATTTATTCTTAAACTTAGGATGGTGAAAGCATTATATATTTAGAATTCTCTCTTTAAGTGCCTATAATAAATATTGTGAAATAGATATTATAAAACAAAAAATCTCTAAGTTATGGACTAACTTAAAGATTTTTTATTTTGTTATGTTTATTTTAATTTAAATTATCAATAGCATACTGAGCTTCATCTTCAGTAAACTGTTCGCCGTACTCGGAGACTAACTGATCATAAACAGCTGAGTCTGACATATTCATTTCATTAGCATAAGTTTTTGCTTTGTTTAGTGCATTTTCCTTCCAATTCATTTCAACATTATCAATTGCATATTGAGCTTCTTGATCCGTAAACTGTTCACCATATTCTGAAGTTAATTGCTCATAAATTCCTTTTTTTGACATATGCATAGTATTTCCATATGTTTCAGCTTTATTTAAAGCATTTTCTTCCCAATTTGCATCTACATTATCTATTGCATATTGGGCAGCATCCTTAGGAAATTTACCGCCATATTCAGAAGTTAACTGATCATAAAGCCCAGCTTTTGACATATACATAGTATTTGCATAAGTATCTGCTTGACTGAGGGCTGATTTAAATTCTCTTGGTACATCCTCTTCTTTTTTATCAGTTAAAATAGGATCTTCTTTTTCAGTTTCTAAATCTATCTTTTCTTCTTTTAAGTCTTCTTTAGATTCTTCTTTCGGTTTGTCTAACTCTATCGGTGTATTTACTAATTCTTTAGCTTGATCTGATTCACTATCTGAACAGCTAATAATCGATAAAGTCATAGCTAAGCTTATAAATAAAATCAATATTTTTTTCATTATCATTCTTCCTTTCATATTATTTACTTTATAATTTCTTATGCTAGAAAATAATCAACCCATAAACAGACATTTTTGTACTTATGTGTTTACAAGTTGATTATTAAACTATATTTAGTTTTATTTTTTTCAAGAATAAATTAATTTAAGCGTTTACAGGAATAGGTGTTTTTTTCATTTTTGCAAAAGCTACGTAAGACAAAATCATTTGTATAATTACAAACATAAAATACATCATGAAAAGTAATATTGATACAGTATATAATATGGCTCCTACTAGAATAAAGGCTCTATTATTTAAAAAGTATCCTAATATATTAAAAATTAAACCTACACCTACTGCCAGCATATGAGGAAATACTAATGCGGTTGCAATTGCTGCACCTGCCTGCTCTGATCCAGAACTATTCCCTACCCCTCCAGCAAAATATGATATCAAATAAATTAAATATAGAAGTGATAGTATCCACGAAATTAGTGCAAGTTTGTTTTTTCCATTTTTTCTAACTTTTTCTTTGTTCAAATTAATCTCTCCCTCCTGATATAGTATCTGTTCCTTTTATATTGTACGAATATATAAAATGTCTTGCTTAAAAATAACGATATCATATATGAGGGTTCATTCTGTGTGCTTAGAGCCTACACTTTACATTGGAACAATAAATAAAAATAATACAAATAAAAGTAGTGTATATAGTATATATCCTAAAATGCTTATTAAAATATTAGATGATTTTATTATTGGTAATTTTTGTTTGATATTTTTATAATTAGTATATAAAAGGGTGAGTATTAATAAAAATGCTGCTAAGATAATATTTGCAGATCTCTCTTTGGAAATCGATTCTTGATCAAAAAAACCGACCATTGCCATGAAAATAAATAAATACCATAAAAACCCTATAGCTTTAAGTGGAATTTTATAAATTTCAAACCAAGAATTTTTATAGATTGGGGAATAATTTTTTTTATTTATTTTATCCTGCTTTTTTATCAAAGCATTTTTAAGTTCACTCATGCTTTGATACCTTTTTTTAGGATCCAGTTCTAAACATTTACTTATAATTCTAGTTAAATTTCCTTTATATATTTCTTCAGCAGGTAAACTTCCAGTAAGCATAATATTCATAGTTACTCCAACAGAATATATATCCGTTCTTACATCACTTTGATTAAATCCATATTGCTCTGGCGCTGCATACCCATAGGTTCCTAGTATAATAGTATCTAGAGATTTATTTGTTTTATGTAATCTAGAAATATCAAAATCAATAAGCTTTAAAATTCCATCATTATTGATCATAATATTTGAAGGCTTAATATCTCTGTGTATTATAACTGGATTACAAGAATGAAGTTCTTCTAATATATTAATTAAATCAATTGTATAGCTTATTAGATCTTTTTCACTAATAAATATAGAATTGTCCAATATTTCTTTTAATGAGTAACCATTAATATATTCTTCGATTATGATAAGCTTATTATTAACACTAATAATTTCATAGATTTTAGGTATATTTGAGATATTTAGTTTTTTGATTTTAGCATATACATCGTAGTTTTCAAGCTCAACAATCTTTTTTATATAAATTTTGTCATCTAGGGATGATTTTACTATATATACTTTTTCATTAGATATTTCTTTCACTTCAGTATAAAGTGATAATCTATAATTTTCAGTTAAATTCCCCATATTCCACCCACTTTCAGAACTATGATATAATTGTATCATATGAATTTGAAAAAAAAGCAGGTGATATAAATGAAAAACAATAAAACTGATCATTTATTAGATATATTAAAAAATATTAATAACAAATCTCATTTAAATAAATATGTTAACTTCCTAGAATCTAAGGAAAACAGTTTAGAGCTTTCAGAATATATTTTGAATATTTCACAAGAAAAAGGATTAAAAAAAATAGATGTTATAAATAATGCAAATATTTATCGGACTTATGGATATGAAATTCTAAATGGAAAAAAATTACCAAGTAGAAATAAACTTCTTCAGATATGTATAGGGAATAAGTTTACATTACTAGAAACCAATAAAAGTCTTACTTTAGCTAAATTAGGTGTTTTATATGCTAAGGATCCTAGGGACTCTATAATAATTTATACAATAAGCAACAAAATAAGTCTCATTGATACAAATATTATATTAGATGATCATGAGTTCAACCCTCTTGTGTAGGTAAGAGCATGACAATTAATTTTATAAAAACTTAATTATTCTATTATTTAAAAATGACCCCACAAAGTAGGGTCATTTGTTTAACTTCTATTTTCAATTTAAGTTGATTCTAGATTTTTGATTATTTATTATTTAAAATAATTCTTTCTTCCAAGTTGAAGGTGCAAGCAGTGCTATCATTGTAAAAAACTCAAGCCTACCCAGTAGCATAAGAAAAGATAATAATAACTTCCCACCGTTACTAAAGGCACTATAAGTTTCAGCGGGACCTACCATTGCAAATCCTGGACCTACATTACTAAGAGCAGATATGACTGCAGTTATAGAAGTTTCAAATCCAAAACCTTCTAAAGATATTAATATTGTTCCTATGATAAATATTATTGAATAAATTCCAAGAAAACTAAATATACTAGTAACCGTTTCATCTGATACAACTTTATTTCCGATTTTTATTGGAATAACTGCTCTTGGATGAAATATTTTCGAAATTTCTCTTTTAATTCTTTTAAATACAACTAGTATTCTTATAACTTTCATTCCACCTGCTGTTGAGCCTGCTGACCCACCAATAAACATTAGCATAAATAAAATAGCTTTACTAAATTCAGGCCAAGTATTAAAATCAACTGTAGAATAACCAGTTGTAGTCATAATTGAACCAACCTGAAAGAAAGAATCCCTTAAAGATAGTCCAATATTATGGTATAGACTTCCATTTATATTTATAGCAATCAAAATAACTGACATTATAATTATGCTGAGGTAGAGTTTAAGCTCTCCATCTTTTATTACTTCTTTCCATTTTCCTTTGAAAAGAGCATAGTAAAGAGTAAAGTTAACGCCTGCAAAAATCATAAAGGCCCCAATGACTAAATGGATGTAAGTGCTGTTATAAGCTCCTATACTATCACTTTTTATACTAAAGCCACCTGTTCCTACTGTTCCAAAAGTATGGACTGCTGAGTCAAATAAAGGCATTCCTCCAAGAAGTAGAAATACTATTTGAGAAATAGTAATTGCGAAATATGTAGTATATAAAACTTTCGCAGTGTCACTAACTTTAGGGACAATCCTATCTGGAGCAGGCCCTGGACTTTCAACTTTAAATATCTGAAAACCTCCACCGCCTAGTGTTGGTATTAATGCAATAGTAAAAACAAGTATTCCCATTCCACCAATCCAATGTGTAAAAGATCTCCAAAACAAAATTCCTTTTGGAAGCGATTCTATATTATTAATAAGTGTAGACCCCGTTGTCGTAAAACCTGATACAGTTTCAAAAAACGCATCCACAAAAGACGGAATACTTCCTGATAAAACAAAAGGAAGAGATCCAAATAGTGATACTAAAATCCATCCTAGTGCGACGATAGTAAGTCCTTCTCTGGCTTTTAGTCCTTTTTCATATTTAAAACTTTTTGTTAAAATTAATCCTACAATAGCTGTAATAATAATACTAATAATAAAAGCGCTCATATCCTCTTGTCCATGATAATAAGATATAAGCGTTGGAGGAATCATTAGTCCAGCTTCTACTAAAAGTAAACTACCTAATACCCTTATTACGATTCCAAAGTTCACTGAATCTTCCTCCCTTATTAGGACTAAGCATCTTCTTTAAAATAGATATATCTGATGCTAAGGTAAAGATAACCATCCTATCATTTTTATGAATAATAGTATTCCCGTCTGGTATTATAACCTGTCCTCTATGAAGCACAGCACCTATAATAATTCCCTCTGGTAAATTAAGTTCATAAAGTGGCTTTCCTACTATAGGAGAACCTTCTTCTGCAATTATTTCAGTTACTTCTCCTTCTCCTCCTAAAAGAAGAGAAACAGAAACTACCTTACCACCACGTATAAACTTTAAAATTTCACTGGCAGTTATATCAACCGGATTAAAAGCTACATCAATATCTAATGTATCTATTATACGTATATAATTTGGTCTACTAATTTTCGCAATAGTTTTATTTACACCTGATTGCTTTGCAACAAGGGCCATAAGAAGATTCTGCTCATCATAGTCTGTCGTACCTACAAAAGCATCCATAGATTCTAAATTTTCTTCTTCTAATATATCTATATCGGTTCCATCACCGTGAATTATCATCGTATTATGAAGTTTTACAGCTAAATATCTGCATCTATCTATATCTTTTTCGATTAATGTAACATTAACATCACGTGTTTCCAGTCTTTGAGCTAGGTAGTAACCAATTTTACCTCCGCCCAAAATCATTATTTTCTTTGAGCTTCGCTTATCTCTACTTAACTTAAGATTTTCAGCAAGTTTATTAACTTCCTTTGATTTACCTATGATATGCAGCATATCGTTTTCTTCAAGCTCTGTAGATCCATTTGGAATTATTAAATTTCCATCTCTGGATATTGCTGTAATTAAAAAACCATCAAAACTTTGCAAATCCATAAGACGCTTTCTGATAAATCTACTCATATTACCTATATTAAAATCAAAAATTGAAACTTTACCCTTAGCAAAATCCCCTGTATGAAAGTTATAACTTTTCATCAGATATCTTTTAATTTCAATGGCGGTTGTTAGATCTGGATTTACTATATGGTCTATACCCATTTCATTTTTAACAAAGCTAAATTGTTCGCTAAATTCAGGGTTCCTAATTCTAGCAATGGTTTGCTTACAACTTAATTTTTTCGCAAGTGAACAAATAAGTGTATTTGCTTCGTCGCTATCAGTTGTAGCAATAAGTAGATCGTAGGTCTCAATGTCTAGTTCTTTTAAAGATGCGATCTCAATGCCGTTACCTACTACAGTAAGTACATCTAAATGATTATTTATTCTTTCTAGAGTCTTATAGTTTGTATCAACTACAGTTACATCTATGTCTTCTTTATCCATTAATTCTGCTAATCTGTATCCTAACTTTCCTGCTCCAATAATCATTACCTTCATAATAATCTGCTCCTATTTAAATATTAATATATCCATTAAATGGCTATATACTTGAAATTCTATTTTATTTATAGATAACTATAAATGATTCCTTTCTCTTACGATATATTATAGTACTAATTCCTTTTATTCTATCACTTATCTTTAGATAAGTTAAATCATAACTTAAAATTAAAACTATAAAGTGTACCCAGAAAAACTGAGTACACCTTTTATTAGTTTTATTAATTTGTTTTGATATTAAATTATACTTTTGTTCTATTAAAAAAACTTTCAGCAAAATCTGCTATGGCATTTGTGAGTTCCTTTATATGCCAACTAGATGTATTTACAGTTAGGTGGTAAGTACCCCTATTACCCCAAGGACTTCCTGATATAATTTCTCGGGTTCTGGCTCTATTTTTATCTACTTGACGCATCTTACGTCTAATTTCTTTTTCTGATAAGTTCTCGCCTTCTGGTGCTCTTTCTATGCTTCGTTTAATCTTTGATTCTAAATCTGCGCATATAAAGATATTTAAAGGATTACAATCTTCAAGTATTTCATCGGCACTTCTTCCAACAATAACGCAGTTTTTTCCAGCTTTCGCAATTTCTTCAATTACATTTCTTTGTTCTAATAGCATCTCTACTTGAAGAGATTGCATAGAGAGTCCAGAAAATGAAGTTCTGAAGTTTAATGGTATTGTTCTCCAGCCCTGATTTTCTAGCATATTTTCAATATAGTTTTCATCCATTTTTTTATTTTGAGCAATCTGTGTAATTATTTCTTTATCATAATAATCAAATCCAAGCACATCTGCAAGTCGCTTACCTATTTCTCTTCCACCACTACCAAATTCTCGGCTTATTGTAATAATTTTCATATTCCACCTCGTAGTATTTTTTAAGTTTTCTTTTGTGTATATATATCTTAATTATATAATATTTACTCTTATTATAACATTTTAATTTCAATTAAGATTATCTTCGAACTTTAAAAATTAATCATGATTATAAATTATCTATCAAATGATTCTATCTAATATTACTTCATTATCAAATCAATTTTTTGATTGTTTGTCTCCATATAATCTTGTCTTATTTGAGATAATGATTTCCCCATTTCTTTATGAATAGCAAATCTATAAGTCTGAACACTAGCCCATCCATAAACAAATTCTAACCATGCTTGTATAGATTTTTCTTCTCCCTCAACTTCTACATTACCATTAGAAAGTAGTTTTGCCTCGACATTTCTACCTTTAGGAACTATTATGTCCCCTGTCTGAACAACCTCCCATTCAAGCATTGTTTTAATCCTAGGTAAATTTCTTCTTATAAATTTTTTTCTTTATTAATCTTTATATTTGCTAGTTTATCCATAATATTAACATAATAATCACTATGACTACTAATAGGAAGAATCTTCTCTACATAAAAATATACATCTTCATTTAACTTATAGGGAGTTAGTCTGTAACAACTCATATCTACATCATTCCTATTAAGCCATGCTACCGCTGAGAGTGTTTGTTCGTCAAAATCTGAAGCCACAAGAATTATTCTTTGGTTTTCATTAAAATCTTTTCTGCATCATTAGCTTCCAGAAATTCATTTAAATGTCTTACGCCTAACTCAAATGAAGTTAATTCGCCTATTTCAAATTCGTTTTTATACTTTTCAATGTATGGTGCATAAATCTTTCTTACTAGATCTTCTGTGTTTTCTATAGTTGCATAACTAGCTGCATATCTATTGCTTGAAACTCAAAAGCTTCTTTTCTACTTACAATATCTCTAATATCTCTTTTTATTTCAATAAGAACAATATCACCATTATTATCTACTGCGGTTAAATCACTTATTCCATTTCTCTCATTTCTTACCTGTCTGTCTACTATTAACATGGATTCTTCTTTATCACATATCATATCAATACTATTTCTTAAAATTTCTTCTATATGGTTTTCAGTCATTTGTAAATCAGAAAATGTAACTGGTTCAATTCTATTAGCTTGTTTTTCTTCTATTTTGTACAAATTTTATCTCCTCCTATCGTTCAATTAAAATTTTGACTCTTTGTAATATAATCAAATATCTAATATTTCTCTAAATCTATTTATTATTTTTAAGAATAATTTATCTCTCACTGCAATTTTCCAAAGGCCTTCATTAAATCTCTCTTGTCTTATATATAATGTCAAGATAGCTTTGAGTAGTTTTATATCCGCTGTAACTATAAATGTTTCAATTGTGCCCGTACCCTTTGTTACATTTTTAATAACAGTTAAGTAGTTATAAGAAATTAGATTTGTACCATATACCTCATCTATAAATTCTGCTAATTTATCATCATAAACTGGACTTCCAAAATTATATATATTATCTGTATTTTTATTATTCACAGAGTAGCTATATATATTTTTTTCGCCTGCAGTTTCAAGGTATGGGATATATTTAACTAACTTCTCTACACTTTTCGTTGTTAGACTAGTATTTAAATTTCCACATAATTCTTCAATATATTCTCTTTTTACAATTGCTTCTAGCCAATCATTAGGTATACTTTTATATCCATATAATATTCCTGCTAGTCCTCCAGCAACAGCAGCTACTGTGTCTGTGTCATCTCCTAAGTTTACAGCCTCTAAAACACATGACTTATAATCATCAGTATTTAGTAAACACCAAATAGCTGCTTCTAAAGTATCTATTACATATCCACTACTTTTTATGTCATGAGCTAATACATTTTTAAAGTCTTTGCTTCCTATTCGATTAAAATAACTTAATTCAATTTGATATTCTTCTTGTTTCTTATAGTATTCTAATGCATCATGTACTCCTGAATCAACAGCTATCTCTTTGTCTTTACCTGTTAAAAGTTTAGATGCAATAAAAATGTATATACCACATGCTATATGACTTCGTTTATGTCGATGAGTTAGTGATGAAATATTATGTATAATATCAAATATTTCTCCCTCTTTATTATCTTTAAAATTTAATCCAAATTCTGATTGCAAATAAAATATAAGAGGGAGTATCCGCATTAAAGATCCATTTCCATTATCATTTTCATTATTTCCGCCGCATTTTAAAGGAGATATTCCCTTGGTGTATCTAATCAGGGATTCCTTTGTAGTATTTCCAATATCAAACACATCTCCATGAGCTGTGTAGTCCCCTTTGTCAAACCAATTTATAAAATTTTTCATAATATTATCATAATCTAAAGTTTTTGTAAGGCTTTCAGCTAGACATAAAGTTAAACTAGTATCATCTGACCAAGTACCTTTGGGCTGGTTATATGTTCCAAATGATCTCATTCCCATCACAGGATAGCGTGTTAATTCATTTCTACTATTAAATTCTACAGGTACTCCAAGAGCATCAGCTACTGCTAAACCCATTATTCCATCTAAAACACTATTTGACATCATTTACCTCCAACTATGATAAGATTGATATTTTTCTGATTTTAATTCGTGACATGATTACCTTAAAAAATTTAGATTTCTTCCAATCAATATTAAATAGTTTGTTTATTTAATACAAACTATTTAATATCGTAAGATATTGTTTTAGTGAATGTCTAGAACTTTCATTTTAATCTTTCCTGAAGGAATTTCTATAAATACTTCTTCATTTACTCTACTTCCTAATAAGCTTTTTCCAATAGGAGAATCAGCTGAGATTCTATTTTTCATAGGGTCAGCGTCAATTGTGCCAACAATTGTATATGTTTCTTCTTCTCCATCAGGTAGTTCTATAAATGTTACTGTACTTCCAAGTCCTACCTTTGCAGATTTCCCATCTTTAGAACTAATTATGACTGAATTATAAATCATTTCTTCAATGTTATCTATTTTCGCTTTTAACAAAGATTGCTGATCTAGCATTTCTTTAAAAGTTGCATCATCTGAAAAGTCACAAAATCCACGAAGGTGTTTAATTTCATCATTAACTTCTTTTTGTTTTTCATTTTTTAAATAAGTAAGCTCTTCTTCAAGCCTTTTTCTACCTTCTAAAGTCATGGGATATTTCTTAGACATACGATTTAACACTCCTCTTCAAAATTTTAATATATTATAAAATCAAATAAAACTTTTAATTTTTATTTATAGATGATATAAGAAAGTAAAATAACCTTATTTATTAAAGTAGTCAATCTTTTGATTTAAATTAATTCCATTTTATTTCTTCTAGTTTTTTAAGTAGTTCTTCCCATTTTGAATCTATCCATAAATACTTCCCACTAGAATCTTTTTCTTTAAGAACAACTTCCCAAACCTTGAATTTTTCATTGATTTCACTGGAACTTCCGAGATAAGAAAAAATTCTCTCATCATTTGATGTCCATGCGTATTCATTTTCAGTTGCAGTTTTTCTACTATAATATGTTCTGTTTTCTAATTTTTCAACTAAATCTGTTTCTAATCTATTTGGTGAAAACGTATAAAATCCCCACTTAATTCCATTAGTAAAAAGAACTTTATTAAAAGAAAAAAGATGTCCCTTAAGTTGCTCTATATTAACTTCTTCCCCAACGTGTTTCATCTCAATAACACCATAAATCATTGATTTATATGGTTTATCTGTTATATAATCTTTATCTAAAATAATAAAATCAGGAAATCCACTTATACCCCAAAATAATTTTTCTTGTTCATTTTTTCTAACTGTTCTTTTTCTTTTGGATATATTCCTCAATGAAAACATCTTAAATCCTTTTCTCATTCTTAAAAAACTCCAAACAATATTATATAAATCATCTTCTACATTATTCTGTTTTTCAATTAATTCAATCTCATCTCTATATTCTTTGAAATTCATATGGCCCCTTCACAATGTTTTATTTTCATAATTTTCTTTTTTATTTTATTTTTCTGTAATTAAAAAAATCTCTATTTAAATTATCCTTTTTTGTACTAGAACTACTACTACTATTGTATCTATTATATACTATATTAAAAGTATATTATTTATGTAGCTCATAAAGTCATATTTGTATAGTTTATCAAATACAATCAAATATCATATACAAAAAAACCCAGCTATATGCAATATTTCTGCAGGGCTGGGCTCTAGTATAAAAATATATTTAATCTATTTTACAAGAATCTTTAAAATATAAATCACATTTAATCTATATATATTATTGGTTTCTAGATTTTAATTATAGATAACTGTGAAGTCCTGGTAGTAGAACATTTACGCCAATAAATGTAAATATAACGCAGACAAATCCAATTACTGAAAACCAGGCAGCTGGCTCGCCTTT
>LFRM01292727.1_pt3 | contig 18118 bp, 16 predicted proteins | sample 618341 | NCBI WGS metagenome assembly LFRM01 (sample SAMN03654438, study PRJNA283298) | anaerobic digester metagenome | isolation source: pool of bioreactors CSTR01a, CSTR02a, and CSTR03a thermophilic anaerobic... | place: Denmark: Kgs. Lyngby | collected 2014-05-21 | reverse complement strand
GCCATTTCGCCATTTACAACTAAATGTAATGGTTTTATTTCACTTAAATCTTGATAATCACGAGGAAAAAAGAAAAGTAAATCTTGTAAATTATTGATATTTAGCTTGCTAAATAACTTTGCTCTTTTTTCTGATATTTGCTTTAATTCTGTTAATTTTTTTTCCTGAAAGGACATTAAAAACATCCATCTTCTAATTGCTGCTCTTTAGCTTCTGTTATTTTCTTTTGAATAGATTTTTTATTAGCATAATGACAACAATCATTCAAAGGACAAGCTAAGCAATTTCGGCATCGAGCCTTACAATATTTTCTACCATGTAGAACTAGATAATGACCCCAATTAATCCAGGTTTCCTCAGGCAGAATTTTCATTAAATCTTTTTCTATTATTGTTGGATTTTGACTATTTGAAAGTCCTAATAATTGACTGATACGGCCACAATGTGTATCAACAACGATAGCAGGGATGCCATAATAATCTCCACGAACTAGACTTGCAACTTTTGGTCCGACACCAGGTAAACTCATTAAAGCTTCACGCTCCGTTGGAATTTTGCCATCAAAATCTTTCAAGATTTTTTGGGCAGATCCAATTAATGCTTTTGCTTTATTTCGGTATAGGCCAATGCTGTTTATTTCTTGCATCATATTTTCAAATGATGAATTAGCAAAATCTTCAATATTAGGGTATTTTTTAAACAAAACTGCCGTAACACGATTAACTTGTTCATCTGTTGTCTGTGCACCTAAGATACCGCCCACTAGGAGTTCCCAAGCATTAGAATAATCTAAGGTCATCTCCTGCTTGACATATAGTTTTTCTAATTCTACATAAGCTTCTTCTGCTATACTTTTTTTCTTAGTTAAAGAAAGATTTGCCATAAAATCACTTTCTAAAATTTTTTAATCAAAATACAATGTTTTGATTATCGTTTCTGATGTTCTCGGACGATAAATTTGAATTTCAACAGCATCCCCTGGAAGATGCATGTTAATGATTTCTAAATAATCATCTACACTATCAAGTAATTTACCATCTATAGCAATCATGATGTCGCCTTTTCGGACATCACTAACATAGGCTTGGCCATTGGCTAAAACTTTAGTTACATAGAGGCCCTGAGGTAAGTTTAATGTGCTTTGCATCTTTTCATAATCATAATCCGACATAAAAACTAAGCCCAATTTTGCTGGTGCTTCAGTACTTTGTTCAGATAACATGGCGTTGACGCTTTCTTTGATTTGATCAACTGGATAAACAATGGTATAGCGATCATTAAAAGAACTATTTTCATCAGCACCCGATATACCCACCGCCTGTCCTGCTGCATTCACTATCAAGCCGCCTTTTGAACTATTGGGAATAATCGCAGAACTCTTGATTTTTTGCATATGAAAATTTTGTTCTGATATTTCAGATACACTTATCTCCATCAAAAATCCAGGATAGATACTGCCCTCACTTGCTAATAGTTCTGGAAAACCAATACCGATTAAAGCCTCACCAACAATATATTCAGCATCATTAAACAATTCAACAAAAGGGGTTTCTGTTAGGCCGATACTATTTAAATCAGCTTTTAATAAAACCAAATCTGCCTTTGTATCAATATTAATTACAGATAAATCCAAGAATTGCAAACTATAATTTGTTAATAATTTCAAAGAAATATCTGATTTAACCTTATTCGTAGCCGTATCAAAAACATCATTAATATGATGATAAGTTGTTAAAAAATACCCGTCGGGTGAAATAAAAAAACCATTACTTATCATTGAATAATCCGAATTTTGATTTGGGATAATTTTCGAACTATAAATTGCAGCAACTCTATTAATATAATCTGCATGAATTTCTGCTAAAGATTTTTCACTATATGTTTCAAAGGAAAAACCTGTTACGGTTTGAAAGGGGAAATTTTGTATATTCTCTAGATAATCTAATCCTGGTAAGTCTGTTTGGATTTCATCTGTTATTTCTACGGAATCGGCGTCCATTGTTTCTATGTTTTCTGGCTCCGTATTTTCTATGTTTTCCGTTTCCGTATTTTCAATTTCTTCAGCATTAATATTGACGGAAAAAATAATTATAAAAAACAGACCTATTAAGATAATACTTATTATTCTAAGATATCGATAGCTATATTTGACCATAATTACCCCCCTTAGCCTTACACTCGTTTTAACTACAAAAATATGTCAATTATATTTTTCTTCCTGTCGGTCTAGCTAATGTGAATGTAAAACGAGTTCCACCTAATGAACTATCACTAACATAAATACCTTGACCATGTAAAGATAGTAATGTTCTCGCAATATAAAGACCCATACCAGATCCTTCTGAATTACGACTTTTATTTACCTTGTAAAACCGATTAAAAATATTTTGTCTATCCTCTTTGTTAATACCTTGTCCATTATCTTCTATAGAAACAGCTATTTTATCCTCACCTTTGAGAATAATTTCAACCCGGATAAAACCAGATTCAGGTGTGAATTTCACAGCATTGCTCAATATATTATAAACGACACGATGAATTGCATCACGATCGCCTAGAACACTTACTTCCTCATCTGTTAAGCGAGAATCCATATTGATATGTATGGATTTTTGACTAATTATTGGGTCAAGACTTGTGATTATTTCTTGCATTAAAATTTCAATATCAAAAACCCCAAGATTTAACTCTCTTTGTTGATCAACCGTAATCGTTACAAATAAATTTTCAATTAATTTTTGTAAGCGTTCAACCTCATTATAGACAATATCAAGATAATGACTTTGCTTTTCAACTGGAATAGTTCCATCTTTGATAGCACCCAAAAAACCTTTAATTGATGTTAAAGGTGTTCGCAAGTCATGCGAAATAGAAGACATAAAATCATCACGTTCGATTTCTTGTTTTTCCCATTTTGAAATCATCGTATTCATGGTTCGTACTAAAATCATTAAATCATCTTCATGATATTCAGATGATTCATGTATATACAAAGGTTCTTCATCTTTTAATATGACACGCATTTTTAAATTACCATGATAAACTTCATCTGCCGCTTTAACAATTTTCGAAATAGGTTTGGTAATATTACGTGAAAGTAAAATAATAACAATAACTGCGACAATAAAAGCTATAAGAAAAGAAATCCATAAACTTTTTTCATGTTTAATAAAAGAATATTCATTTGCTCCTAAAGAATAGTGCAAAATAATCTCACCACAATAACCATAATCACTATTAAGCGGATAAGAAACACTAAGCCATTCTTCTTTTTCAGGCAAAAGTTCATAGAAATCACCCTTAATAGCCTTACCTTTACTTGATACTGCTCCAGAATTAAGCATTTCAGGTTTTAAATAAAGAATCCCATCTTTATTTTCTAAAGCTTGTCGACTTCTATTTGGCAAAGAAGAATAATATATAATTCCGCCTTCACTGTTAATCAGCCAAATGATACTGCCTGTTGATTTTGCAGTAAAAGCCAAATATCCTTTTTCTTCAGAAGAAATCAAATTTAAATATTCAGCATCCATACGATTTTCAACCCGTTCAGCTGATGCTTGAGCTGAGCTCAATAATTGTCCTTGCAATTGATCGACCCTAACTCGTGAATAAAGTAAAGAATAAACCGCTGCTAAAACAAATAAAATAAATAATATTGTCAAAATCATCCAAAATAAAGTACGCCGATAAATACTTAATTTACGAACAGAATTTGTCTTCTTTTTATTAGATTCTTCATTGACCATATATAGATGCTTTGTTACTCAAGGATGATAGATAATTTATTGATCATAAACTTCAAATTTATAACCAACACTCCAAACTGTTACTAAATTCCAAGCAGGATGTTCTGATTGATCTAATTTTTCGCGTAATCTTTTGACATGAACATCAACAGTTCTCGATTCTCCGTAATAATCAAACCCCCAAATATTTTCTAATAATTGTTCACGATTATAAACATAATTTGGATTAGATGCTAAAAAATAAAGTAATTCTAATTCTTTTGGAGGTAAAGAATAAATTGTATCACCAATTTGTAAAGTATAATTATTTTTATCTAAAATAAAATCTGGATAAATAATTCTATTATCGTCTGTATTTACTGGTTTTTTATTTTCTGTATTGACACGTCTTAAAATAGCTTTAACTCTAGCAATGAGCTCTTGTGGTTCAAATGGTTTGGTAACATAGTCATCCGCTCCCAATTCTAATCCCACAACCTGATCTAATGTATCACCTCTAGCTGTTAGCATAATAACAGGAACATCTGAATTTTTACGTATTTCACGCAAAATATCAAAGCCGTTCATTCCAGGGAGCATCAAATCCAATATTAAAATATCTGGTTTCTCTTTTTTAAAAATCTCTATTGATTTAGCACCATCCAAACAAGATATCGTTTCAAAGCCGTCAGCCTCAAAATAGAGTTTTACCAATTCATTAATATTTGGATCATCATCAACTATTAGTACTTTTGTCATAACATTCCTTTATCTACATTTTTTATTCATCATCAGAAAAATCTGTTTCTATTTTTTCAAAATCTGGTTTAACGTCAACCATTGATTGTAATTCTTTCGTAAAAGATTGTAGATCTTCAAATTCTTTATAGACAGAGGCAAAACGAATATAGGCAACTTGATCAATATCTTTGAGGCGTGCCATAACTTGTTCACCAATTTCTTTTGAAGGAACTTCTTTGCGCGGTGTATTATTATTTAATATCTCAATTTGTGTAACAAGGTTTTCTATTTGTTCAATTGCAACAGGTCTTTTCATGCAACTTTTTAAAATTCCTTTAATTAATTTATCCCGATCAAATTGTTGTCTACTACCATCTTTTTTAATAACAACAAAATTTGCTTTTTCTACTTTTTCATAAGTTGTAAATCTTTGTTTACAATGCAAGCATTCTCGCCTTCTACGTATGGTTTCGCCATCATCAATTTGTCTAGAATCACTAACACGATCTTCTGTATGACCGCAATAAGGACATTTCATAACAGCACTCCATTTCATTTAAATAAAATATTCTTTTTTGAGAAATCTGATATGCATAAATTAATTTTTTTTAAAAATAAACAAATCAGAACTAATAAAATTATACCATTAATAATATCAATGAGACAAAAATTTATATCATATAAAAAGCAAACAAAAAAAGTCGATTACTAACGATTAGCAATCAACTTTTTTATTTATTTTATTATTTTAATTTATCAAATTACTATTTCAATAGATAATTTGAAAGCTCTTCTTTTAAAACAAAGAACACAGATAATTTAACTATAGATTATTCGTCAAAATCATCATCATCCTGTAAAATCCAAGGTAAAATTCTACCTGGACGTGTTGATTTTTCTTTGCTTCCTTTTTGAGAGCTAGAATTTAAATCATCATCTAAAGATTCTGTTTTAGTTTCTGGTTTTCTTGTATCTTCAGAAACTCGATGCACAATATTAGCAACTTCTCTATCCGAAGATCTCGGCATATCTTCTACATAATCAAGGGAATCATCTCTTGTATGATGTTTATCTGGGGATACGCTAGGTAAGCCAAAACCACCATCTACTCTATTGTCTTGCTTTGATTGAGCTCTATTTCGATTTAATTGATCTTTACGTTCTGAGGTTTTCAAAAAATCAAAACCATCGCTATTTGAACCATTTTGATTCATATTCTGTTTATCTCTGCGACGATCATAACCAGCATAATTTACCTGAGTATTACGTGATTGTGATGTAGTAGCTTGATCAAAACCACTCGCAATAACTGTAATCATCAATTCGTCTTTTAAATTTTCATCAATAACTGCACCAAAGATTATGTCAGCATCAGGTGAAGCAGAATCTCTAACTTGTGAAACGGCTTCGTCAATTTCTTTGATTTTCATATCCATGCCACCAGTAACATTGACAATAACACCATTTGCACCATCAATTGTAGTATCTAAAAGTGGACTGTTAATCGCTTGTCTAATTGCTGTTGCTGCACGACTTTCACCAGAAGCTGTACCAATACCCATATGACAAATACCAGCATTTGTCATAACACGGCGTACGTCCGCCAAGTCTAAGTTGATTAAACCAGGAACTGCAATTAAATCAGAAATACCTGTTACTCCAAAACGTAAAACTCTATCTGCTAAACTAAAAGCTTCATTCATTGTCGTATCTTCATTCGCTATTTCAAGTAATTTATCATTTGGTACAATAACTAATGAATCGACATATTGTTCTAATTCACGAATTCCGCGTTCCGCATTTTGAGAACGTCTAGCACCTTCAAAACGGAAAGGACGGGTCACAACACCAACGGTAAGAATACCCAATTTTTTGGCTATTTGAGCTACAACTGGAGCAGCACCTGTACCAGTTCCACCACCCATACCAGCAGTCACAAATAACATATCTGAGCCCACAATGGCTTGCTCAATCTCTTCCGCCGATTCCTCGCCTGCCTTTTGTCCCATTTCTGGATTAGCGCCAGCACCTAGACCTCGAGTTACTTTTTCACCAATTTGTATGACGACTTGGGCTTTTGATGCTTGTAAAGCTTGAATATCTGTATTCACAGAAATAAACTCAATACCTTGAACTGCATTATCTATCATTCTATTAACAGCATTACAACCGCCACCACCAATACCTATTACTCTAATAATAGCGCCTTGATGCTCATCCATTCCAAAACTCATATTATAATCCATTTAGATCATAGCTCCTTTCGCACTTTTAACACGTTATGACAAGCTTACCTCATATTTAAATTTTTACTTTTTATTAATATATATTTACTTATCCCTAAGATAATATTATTAATTTTACACTATTAAAATCACTACAACAACCTAAATTATATCTTTTATCTTGCTGTCATTACAACTTTATTATCATATCATTACAAGATTCTTTTATTCAACTCGCTATATTTTTAAATTTTTAGGCAACCTGACCACTAAAAATTTATTAAATTATCAATAATATTTTTTCAGATTTTATTATTTCAATTTTCTTCATTAATTTCTTGACTTTCAGGATCGTATAATTCGTTTAATTCATTGAATTCGTATGAATCATTGAATTCGTATATTTCATTGAATTCGTATGAATTATTGAATTCGTACATTTCATTGAATTCGTTTGTTTCATCGAATTCATTTGTTTCGTTTAATTCATTTGATTCATTTGTTTCATTTGTTTCTTCTGAATCCTTCGTATTTTTATTTTTTTTATTATTTTCTCGAAAAAATTTATTTTCACCCCTTAAGTCAATTATTCCAGATTCCTTATTAGATAAAACTTTTTCATTAAGCATTTGTTTTAGCCAAGTAAGATCTTCTACCAAATCATGTGTTTTAATACATTGAACCAAAAAATCTTTTTGATCAAATTTTAAAATTAACAAAATTTCGTCATTAATAGTAGGTTCTATTTTTTCAATACTATTAATTAATTTTTCTCCTTCTAATTGAAAATCGACCTCAATGCATGCAGACATCGCATACATTGCATTGGCTAAATAATTCTTTTGCTTTACTTCTAACGGTTGACCAATTGTTGCATTAATTACTGTTATTCCTTCAATAATTGGTAAATCCTCTGGTAATGTATCAATTAATGCAACTACTTCACCATTACTATCAATCGTACAATATCCATCTGGAATTTTTATAAAACCAATTTCTATTTTTTCTTCTACTTCAAATATCACTTTGCTTGGGAAAGAAAAATAAATATTAGCTGACTTAATTTCTGGTATTTTATTTAAAAGTTGCTGTTCAGCATTTATATATTCTCCTGAAAAAAAAGATTTTATATCATTTCCCATACCCGATAAAAAATGTTGATTTTGTTGGATGCCAGAAGCATCAATAAGTGTATCATCAGGAATAAGATTATCACCTTGTATTTCTATTTCTAGTATGTGGAAGACTGGTAAAGCAAATAATAAAGTTATAGACAACAAAATAGTGGTAAAGACTATGGGTATAACAATACCAGTTTTCTTCGTTTTTATTTTTTTCTTCTCTTTTTTTTCATTCTTTAATGCCAAAACAATAAACTCCATCAAAGTACATATTTAAATAAAACGTCAACTATTTGTGATGCTGAGTTAGGCATCGCATTCGCCTTTGCTTTTTTTTGCATATCAAAGAGAATAGATCGATTTTCAATTAAAAAGCGTATTTGATCCAAGAGAATTTTGCCATTAAAATCACGATCTTCCATTAAAATGGCGGCATTATTTGTACTAAACGCTTTTGCATTATAATATTGATGATTATCTGCTGCATATGGATAAGGTAAAAAAATAGTTGCTGTACCTGTTGCTGCTGATTCAAAAGCCGATGACGCACCTGCTCTACCAACATATAGATCTGAAGCAGGTAACCATAAAGTACTATCCAAATATTTTTCTATATGAACATCCGTTAAATCATATTCCGATAGATCATTCTTAATATCCTGATAATTTCTAGGACCGGTACTAATGGCCAGCATTAATTCAGGATATTTTATTTTCATTTTTTGCCAGAGATTATCTTTGAAGATTTCAATAATTGCTTTATTGATTGGCATAGCACCTAAGCTACCGCCCATGATTAAAACCAAAAATTTCTCTGATGGAATATTTAATGCTTCTCTTGCCTTTTCAGAAGTCATTTCAAAAAATATCTTTTTTATGGGATTACCAGTATAAAAAACATGATTATTTTGTTCAAAATACTCTCTAGACGATTCAAAAGAAATGCATACAGCAGATGCTTTTTTAGAAAAAAAGCGATTGGCACGACCAGGAAATGCATTTTGTTCATGAATTAAATAAGGAACTTTTCGTTTTGAAGCAGCTAATAGTAAAGGACCACATACAAAACCACCAGTGCCAATAACTGCATCAGGCTTATATTTTTCTATTGCACGTATACAGGTTTTATAGCCAGAAAGTGAAGAATGTCCAAATTTTAAGGCTTGACCTATCCCTTTAGGCAAACGATCTGCCTCCATAATGATTTGTTCAAATCCAGCCTTCTTAGTCATCTCATTTTCAACACCATTTTTTGTTACAAAAAAAACGATTCGACTATCTGCTTCTCTTTCTTTAATTGCTTCTGCTATAGCAAGAGCTGGATTAACATGACCAGCTGTACCACCACCTGCAATAAAATACACTTTACTCATCGTGTGGTTACTCCTATATTTTTTGATTTGTTTTGATCTCCTTGTCGATCGAAACTCTTTTTTAATGTTTTATTTTCGAGTTGCCCCGATTTTGATACACATAGTATCATGCCTATTTCAATAATAAATATGATATTGGAAGTTCCTCCATAACTAAAGAAAGGTAAAGTTATTCCTGTTGTCGGAATAATCTTAACAGAGACTCCAACATTTAAAATAACTTGCAAGATTATTAAGAAAGAATAGCCCCAAGCAATCAAGCCTGAAAATAAATTATTTGCTTTTATTGCTATTCGTACACCTAAAATAAATTGAATAACAAATAATATCAATACTGTCATTGTGCCAATGTAGCCAAGTTCTTCTGCTATAGCAGGAAAAATATAATCATTATAAATTTGAGGCAAATAATTGTATTTTTGTTTTCCTTTACCAAGACCAACTCCAGTTAAACCTCCCGTACCCATGGTGATTTCTGCTTGTCTTGTCTGATAGGATTGATCTTCAGAAACTTCATCTTCATCAGAAAAGGTTTCGATTCTTTGTTTAGAATGTGCAAATCGCTCATTAACAAAATCAAATAAAGTTTGGCCATCTTTAAATAGCGGAAAAACAATTGCTACAATTAATAGAAGTGCAACAATAATGGGTATCAATTGTAAAATACCGCTCAGCCAAGCTTTCCATGGAATTCTTGCTGCAACAAAAACCATAAAACATATGGCACCAAAAATTAAGGCTCCAGACAAATGTGGCTGTAAGACAATTAGGAACAACCAAAGACCCATTAATAAAGCTGGATATAAAACTAGAATTCTTCCATCTAACCAAAATTGTTGATGAGAATCTTTAGCCCGATATTTTCCAATAATTCGATTTTTTCTAATTTCAGAAAAATAACCAGCTAAAAAATACACGGCTACAAATTTTGCTATCTCTGAGGGTTGAAATTGAATACCAAAAATGGTAATCCAGCGTTGTGCTCCCATTTGATTTGACCCAAATAAAAGAACAGCTGCTAAAGCTATCGTTGTAATAAAATAAATTAATTTATAAAAAGCTTTTCTTTGAAAGAATTTAATAGGGACAAAATTTGCTATTGATATAGCAATCATTAAACCGATACTCGAAAAGATTGTCTGTCTAACAAAATAATATTTTGTATTGTCTCGTTGGGTTGCAAAGCTTGTACTCATGCTTGCAGAAAATAGAATAATTAGGCCAAAACAAATGAGAACAAGACTTATCAAAAATAAAGGATAATCAATTCTGCGAAACGTTGCCATTTCTTTCATAAAATCTTGATCAAAATCAGTGTTTTCGACTTTTTTTTGATTTTGACTAGAATCAACGGTTAAATTGTATTGATTATTGTTGTTTCTATATATTTTATTCATTTTTATACCCAAGTAACATAATCTAACTTCATTGTTTAATTACAATAAAGTTATTAACAAACTCAAAATCCCAATAACAATGGTAAATATAGAGTAATTTAATACGATTTTCTTTTCTGACCAACCACTTAATTCATAATGATGATGTAGCGGAGCCATTTTAAATAAACGCTTACCTTTTGTTGCTTTAAAATAGAACACTTGCAGAAGTGTTGAAAATGCTTCTAAAATATAAATTAAACCTAAAGGAATCATAATCCAAGGAATTCCAGCTATGAGTGCAATGGCTCCAAAACATGCGCCTAATGCTTGTGAACCTGTATCTCCCATAAAAACTTTTGCCGGGTGTTTATTAAAAGGCAAGAAACCCAAAGATGCTGCTGTCAAAGCTAAACAAGCAGCTATCAAATATGGCATCTCTATTTTATTTGAAAGAGCAAAATATAGAAAAACTCCTAATAATACGCTAGTTATCGTCATTAAAGTAGAAACCAAACCATCTACTCCATCTGTAATATTAACTGCATTTGACATAAAAAATAAATATAAAACAATAAAAACGAGGTATAAATATTTCCATTTGCCTGTAATTAAAATAGGTTTTTCTAAAAATGTGAAAATTAAAACTGTATCAATACCGGAAAACCATAAATACCAAACGGCAAATAAAATACAAACTATTAGTAAAGCAATTGTTTTTTGAATAACTGATAAGCCTTCTTTGTTGATTCGCACTTTAATGTAATCATCAATAAAACCAACAAGTCCAAAAGCTAATGTTAAAAACATGGTAATACTATAAATAAGCCAATTAGAATTAATAATAGGTAATATAATTGCAGATAATGCAATTGGTATCAAAAAAAATAATCCCCCAAAAGTTGGAGTTCCTGTCTTTTTAAAATGAGTTTTAGGTCCATCTGAACGAACAGTTTGTCCTAAATGTAATCGCTTAATAATAGGTAAACCAATTTTTCCACAAAGTAAAGTTAAACCAAAAATGATGAGAGCATTCATCCAAATCAAAGAACTCAAAATTACACCTTGCTTTCAATTCTTTTTGAAATATTTTCCATATTATAAATACGAGAGCCTTTTACTAATATACAATCGCCTTCTCTTATTTCATTAATAATATCATTTGCTACTTCTTCAGAAGTCTCAAAACTTTTTATTGTTATTTCAGGATTAATTTGCTTAACAGCCGCTGAAATCCATTGACTTTCCGGNNAACTTTCCGGACCAACTAAATATAACAGATTAATATTTAAATCAGCAATTTTATATCCTATATTCGTATGTAAGTCCTCAGCATACTTTCCTAGTTCGCGCATGCCACTAATGCAAGCAATTTTTCTGCGATCACCAGCTAACATCGATAAAGTATCCAAAGCTGCCGTAACAGATTCTGGAGAGGAATTATATGAATCATCTATCATAATGTATTTTTTATTAATTACCATTCTTTGACGATTCCCTGTATTTGAAAAGTCTTGTGTCCCTTTTACTGCCACATCCATGTCTAAGCCTAAAGCATAAGCCGAAGCCAATCCAAACAAAGCTGCGCGAATTAAATACCTACCAGGCGTATTTATTTTTACAGGCCAAGCTACTTGTGGGTCAAGGCTTGTTTTAGCAATAAATGATGTTCCATCTATACCGATTTTAATATTTTCCGCCCAAAAAGCAGGAAAATTTTCATAATCTTCACCAATATCCGTATATTCATTACAGATACGCCAAACAGTTGTACTTTTTTTGAATTTTAATGCCCATGCATTTAGATGAGTATCTTGACCATTAATCAAAACAATACCATTACTTTTCATACCTGCGGTAATATCAGTTTTTTCTTTAAGGATTACCTCTCTACTTCCCAGATATTCTGCATGACTATAACCCACACTTGTAATAATCGCTATGTCTGGTCTTGCCACATTACTTAAAATTTTAATTTCACCACGATGATCCATACCCATTTCAGCAATAATAACTTCATCTTCATCATCTGCTGAAAGCAAGGTTAAAGGTAAACCAATTTGATTGTTTTCATTTTTTGCTGTTTGATGTAATTTTAATTGAGTTTTTAAAATTGCAGCAATCATACGTCTAGTCGTTGTTTTGCCCACACTCCCTGTAATACCAATAACAGGTGCTAAAAGGGTTGATCGATAACCTTCTGCAATTTTCTGATAGGCTTTTAAAGTATTCGATACAAGCAACAAGTCAGGAACGTTTTTTCCATGCATAATATCGTTATATAAGCTCATCGCTTTCTCACTTTTTTCGTTTAGCACAAGCATTTTAGCGCCTTTTTCTATGGCTAAATCAACAAAATCATGACCATCAAAATTTTCACCCGTCAAGGCCAAAAAAGCTTCACCCGAACGCAAAGAACGTGTATCTGTTGAAATACCACGATAAAATCTTTCGCTATGTTGTTCCGCTTCTGGAGTTTGTATCAGCAAGCCTTGTGTCCAAGTTTGTAATTGTGCAGGTATTAATCTTGGCATATGTTCCCCCTCAAATAATTATCATTTTTTAATCAGCGGAAACCGATTCTAAAACAATATTTATTGTACTCCCTCTTTGTACTAAAGATAAATCATTATCTATATCTGTTGTTTCATTATCTATACTTACTTGATTGTCTTCCGTTTGATCATCATTAATAGTGATAACGGAATAATCATACAATATTGATTGCGAAACGGCTAAACCAGACATATCTCCTTCAAATATACATGTGACGCCTGCACTATTTGCAGCAATCATACATTCATTAAAATTTTTACCTGTAAAGTCAGGTACCGAAACGAGATCTTGTTCAATGTTTAAATTCGGGTAAACATAAACATTTGATCCATAATGTACTTCTGTCCCTGCTGCAGGTATCATTGAAATAATAGTATCTTCCAATTTCATATTATCAACGCCAGATACTAAATTAATCGATTGATAGTTTAAAGCATTCATTGCTTCTTCCAAACTAAAGCCATTTAATTCAGGTAAAGCTACTTTTTCTTCCATTGTTTCTAACTGTTCATCTGTGTAATTTCTCTCAACATTAAGATGATCTAAGGTGAAATCCATTATACTTGATACATTACTAATTAAAGAATCACTGCCAACATCAGGAGCATCTGAATCAAGTGCCACAATTAATACCATTATCTCTGGATCATTAATTGGAGCAAAGCTAGCATAAGATATTGTTAAAGCATCCGTTGCCTCATTTACAGAAGTTGATGTTTTTCCGCCTAATTCATAACCGCCTGAAACACGGTTATAACCTTGCAAACTATCGTTTCTAGCAAGTAATTTATTAACTCGTTCCGAAGTTTTTTCAGAGATAACCCTTCTTTCAATTTGTGTTTCAGAGCTCTCAATGATTGCATTTTGATCATTACTTATTTGTTTAATGATGGTTGGTTTAATTAAATTTCCACCGTTAACGATAGCGGACAATGCTTTTGAATAACTCATTAAATTCATACTAGATTGTTCTCCAAAAGCCAAAGTTGCTAAATCAATTTCTGTTGGGTTTTCATGAAAAATATTATCAATTTCGCCCGGAAGTTCGACACCTGATTGTTGTTTTAACCCTAGAGCCTCCACATAACTATAAAAAGTATCAATACCGAGATCTAGAGCAACTTGTACAAATGGTGGATTAAGTGAATATAAAAAAGCATCTTGCAAAGTTAATTCACCAAATAAATTATCATCGGTCCAACTTTTAATGGTATAGTCTAAAAGCTGAATCGGTTGATCACTATAAATTTTTTCTTCTGAAGCAATATTTTCTTCTAGCCCCATAGATAATGTTATCGTTTTAAAAGTTGATCCTACTTCATATAAATAAGAAATAACCTTATTTGTCCAATAATTTTTCATCAATAAATCAATCGTGTCTTGTGTCTCTGGTTTAAAAGGGCTTTCATCATCCCAGTCATCTGGTTTTGCTGTAGGGTCTGAACTACTAAAATAGGGATAGGATGCCATGGCTAAAACTTCACCAGTTTTAACATTTAATACAATACCCATCCCGCCATCTCTAGCTCCCAAAGATCCAGCTGCACTTTGAACATGTTCTTGTAATTCTTTACTAATATCATAATCAATCGTTAAGTAAACATTATTGCCATTTTCTGTATCTAATTCTGTTGATTGTGTAAAAGGAAGAGTTCCTGAATTCAAATAATTATCTTTTGCCGCAAAGAGATAGCCGGTTTTACCACTTAAAACATCGTCTAATTGATATTCTATCCCCAGACGTCCCTGTAATCCATTTTCATCCGAACTAGCAAAACCTATTACTTGACTGGCTACATCATCATTGTAATACACTCTTTGTGGTTCAGGNNTCCGCCTATATTATTAATTTCTAAATATTGATCTAAAAGGCTAGCCTGCTCTTGTGAGATTTTATTTGCTATTTGGATATAACTTTCATCGGTTTTTGCAAGTTCTTCTTTCAGTTCATCTTCATTTATTTTCAATATGCTTGCCATCGTATTTGCTATTTCATCTTTAGATTGAGATTCATAACTAGAATAAACATGTTTTGGTGTAATACCAATTCTAAAAACATTCGTGGTTGTTGCAAGCAATTTGCCATTACGATCATAAATATCGCCACGTTTAGAAGGCAAAGATGTCTTACTATAATATTGACTATTTGCTTTTTCTGTCATTTCATTTGATTTAAGCACTTGTGCATCAAATAAAGCGATAGCATAATAAACAAATAGCCCTAATATCATGACAGAAATAATGATAACTCCAGGATTATTAAATCTAATATTCTTTCTTTTTTCAGGTTTTCTCTTCTTTTTATATGCTGTCTTTACATCGTTATGTATATTCTTGTTTGAGTTGAAAAAAAAGTTTTTATTATTTTGATTATTAGATTGCTTGTGAAGTTGTTTACTTTGAGATCTTTGACTATTATTATCGTTCTGTTTTATATTTTTCGAAACAGAATTGCGGTTAATATGATTAGAATTTCGATTTGATCTTTGAGATTCATTCTGACGCGAAGAAACAAGAGACTCATTTTTTGAATAAGTTTCTCTTGTTTGTGGTCTTTTTTTATTTAGATTTTTTTTATTATCTCTTCGATCAGTCATTCTACCATTTAATCCTGCTTTCTCAATTTGTTCATATAGAGCTCAATTTGAGCAGCATCATAGATATTTTCATTAGTAGTTTTATTTGCGTCTGCATCACTATCTAATGTATTTTTATTCGAATTATAAGTAATGACTCTATCTACCTCTGGTATGCTTACATGAATTTTTTGGGATTGTGCAGGTTTACGTAACCCATATAATTTAAATGCTTCTGCCTCTATCTCGGTCAAATTTATTTGAGAAAGCATATTTTCATATTGATCAGAATTAGATTTTTTAATATCGCTTATTTCATTTTTAATTCTTGTATTTTGAAAATTTTGTTCAACAATTTTTGATTGGCGTAACATTAAAAAAGCAAACATACAAGCAATCATAGTGATGCCTACAATACAATACGTTACTGTTTTAAAATGTTCTTTACCAACATTGCGATGGATACGCCTAATAGCAATATCCCTTGCAGCTTCTTGTCTTTCAATTCTTCGTTTTTCACGCTCAATTTCTGCTTCGCGTTTTTGAGGAAATTCTGGTAGTTCATAAGGAATCTCTGGTAAAGCTGAAGAACGCAAAGAATCGGCTGAAAAAAAATCTTGTTCTTTTTCATCCGATATTTTATAGGCAAGATTACCATCTACTCTATATTTCATATTTTTCCTCTTTCAATTTAATTCATTTTAAAGACTCTTAATCTAGCACTTCTCGATCTTTGATTCTGTTGAATTTCTTCATTTTGTGCGACAATGCCCTTCCGTTTTAAAATTTTTCCAATTGGTTTTTTTCCACATACACAAATCGGAAAATCGGGTGGACAAGTACAAGGGTTTTCCCATTTTTGAAAAATATGTTTGACGATACGATCTTCAAGAGAATGAAAAGTAATAATATCAATAACACCATTTTCAGCCATACAATCAGGTAAATCATTTAATAATTTTTCAATTTCATCCAATTCTTGATTAACATAAATGCGAATTGCTTGAAATGTTCTTTTTGCTGGATGCTGTTCTCTTTTGCTCTTAGCTGGCATCACCTGTTTAATAATTTCTACTAATTCAAAAGTTGTTTGAATTGGTTTTAATGCCCTCTTAGAAACAATATTTCGCGCAATACGATCTGCAAATTTTTCTTCACCATACACATGAATGACTTCTGCAAGTTTTTCTTGAGATGCATTATTAACAAAATCGTATGCATTCATCCCGCTTTCAGAATTCATTCGCATATCTAAATCTCCATCTTTTTGAAAAGAAAAACCGCGCGAAGCGGTATCAATCTGATGCGAAGAAACTCCCAAATCTGCTAAAACCCCATCAATACGAGTAATATTTAATTTGGTTAAAATTTCTTTGATATTAGAAAATTTATCTTGTACCAAAATATATTGAGCCTTTAACTCATTTAAGCTTTCAAGTTTCTTGTTTGTTTCAAGGAGAGCTTCAGAATCTTGATCTATTGCAATCAAAATTCCTTTTTCATTTAATTGTTTTATTATTCCTGAGCTATGACCACCGCCGCCTGCAGTACAGTCAACATATACGCCTTCGGGTTTAATCGAAAGCGTTTCGAGTACCTCATTATACAGGACTGGTAAATGATAATTAGAGTCCTTGTACATTGAATCTGGTCAAATCTAAATCGCTTAAAGAACCAATTTTCTCCAATGAGTTTTCATAGAATTCTTTAGAACAAATATCTAATTTATCATACATATCTATAAAACAAATTTCTTCACCTGCTTTAACACCAATCCAATTTAAAAGGTTCTCACTTAAGCTGATACGACCTTGTGAATCAAAAGAACATTCTATTGCTTCACCAATAATCGCTCTTTTTAACAGCCGTACTTCTGGATCAGTACCTGACAAGGCAGAAAGTTGTTCTCTAATTAATTTAAATTGCTCAGGAGTATATGCCGATAAAAAATTATCATCCAAACTTAAAGTCACAAATAGTACACCATCAAGATTTTCTCTTAATCTTGCGGGTACAATTACGCGACCTTTTTTATCGATTGTATGCGTGTAACGTGCCATCGGCAATTATTTCATAGCAAATTTACCACTTTCCACCACTTAATGTGATTCATCTGCTACTTCCCTCCACTTAAATTGCATTTTAGACTATTTTGCTCCCTTCTGCAACCCAAAAAGCTGAAAATCAATAATAATCATCTTAGGATTTATCAATAATCTTTATTAGAATAACGAATTCATGTATTCAAAAAAAAGAGTTGAAAATAAATGATTTTCAACTCTTAAATATTTCGTTTTTTTGTTTATTTTTTCTTTATTTCTCGAGACGATAGGAATCCCTTTAATCCATTATTTAATTATACCTTGCGTTTCTTTCTATGGATAAACGGTCAATATTTGTTGATTCTATAGCATTAAAAACA
>LFRM01356586.1_pt1 | contig 18138 bp, 18 predicted proteins | sample 618341 | NCBI WGS metagenome assembly LFRM01 (sample SAMN03654438, study PRJNA283298) | anaerobic digester metagenome | isolation source: pool of bioreactors CSTR01a, CSTR02a, and CSTR03a thermophilic anaerobic... | place: Denmark: Kgs. Lyngby | collected 2014-05-21 | reverse complement strand
CCTATTTCCCTTGTATATCAATCCATCGTTATATAGCTTGATGAACATCTCTGTAACTGCCTTGTTACAGCCTTCGTCCATTGTAAATCGTTCTCTTCTCCAGTCGCAAGAATCTCCAAGCTTACGACACTGCTCAGTTATCCTTCCCCCGTATTCTTTCTTCCATTCCCAAGCATGCTCCAGAAACTCCTCACGAGTTATATCGTTCTTATCGATACCTTTTTCTTTCTTAAGCTTCTCTACAACTTTGACTTCAGTTGCTATGCTTGCATGATCGGTTCCCGGCAGCCACAGGGCAGAATAGCCTTGCATCCTCTTCCATCTCGTTAGAATATCCTGCAGAGTTTGGTCTAATGCATGGCCCATGTGAAGTTGTCCTGTTATATTCGGAGGCGGCATAACAATAGTGAAAGGTTTTTTGCTTTTATCAATTTCAGCATTAAAAGCACCCTTTTCTTCCCACATCTCATATATGCGATCTTCAAAATCTTTAGGTCTATATGTCTTATCTAAATTCTTCACCTTTCTCTCCTTATGTATCAATAGTTACTATATTCATTCTCATCCTTAAGGACTTCATGTCTTACCTTTGCCATGCGTTTATCTACATCATCAAGGGCCTGTGCACACTCTTTAAGCTCATTAACAATCTCTTCCGAAAGTTCTCCCTTGTTCTTGTATCTCAGCTCATGCTCCAAGCTTGCCCACGTGTCCATGGCAACACTCCTATACTGCAGTTCCACAGGAATAATTTTCTTTCTATTTACAAGATAAACCGGCACAGCTACAACAACATGCAAGCTTCTGTAACCGCTTTCCTTTGGCTTATTGCAATAATCTTTAATTCTTACAAGCTCGATATCTTCTTGATTAAGAAGCAGATTGGACATAGTATATACATCTTCTTCGTAGTTGCATACAACCCTTATGCCGGCAATATCAAGTATTTCCCTTCTTACCGTATCCAAATTGTTTATCGGATCTTCGATTCCATATCTAATAGCTTTTTCGAGTATGCTCTCAAAAGTTTTGAGTCTTGATTGTATATGATGAATCGGCATATATGCATGCTTTTTGTCAAAATCATCGGACAAAACCTCTAATTTTGTTTCAAGTTCTTTAATTGCAGAATTGTAAAGCAAGCTTATATCATCTATAGTGTCCTGAAGTTCCTCATCTGTACCTTTATACTCGGGCATAATTCCCCTCGTTCGCTCTGCAATGTAATATCTATAAGCCATCTATTTCTCCTTATACATTCCCGCAGATTTAATAATATTACGTAACAATATTGCAGTTGTAACCTTGCCTATACCACCCGGTACAGGGGTATATGTAAAGTCCTTGATAATATCAGATTCCTGTATTTCTCTCATATCGAGATCACCGTGCATCTTTCCATCTTTGCCGGTTCCTGTACCGACATCAAGGACAATTTGACCATCTCTGAAATACTCCGTTCCATACCCCTCAACCTTGCCTGTTGCAAGAACAACAATATCTGCATTCTTACATGCAGCAATCTGGTCTTCTTGTGTCGTCTTCGAATGACACACCGTTACAGTAGCATTAGCTGCAAGCATTAAAACAGAAAGAGGTTTGCCTACAGTTAAGCTTCTTCCTATAATCGTCACTTTCTTACCTTCTACTGATATTCCATAATGTTTCAAAAACTCCATGCATGAATTTGCTGTGCATGGAAGATAAATATCTTTCTTTCCCGTAAAAAGCCCTGCTATCGAAATATCTGTAACCGCATCAATATCCTTTGAAGGATGTATAATATTATTCAATCTATCCTCATTTATTTGAGAAGGAAAAGGTCTGAGCAAAATAATACCGTGAACCGATTTATCCATGTTTATTTCATGTAATTTATTTTCAAGCTCTTTCTGCGAAACATCTTCAGGGAAGGAAATCAGCTGCGACTCAATATTGTATGCCTTGCACTGCCTCAGAATAGCCTTTTCATAATAAATAAGACCTGAATTTTCTTTGGCTCTTATAATAGCTATCTTGGGAATTATTCCCTCGTCATTAAGCTTGGTAACACTCGAAATAATACTGTTATCAATCTCTTCTTTGACGATATCACCGTGTAACTCTTTAAGCACTTTGCATTCCTTTCATTTAATGTTTTATAATGCAAAACTAACCGTTTAATTATAGCATATAAGATGTATGATTTGGAATTAATAACCAATCACATATTCAATATTCTATAGTTTCATATCTATTTTAATCGATCTAAATTTCGGTTATATTTGCATCCTCTCATGTTCATTTCAATAAAATAAGGCTTGAAACTTTAACATCTTCAAGCCTTATACATATTATATTGGTGGCCTATATTGGACTTGAACCAATGACCTTCTGGTTGTCACCCAGACGCTCTCCCAACTGAGCTAATAGACCTCACTCACGTTTTATATTTTACATATCGAGAGCCTTCTTTGCAAGTCTATCAGCCATTTCATTGTATTTATCTCCGGTATGGGCTTTTACTTTGACAAAATCTATTTTAATTTTCTTCCTGGCATCGGCCACATATGCTTTATATGCTTTCGTCAGAGGATTATTCGTCTTCCATAGTCCATTCGCCCATTTTTCAATACCCTCATAGTCGTGGTATATAGTTATTTCCTTTATGTCATTATCTATAGCATAATCGATTGCAAGCTTCGCACCCATTACTTCTCCGGCGACATTTCTGTGCTTTGCAAATTCCTCATCATTAAATGCAGAGTTTAACTCAACAATATCCGTTTTGCCTTCTTCATCCGTTTTAACTATGACAGCACCACATGAAAATCTCCCTGTTGCTTCATCGAAGCTTCCGTCAACATAGGCACGTATTCCGGAAGGCAGTTTTTTTTCTTGTGCTACAAAGCCTTTTGATTTAACATCAGTATTTAAAAGTGATCCGGTCCTGGATAAGCCAATATAATCCAGTGCCTCGTCTACATCGGTAAAGCTCTTGTACTCTGCGTTTGCAAATCCATCAACACTGGCTTTACACTCCTCCCATGTCATCAGGATTCCCGTTATTCTTCCTTTCTTTACGGCATATATTTTCTTTGCCATATTTCCTCCATTTGTAGCTTTAATCGTTTTTCGTGCTATATCCTGCTCGGAACTGAAATTTTTGAGAAAACTTTTCCTGTGTATAGGAGTAATTCCAAATTCATTCAGTCCATCATAGTGTGCAGCTGTTCCATATCCCTTGTTGCTGAAAAAACCGTACCCCGGATATATATCTTCCATTTCCACCATATAGCGGTCTCGTGAGACCTTCGCTAATATGGAAGCTGCTGCTATTGAAAGACATTTTTCATCACCTTTTACTATTGACTCTTGACGAATGTCTATGTCAATCCTGAGGGCATCGATAAGCAATATATCGATCTGTGCATCAGTTCCGATTTTTTCAGATAGCATCTTATTGCACGCATGGATGGCTTTTATCATCGCTTTCTTTGTCGCCTCAAGTATATTTATACTGTCTATTTCTTTATTGTCAACTATACCAATGCCGTAAGCCACAGCGCTCTCAGTTATAAGGTCAAAAAACTCATCTCTTTTTTTTGCGGTAAGCTTCTTGGAGTCGTTAATACCGAGTACTTCAAAATTCTCAGGCATAATCACGCAGGCCGCATAAACAGGACCGGCAAGGGGACCCCTACCGACCTCGTCTATACCGGCTATATATTTTAACCCTTTGAGACGCAATTCGTTTTCATGGGCTTTCATATCCAGCAATCTCTGTTTCTGAATTTCGATTCTTTCAAGCTTTGTCATAATGTCCTTGCTTTCTCTAAGGTAATACGTCCTATTTTTCCGCTGCGAAATTCATCAAGAACAATCCTAGCGGTTCTTTCATAATCTATCCGCTTACCAGGCAGTATGAACCCCCTCTTGATTGCTATATTGTCCATATTTTCGAGTGCATCTTCACTTATATAATCCAGTTTGTATCTTTCCAGCAAGAGATCAGGATATGTATTTCCAAGCACCTTAATTAGCTCAAAACCCAGCTCCTGAACATCTAATATATCGTCCCTTATACTTCCGCAGAATGCAAGTTTAAGCCCTACATTATTATCCTCAAATTTGGGCCAAAGCACTCCCGGTGTATCGAGTAGCTGCATTCCGTTTTCCAGTGTTAGCCATTGTTTACCCTTCGTCACTCCAGGTCTATCTCCTGTTTGAGCAGATTTTCTACCGGTCAACCTGTTTATAAGCGAAGATTTTCCGACATTAGGAACACCCACTATCATAAGTCGCAGAGGCCTTTTGATTGACTTATTTACATCTCTTATATGTTGTTCAGCATCTAATGCCTTTATAAGCAATTTTATATTATCACCTAACTGTAAATTAAGAGCCATCACCTTGACCACATCCTTTGAAGCTCTTATTTGTTCCTGCCAATTTCTAGTTTCTTCTTCATCGGCAAGATCAAATTTACCTAGGATTACAATCCTTCTCTTTCCGGATATTAAATCGTCAATAATCGGATTTCTGCTGGACACAGGAATACGGCTATCTATAATCTCAACTACAAGATCAACAGCCTTTAGGTTATCTCGTATCATCTCCCTAGTTTTTTTCATATGGCCGGGATACCAGTTAATTTTTTCTATATTCCCCATATTTTTATCTCTTTAATCTGTTGTGTCATAGCATATAGAATAAGTAAAATGCATACCTTCAGCTTTTGCTTCGGGTATGCATTATATCCATTATCTGGCACTTTTAATTCTTGCTGCCTTGCCTGTTCTCTCACGCATGTAGTGGAGTTTTGCTCTTCTGACTCTTCCTTCTCTTATCACCTCAATCTTATCAATTCTTGGTGAATGCAGCGGGAATGTCTTCTCAACGCCAATTCCTCTGGACAGCTTTCTTACAGTGAACGTCTCATTGACACCACCATGTTGCTTCTTAAGCACATAACCCTCGAAAACCTGGATTCTTTCTCTCTGGCCTTCGACTATTTTAATGTGTACACGCACAGTGTCGCCAACATTGAACTTTGGAAGATCTTCCTTCCTGTAATCCATTGTAAGCTGATCTAAAATATTCATGTTATTTCTCCCTCCCCTCAAGACGTTCTTGGTTTAATGATTAGAAATTCTATCTGCAACCAGAGGACCGCCCGTAATAACAGCCTTAATAATATACATTACCTTGAGGAGCAATGCAAGTGCTTTCAGAATATAATTTGAAATTTAGATTAAAACTAAGCTCTAGGATGACATTTATTGAAAACCTCTTTAACATGTACAGTCACCATTGCAAGATATGCAATACCTACAGACATATCTTCAAAACCCATAAGTTCCTGCAAAGTTTTAAGATCTCCGCCGTTTTGGAGGATGTGTGTTGCAAAGCTATCTCTAAAAATCTGTGGTGTCATTCGCTCGGCAATACCTATCATTTCTCCATATTCTTTAAAAATTTTCCATATACCTTGTCTTGTCAGAGCCTCTCCTCTTAAATTTATAAAGAAATAGTCATCAAAAGATACTTCTCGACCTTTAATAGAGATGTATGCTTCATTTATATACCTTCTCATCGCCGCATTTGCATAGCTTCCGAGAGGAACTATCCTTTTCTCATCGTAAGAATCTCTCAGCGTTACAAAACTCATTTTGAAATTTATATCCGAGAATTTAAGCCTTACCACCTCAGTTACCCTTGCCCCGGTTCCATACATAAATTCCATAAGAGCTCTGTCCCTTATGCCCTTATCTGTGTCTTCAGGAAGAGAAAGAAGCTTTTCTACTGTTTCAACGCTAAGAAAGTCTATATCCCGTCTATCATTTCTTGTAGATTTTATTTTTGAAAACGGATTAGTATCTAATATATCCTTATCTATAAGGTATTCATAAAACATTCTGATGGATGATATCTTGCGATTAATGGTAGCCTTTGACTTTTTCTTCTTATTCAAAGCGAGAACAAAAGCAACGGCATCACTTTCGCTACAATCATTTAGTGATTTGCCATCCCTTTCTTTCAAAAAAAGCTCGAACTCATTGAGATCTCTTTCGTATGCAACCAATGTGTTTTTTTTCTTGTTTCCGGATATGCTCAAATATTCAATAAAATCGCTTACTTTAATCATCAACATTCACTTATATTTCACCAATCAATCTTGCGAAAAGTATCCCTACAATTGTCTTACTATCTTTTATTTTTTTATCCTTTATCATATCTATGATTTCGTCCGCTTCGTATTCTTCAATTTCCAGATACTCAGTATCATCCCAATTTTTTCTCCCAGGCGAGAGTTCTCGACATAAATATATATGAAGAGTTTCATTGGAGTACCCGCAGGTGGGATTATATGAAATGAGATGCTTCACATCACCTGCCTTATATCCTGTTTCTTCTTCCAGTTCCCTTATAGCTGTAACCAAAGCATCCTCTCCCGGGTCAATCTTTCCTGCAGGAAGCTCCAGAACAATTCTCTCCAAAGGTTTCCTAAACTGCCTTTCCATCAAGATTTTTCCTTCATCTGTTACTGCTAACATAATAGATCCACCGTTGTGTTCAACGACATCTCGAGTAGTTTTCCCTCCTGGAGTTTCTACCAAATGCTTTCTTACGTCAAAAACAGGTCCCCTATAAACAATCTCACTACTGATAGTCTTTTCCTCTAATACCATAATCTCTCCTTGACAATAATTTTCTATATGCATATGTATTGTATCATAATTTATTCATTTTATTGGCCAAAATTACTAAGGAAATGCCTCTTATTCCTATCGACTTTATGAGCAGAAACCCATATAATCAATATGAATGGGAATACATAAGAAAATCATTAATCAAATTTCCACAATACACATATGTAAAGGAGTTTATAATTATGGAATATATCAAATATTATGACGAAATTGTAAAAAGAAGAGAATCATGCAGAAATTTTATTATGAACGATGTAGAGCAAATTAAAATTGATGCCTTATATGAATATTATAACCATGAAACTTTGCTGGTCCCTGAAATCGCCACAGAATTAAAAACATACTCATACGCTACTCTAGAGAAAACAGAAGGCAGCGTTGGATATAATGGCTTCCTTATTAAAGCACCTAATTATCTTGTTATTTTCTCAGAAGAAAAAGATCATTATCTTGAGAATGCAGGCTTTATTGCTCAGGGCTTGACACTTAAAATGACCCAACTTGATCTTGCCGCATGTTGGCTTACTATTAATGATGCCGATATTGCAAAGAGAACAATCGATGAAGATAGTGACAAAACCATTGCTGCTATTATAGCATTCGGATATAGAAATAAGGATGTAACCGAAACCAGGCTCGACATAAAGAGTCCATCAAATGTTAAAATGATTGAAAGCGGAACAAAGGCTGCGCCAAAAATCAGCCTTGACGATTTAGTTTCTTATAAAGTATACGGTCAGCCGTTAGAGTCAGAGAAATTATATGCAGAGCTTGAAAGTTCTCTGCTTGCAGCCAGCAAAGCGCAGTCCTTTCTGAATCGCCAGCCATACAGACTTATCCTTGATGATAGCTATGTTTATCTGATTGGCCTTGAAGATGAAATTACAAACGGATCAGATTTGTATCTGAATTACGGAATATTAATGTTTAACTTCTATGCTGTCATGGATTCGATAAGAGCAAATGCACCTTTGTGGACTTTTGAAACACCTGATGAGGAACTTAAACTCCCTGAAGGTGGTACATACATCGCCAAGTGCAGAATCTAAAACATATCCATATTCTTTGCAAGCCTATATATGAAACAATGTTTCCATTTATTCCAAGTATTTTCATGTGCGGTATCCGGATAATAGGGCCGCACTTTTTTTATTATATCTATGATATCTTTTCTATACTCCTCAGGTATTGTATCAAGTGCATCATGAATACACTCCAATCTCCTAACTGCTTCTTTAATAATTTCAACTGAAATTAGGTCTTGAGTATCATCGGCAATAAAAGCCACCTCGCTATTCGAACAATTCTCGAATAGATATTTATTCAGCGCCAATTCTTCAAGTCTGTCTATATCCCTAATCATCCAAATACATTGATAATAAACTTCCTTTGGCATAATTCTTTTTCTGGATCCGTTCAATGTTTTATCAGTCATTTTAATCTGTAATCCTTTGTACTAAAAATAGCTCCTTACAGAGCTATTATAACCTCTTTAGTGTTATATAAAATGATGATAAAGTGAAGTGAAAATATAGCATGAAATCAGTACAATATTGGTGATATCTATATCATTTTCTTTTTTATATATACTTTCACTCCATATGATATCTAGAAAAGTTTCTGTTAAGATTGTCTACATGAAAATCTGAACCCCTTGTAACCAGTAAACCATTTCCCTCTGCGAATTTTCTTAACATTTCCGCCTGTTTCTTGCTTGCAGACGGATGATAACACTCCAACCCGTCAATTTCGTAGTCGAGGAACTTCTGAAGCAATATATCCAGTCTTTGGTTAAACTCGTTGAACCCTTCGCCTCTTCTTCTCTGCTCTATAGGGTGGGCCATAATCGCCAAGCCTCCGGCCTTGTGAATCATTTCAATGATTTCTTGTGAGCTCAGAACTTTTTTCTTTAAATTTCGAATCTCCTCATGTTTTCTAAATATTCGACTGAAAGCATCTACAGGCTTTTTAACATAACCTTTGTTGTACAATGCCAATGCGAACATAGGCTTGCCTATGTATTCTCCATTACTGCCAGCTATCACTTCCTCTTCACTAATATCATATCCGAGATCGTTCAATACTTCCAGCAGTTTACTGTTTCTTGTATCTCTCCATTGTCTTATCTCGTTTATTCCGGAAATAAGATCTGGATTTTCGAAATCAATCCCATAGCCCAGTATATGAAGGTCTTTCACATCCCCATTAGCAGAATCGAATTCTACACCAGGTAGACAGGTAATGTTCTTTTTTTCTGCATATTTTACAGCCTTTTCTGATCCTTTTATCCCATCATGATCTGTTACGGATATTACATCATAGTCATTCATGTCCCATCTATCAACTACTTCTTGGGGAGTTAGCTCACCATCTGAAAAGCATGTGTGAATGTGAAGATCCTTTTTTAGATTTGAGTTCATAAGATCGATAATCTCGCCTTTGCTGAGAACCTGTCTTTGCATCTATAGACTCTCCACATCATCTTCCTCAAGGTATGCAATATATGGCAGATCTCTGAATCTCTGGTCATAATCAAGTCCATATCCGATAATAAAGAAATCCTCGACATCAAAGCCTATATAATCAGGCTTAATATCTGTCGTTCTTCTTGCCTTCTTATCTAGCATTGTGCACACTTTAATTGACTTAGGACCACGTTCGTTAAGCTTGGAAATTAGATATTTGAGTGTATTTCCAGTGTCCACAATATCCTCAACAATAAGTATATTCTTATTGTACATGTTTGTTTGTGGCTCATAAGAAATTTTGACAACGCCTGAGCTTGTCGTCGAAGATCCGTAACTACTTGCTGTAATAAAATCAATCTTAGTGTCTATGGTTGTATATTTCATTATATCTACCAACCACATCACTGAGCCTTTGAGCGAACCGAGAAGAATCACTTCTTCGCCCTCATAATCCTTATCGATTTGAGCACATATCTCCTTTGCTCTTTTAGTAATTGCTGATTGTGTATATAGGATTTTCCCGACTTGGTCTTTTTCTTCAGCCATCTGCGTATCTCCTTAATTATTTTCAGTCTGGTTTCGCCACACAGTCAACTGTTTATTTCATAAAACTATCGACTGTTTATCAAATTCTCTACGACATCAAGAAGTTCTTCATCGCCGGTTTTCTTAAGTGATGAGATTGGGATTACGATATCATTTTTGTTCATATCGAGAGTTTTTCTGATCTCCTTGATACATTTTGCTTTTTCATTGTTACTGACTTTGTCCGCTTTTGTTGCAACAACAATACCGTCAAAACCATAATATTTGAGATATTCATACATTTGAACATCCTGAGCGCTCGGTTTATGCCTTATATCCACAAGCTGAATTACCTTGAGGAGATTCTCTCTCTTTTCAAGATAACTCTCCATCATTTTACCCCAATCTGCTTTTTCTGCACGACCTAGTCTTGCGTATCCATATCCTGGCAGATCCACTATTCTAAATTCATCATTACAAAGATAGAAGTTTATAGTTCTCGTCTTACCCGGTGTTCCAGAGACACGAGCAAGACTTTTCCTTCCTGTTATGAAATTCAAAAGAGATGACTTTCCTACATTTGATCTACCCGCAAAAGCTATTTCAGGCAGATTTGGTTCGGGATATTGTGATGGCTTTACAGCTACAGCTTCCAGTTCTGATTTGTTTATCTTCATAATTTTACCTGCATCTTAATTGATGACAATTGGTATAACGTCTTCAAAACTTTCGACAGGAATAAACTCCATCTTCCTTCTTACAGATACCGGTATATCTTCAAGGTCTGGCATATTTTCTTTAGGAATGATTATACGTCTGATTCCCTGTCTGTAAGCAGCCAAACTTTTTTCTTTGAGTCCTCCTATTCTTAGTATATTACCCCTAAGAGTTATTTCGCCTGTCATTGCAACAGTCTTGTCTGCCTTTCTGCCTGTCAGTAATGAAAAAAGTGCGCTACACATTGTTATTCCGGCAGATGGCCCATCCTTTGGAGTGGCACCCTCAGGAATGTGTATCTGAATATCATAATCCTTAAATATATCATTGCTTATTTTATACTTTGAGGATATTGACTTAATATACCCCAAGGCTGTTTGAGCCGATTCCTTCATGACATCACCCATCTGTCCGGTCAGAATTAGCTTTCCAGTTCCCTGCATCTTAACGGTTTCGATATTCATCGTAACCCCACCAACAGTAGTCCAAGCCAGCCCTGTCGTAACACCGACCTCTGGCTCTAAGGATCCTATTTCCTCAATAAATATTTTTTTACCTATATATTTATCCAAATTTCTTGCAGTTACATTATTAATCTTAGATTTTCCACTAACAATATTTTTTGCTGCTTTACGACATGCGTTTCCAATTTCTCTTTCGAGATTACGCACTCCTGCTTCACGCGTATAATATTCAATTATATTTCTAATCGCTGCTTCGCTGAATGTCATTTGAGATTTCTTAATTCCATTTTCTTTCATCTTCTTAGGAATCAGATATCCTTCGGCGATTCTAACCTTTTCTTCTTCCGTATAGCTTGAAATTTCAATGACTTCCATCCTGTCAAGAAGTGGGCTTGGAATAGTCGAGGTCGTGTTTGCAGTAGTTATGAACATCACATCTGAAAGGTCAAAAGGAATTTCGAGATAGTGATCAGTAAATGTGTCATTTTGTTCAGGGTCAAGAACCTCAAGAAGCGCAGATGCCGGGTCTCCCCTGAAATCGCTTCCAATTTTATCCACCTCGTCAAAGAGGAACAGCGGATTATTTGAGTCTGCTTCTATTATATTATTAATAACTCTTCCCGGAATAGCTCCTATGTATGTCCTACGGTGTCCTCTTATCTCGGCCTCATCTCTCACTCCGCCCAGAGACATTCTGACAAACTCTCTGTTCGTTGCTCTAGCAATAGATCTTGCAATTGATGTTTTTCCTACACCCGGAGGACCAACTAGGCATATAATAGGGCCCTTATTGCTCTTTGTAAGCTGTTGAACCGCAAGATTCTCAAGAATTCTCTCTTTGACTTTTTCAAGACCATAGTGATCCTCATTGAGAATTTTTTCTGCTTTCTTAATATTATTATTCGTCTTGTTTGCCTTTTCCCACGGAAGATCTAATATAGTCTCTATATATGTTCTGCTGACATTGGCATCAGGACTCATAGCATTCATCTTTGTAAATTTATCAATCTCTTTTCTAACTTTTGCGTCGATTTTTTCCGGTAACTTAAGTTCATCGAGCTTCTGTTTCCACTGTATTGCCTCATCATCAAAGTCCTCATCTTCGCCTAGCTCTTCCTTTATTACCTGAAGTTGTTCCCTTAAATAGTATTCCTGCTGACTCCGGTTCATATTTTTGAGAACTCTATTATTAATCCTTCTCGCAATGGATAGAATCTTATTCTCTTTACCCAAAATATCTATAAGATGAGATATTCTTATATTGACAGAATCAATTTCAAGTAAAGTTTGCTTTACATCATAACTAACATCAATCTCGTTTGCTAAAATATTGCAAAGAGTGGCAGGATCATTGATATTATCAATCATTTCTTGACCTGTCGCCTCTCCTTGTCCTGTCATTTCAAGATATTTAAGGAACATCTGCTTGAGTACTCTGACATTTGCTTGCAAAGTCAAATCGTTAGGATCATTATCATAGTCCTCAACGAATGTATATTCACAAGTCATCATGTCGCCTTCGTCATATATATTACTTATCCTTACCTTGCATTTTACGCTAACAAGAGCTCGAACAAATTCTTCATGTTTTTTTACGACTTGTATTACCTTTATTAACACCCCGGTAAGATAGCAATCATCCATTGTCGGAGCATTTATATTAGCATCTTTCTGTGTAGATACCACAATATACTTGTCGCCGTTCATCGCATGATCAACGGCGGCTAGTGATTTGTCTCTTCCTATATCGAACCCAACTGTGGTTTCGGGGAAGAAAGTCTGTCCCCTCAAGGGAATGTAGGGGATTTTTGCCATTACATTTCCTGTTTTAGCCATATATTACGCTTCTTTCTTTTTTCTAATCAAAATAGGTGGTTTTCCTTCTTCAACTGTTTTACTCGTTATAATGCATTTTTCAACATCTGTTTCTGATGGCAAATCATACATTATATCTGTCATCATTCTCTCAAAAATTCCTCTGAGTCCTCTCGCACCGGTTTTTAATTCAAGGGCTTTGTTTGCAATTGCTGATATAGCATCGTCTTCGACCTCAAGTTCTATATCATCCATAGCTACAAGAGCTTTATATTGTTTTATTAAAGAGTTTTTTGGCTCTACAAGAATTCTTACAAGAGCCTCTTCACTTAGCTCACTAAGGGCAACAATCATAGGCAATCTTCCAATCAATTCTGGAATAATGCCATATTTTAGTAAATCTTCAGGCTCTACCTGTAATAAGATATCCTCATCCTTGATATTCGCAAGTTCGTCATCCCTATTAAAACCAATTACCTTATTACCTAGTCTTACCTTGATTATTTTATCCAGCCCCGTAAATGCTCCTCCACAGATAAAAAGAACATCCTTAGTATTGAAATGTATAAACTCCTGACTTGGATGCTTCCTTCCTCCTTGAGGCGGAACATTTGCGACGGTACCCTCAATAATCTTAAGAAGTGCCTGCTGAACTCCTTCTCCACTCACATCCCTTGTTATAGACATATTCTCTGATTTACGTGCAATTTTGTCTATTTCATCTACATAAATTATGCCCTTCTGAGCTTTCTCGAGATCTCCATCCGCCGCTTGATACAGTCTGAGAAGAATATTTTCAACATCCTCTCCGACATAACCTGCCTCGGTCAAAGAGGTTGCATCTACAATTGCAAAAGGTACATTTAAAATTTTTGCAAGAGTTTGAGCCAGCAGCGTTTTACCACTTCCCGTAGGGCCAAGCATCAAGATATTGCTTTTCTGTAATTCAAGACTGTCCTTAGACCCGGACTCTGTCCTCTGGAGATGTTTTATCCTTTTATAGTGATTGTATACAGCTACAGCTAGGCTTTTTTTTGCGGGATCCTGTTCGATGACATATGCATCAAGCTCGGCCTTAATCTCTGCCGGAAGAGGCAATTTGTCAACTTTCTTCCTATGTGGAGATTCGCCTTCCTCTTCAATCAGCGACTTGCATAAATCTACGCATTCATTGCAAATATATACGTTCGGTCCTACTATAACCTTACGTACTTGCGAGCTCGTTTTTCCGCAAAATGAGCATACAAGTTCGTTATTATCTGCCATTTGGTACTCCTTAAATTTCTATTAATGTCTCTCGAGGACTTTGTCCACGAGACCATATTCTACTGCATCTTTTGCAGACATATAATTGTCTCTATCGGTATCATTTTCAATAGTTGACAGTTTCTGACCAGTAGCATCAGCAAGAATAATATTTAGTTTCGACTTGATATCCAATATATGATCCGCTGTAATTTTGATATCTGATGCCTGTCCTTGAAAACCGCCAAGAGGCTGATGAATCATAATTTCTGCATTCGGTAAAACATACCTCTTGCCCTTAGTTCCTGCAGTCAAAAGCACAGCTGCCATACTTGCAGCCATTCCTACACAAATCGTGCTTACATCAGGCTTTATGAATTTCATTGTGTCATATATTGCTAGTCCTGCTGTTACCATTCCTCCCGGGGAATTGATATATATATTTATATCCTTATCTGGGTCTTGTGCTTCAAGGAAAAGAAGTTGAGCGACGATAACACTTGCAGTATGCTCTGTAATTTCTCCATCAATGAATATTATCCTGTCAATCAACAATCTAGAATAAATATCATAGGTTCTTTCGCCATGACCCGTCTGTTCAACTACATAAGGTATGTAATTCATAACCTTCTCCTATTTTTCTTCTGATTCCTTATCAAGGTCAATTACTTCTACTTCTACGAAATTAGCACTGTCATAAACTAAATCGATAGCTTTCTTGGTCTGAGCATCTTCCTTAAAGTATGTAACTGTGTCGGATCCCGCCATACCCTTGACCTGATCCTCTGTCATTCCATACTGTTCTGAAAACTCCTTAATAATTTCAGCTACTTCTTCGTCGTTTACAGATATGTTTTCTATTCTGATGATGTTCTTCAGAAGTATTCTTGTTATAATTCTTTTCTCTGCCTCAGGCCTTGCTTCATCTTTAACCTGATCAATTGTCTTACCCATCCAATCCATATATTGCTGAAGGCTGAGACCCTGTGATGCAAGGTTTTGATCCATATCATAAATCATATTATCTAGTTCGTTTTTCAACATTGCTTCCGGTGCTTCAATAGGATTTTCGCTGTTGAGTTTTTCAAGTACTCTGTCTTTCATTATAGCTATATCTCTTTCCGATGCTTCTTTTTGAAGCTTCTCTTCGAGATCTTTTTTGTACTCTTCAAGTGTTTCAAACTCGCTTACATCACTTGCGAACTCGTCATCAACTTCTGGCAAAATCTCCATCTTAATCTCGTGGATTTTACACTTGAATACTGCATCTTTACCTGCAAGCTCTTCTGCATGGTATTCTTCAGGAAATTTAACTTTAACATCAACTTCCTCACCTGCATCCTTACCTACAAGCTGTTCTTCGAATCCCGGAATGAACTGTCCACTTCCAAGCTTCAGCTCATGATTGTCTGCAGTTCCGCCAGCAAAAACCTCTCCATCGACACTTCCCTCAAAGTCAATAATAAGAGTGTCTCCTTCTTCTGACTTACGGCCTTCAACATTTTCCATTCTTGCTTGCTTTTTCTGAATGTTTTTCAGTTCTTCTTCAACCTCTTTGTCGCCAATTTTAGTATCAAATTTCTCAACCTCAAGACTCTTGTAATTCTTTACCTCTATTTCAGGAAAAATTTCTACCGATCCAAAAATCTCTATAGGTTCACCTTTTTTTACAGTAGGTGACTCGATTGAAGGCTGCGAAATTACATCAAGTTCCATGTCCTTAATCGCGTTGAAATACCCGTTTTCGAGAAGACCATTAAGTGCCTCATCATAGAAAATATCTTCCCCATAATAATTCTCAATAATCTTCCTTGGTGCTTTGCCTTTGCGGAAACCGTCTATTGAAAACTTTTCCCTATTTGCAAGATACGCATTATTAAGAGCTTCCTTAAATTCTTCTTCTGAAAACTCAATCTTAAACTTTGCAACTCCATTTTCCTTTGAAACTTGTGTAGATTTCATTAATATTATCCTCCGTGATAAATTTTTTTGTCTTAGCTAGTATTAATTGATATATTATTTCTGATTCTTGATATTATCTTGACAATTTATTGTTGCTTTATTCTATTAAAGCTTTTATTCAAATGCTCTCTGGAGCTTAGACTTATCTTCTGTCTGTAATCCATATTTGGTTTGAATCCTTTTTGCAAGAGATTTGAAATCATCCTCATCACCATAGTACCATTCAATTTCAAGTTCACACACTGGTACAGCATGACCTTCAAGGTGATGTATCGTTCCGACATCCAAGGTTATACAGCTTATTGATTTACCTGTGTCTACCTTAATCTGACGCCTATCGTAATTCATACCAATTGTCTTAATAAGTCTTTTATTACCAGCTGCCTCATAAAGAACATCATAAGCATCGCTTGACTTAAACAGTTCTATATCAGGAGATTCCGCAAAGTGTTCGTCATTGACTACGAGGTTAAATTCCTCTCTTATGTGGAATCCTTCTTTGACATTAACATCCCACTTTATAGTTGCAGTAATTCTCTCGTTTTCATGCCTGATTCTGTAAGCAATACCTCTATTTCGAAAGTCCATCTCAAGAGTATCGAAATATGAAGCATTCATATCGATTTCCTCTACAGCGTTGAGGTCGATCATATTAAACTCTTTATCATTGACGATGATGTCAAAGACCTCTGGATCATCCAGTCGGAATTTAAATTCTTTTTCCATAAAATTTCTCCTATTAAGCCGCTTAAAAATATACACAGCCGTAACATTTTACAAGAAAACTACATGCTCTTCAAGGTGATTAGGTGTTTTATTATTTTTTTTGGCGATATATGTGCTTTTTTCTATTTAATTTCGCAATTCTACCAATTTTATCTTGGATTCTCTGTCTTTAAAAAGCAATTCTGTCATTGCAATAAAGTTTTCTGAAAGGTCGCTTGCATAATATCTGTCTTTAATAGAGGAATTTTCAGCAAGCATATCATTTTCCTCAAGATATTGTTTTGCCTCCCTTATTACCTCAGCAGAAGAATTATATAACTTTATTCCCGGATACAGCTGCTTTATCTGCCCTGCTATAATCGGATAATGTGTACATCCGAGTATAAGATTATTAAAAGCGTTATTCGTAACAAAATCATCCATATAGTATTTAATCATCAGTTCCATTATTTCGTTGTCAATAATACCTTCTTCAACAAGGGGAACAAATGCCGGACACGCAAGGCTATACACTTCTATATCCGGATTAGCTTGTTTGAGGTTGTCTCCATATACATTACTGCTAATCGTAGCTTTTGTTGCTATAACGCCAACACTAGTGCATCTGTCGTTTACCACTTTTTTTACTGTTGGCTCAATTACTCCCAAAATCGGAATATTAGGATATCTCTCTCTTAAAGGATCTAATGCCATCGAAGTTACTGTATTGCACGCAATAATTATCATCTTAACATCCTTGGAAACAAGATAATCTACAATCTGAGTTGCAAATTTTCTTATAGTCGCAGGTGACTTCGATCCATAAGGTGTCCTTGCTGTGTCTCCATAATATATGACTTTTTCATTCGGCAACTGCTCATGCATTTCCTGAACAGAAGTTAATCCTCCAAGACCCGAATCAAAAAATCCGATTGCTCTATTATCCATACATGCCTCCGCTGTTTTTTATTTTTCTTTATGTATTTTATGTTTTTCTGACAATCTTATAATTTCATCTGCAAACTCTTTGAGTTCTTTATTGGAAATTCCCTGACTTTCTTCAATTGTCTTCATCAGCTTGTTTCCTGCATCATTTAGTTTATTGTAAGCAGAAACAGTCTTCCCTGTAGCTTTGGTAATCTTATATCCACGCGTATCTTCCATCTCGCCCGTGTCCCTATCAGCTCCACCTTCTCTTCCCTTATCCGTGAGCTTTGCCGCTTGATGGTCTAAACCAACTTCGTTTCCACCTTGTGCCTGCCTTCTGATAACAGGTATGACCTCCGCCTTACTAAGTAGTTCATTTTTTTCAAGATCCCACACCTCTCCACTATAAGGTGCAACAGCCGGCTTATTCATAAGGTCAGATGCTTCCTTTGCTAGTTCTTCAGTAACATTATCTTCTCCATGGTTTATAAAAATCCGGATATTCGGATTAACCTCTTGGATCCATTTAAGGAGCATGTTCTTATCAGCATGGCTACTAAAAGCTTCAATTCTGATGATTTCAGCATTGACAGCTATTTCTTCACCAAAAAGCTTAAT
>LFRM01072583.1_pt1 | contig 18141 bp, 19 predicted proteins | sample 618341 | NCBI WGS metagenome assembly LFRM01 (sample SAMN03654438, study PRJNA283298) | anaerobic digester metagenome | isolation source: pool of bioreactors CSTR01a, CSTR02a, and CSTR03a thermophilic anaerobic... | place: Denmark: Kgs. Lyngby | collected 2014-05-21 | reverse complement strand
TATACACTTATGGATCTAATATAGAAAGAAAAGTTATCGTTAATTGAACCCTAATTCTTTTTTTACGATTTCTATAACTTCTGGATCTGTGAAGTTAAGGTCCGTGGTGTCAATAAAAATAACTTCTTTTCCTTGTCTTAAAACAATTTCTGATTTACTGTGATTTAGAAAATAGGCTTCATCTAAACCCCATAAATTGTCAGGAGCTTTCTTAATTCCTATTTCTTTCATTTTACTAATGGTTGTTTCTATAGCTGTTGTTATCTGATCGCTTTTCAATCTATTAAATTCATCTTCATCAATTCCAGCTTTATCGTTAAAAGTGGACTCATGGTAAATATCTTCCTCTAGGTAAATTCTAATATCTTTCCTATTGTACTTGCTGTCAATAGAAGTTTCAGCTTGGGTTTTGTATCTCTTCACCAATGTTATAGCTAAATCTTCAGTCAAAGCTTTTGAGTATTCTGTACTAATGGACTCATAAGACTCATTACTGTAAGAGTAATATGTATAGGATACAGGAACTAATATGCTGGCTTGCCTCATTAAATCTCCATCCTCAATTACCGTATCAATTTTGAAGTCATTTATTGAGACTACATTATAGCCTTCAATATTGGGTGAGTCATGGTCATCTAAGCGAGCAATTAAATTCATGGTTAAAAAGGATAAAAAAACAATGGGAATAAGTGTAGCTAAAACTAAAATGAGAATAAAGCCTCTCTTTTTTGATTTCATAGTTAGTTTAGATGGTTTAATAAATAGGCGATAAAAGAAGAAAGAAACAATTATCAATAGAGGAGGAGCGATACCAAATAGTAAAAATCTATTTTCTAAGAATAGAATTCCATATGTGAAATATATGATGAAAACTATTAAAATTAAATCAGTTAACAAAAAAGTGAGTTTGTTAAGGTAGAAGTTAGATTGGCTAAATTGAATGCCTTCACCTAGACTGATCTTTTCTCGATTAATCTTAAAGAATTTCTTAAACTCATAGATTTCAATGATAAAGCTCAGCATAAGAAAAGGAGTGAGCACACTAAACAGTTGGGGGAAAGTATCTTTAAATCCATTTACCCCAGTTAATAATTGTCTTAGAATATACCAGTAGATGATAAGAAACATGGGAACTTGGACATATAATGCTGTGAGATATTTCTTGCCTAAATTTTCAAGAGTTTTAAATTCTTCCTCGGCATCAGTTTGAAGACTAAGGGCACTAGACCCCTTCATCTTAAAATAGATATGAAGGCTAGCGGTTTTCGTAGCATAATTCCACCCAACAGATTCACAAACACTTTGGAACTCTATTAGCTCGCTTTTTGTTTTTCTTGAATACTGTGTTTCAACTACGTAGGGAGTTATGGTGAAATCTAAGTCTTCTGGAGTGATTTTTTTGTAAATAAAGAAATTCCCAAAATATATTTTATGGATTAACCAACCCTTGGCTGCCATTTTCTCAAAGTGTTTTGCTAAAGTTGGATAATTAATAATACTGATATAATTATTTTCGATTTTGAAATTCATCTTCGTTTCCCTCCTTAACGCTCACAGCATCACTTAACAAAAGCTCTAATCTTTCTATTTCTTGCTCTATGGCTTCTTGGCCTAAAGGCTGTATCAGATAAATCTTTTTGTTATCATCATCTGAAATCATTTTGATCCACTCATCTTCTTCAAATTTTGATAAAAGTGAGTATAGGGTACCAGGACCTATCTTAACCCTTCCTTTTGTTAACCATTCTACGTATTGCATAATCTCATAACCATGACGCTGTTCTCTTAAGCTTAAAAGAACATAATACATAGGTTGGGTTAGTATTCTTTTTATTTCTTTGCTCATAGTTATCCTCTTTTCATATCGATTAGCGTTATATCGGGTTCCGATACCTATTATATTTTTATCTTATAGTGTGTGCTTCTAAAAGTCAATAAGGGGGATAACTTATATTTCCAGAGTAGAAATAAAAAGCTCACAAGTATTGGCCATATGCCTTTACCAGTGAGCTTTAATAGAATTATGATCTTTTATTTAGTAATAGATGCGTATTCATCAATATGATTATCAAACTAGCAGTACTATTTTTCTAAGGGGAACTTTAGTTTATATTTGAGATTAGCCATTGACCATCTATTTTATCTAGTACAAACTTAACAGAGTGGTCTTTTTCTTGCTTTATTTCATTATCTAAATAAAAGATTTCTTTGTATATCGCCTTATAAGAGACTCTTTCATTTTCTACAGAGATTTGCTCATACGTTATATCGCTAATCTGAACATCATCATAAAGTTCATTAATTAAATTCTCGCTAAAAATATATCTATTTGCAATTAAGCGATTATATTCTTGCTCTGTGAGCAAAATTCTAATGTCATTAGCGATTTCATTTAGTTTTTCTTGTAACATAGGATCATCTAAATTTTCTAAGAGGTTCATGATTTCTTCTTTCTTATCATTTAGATTTGCTCTCTTTTTTATAAAATCATCAACAATCTTTAGTGGTTCGTTATTTTCAGGAAGTACAGTGTTGCTTTCCATAAAGTTCTTATACGTAATGGGTTCAATACCAGGACTATATTCAAAATAGGATAAATAGGCTCCAATAGCTTTTTCTTTATCGACGATGATGTCTAAGGATATGGGCTCATTACCTATGGACCTTTCATTAAGGATATATTGAAAGATTTTTCTATCTCCTGACATGGTATTGAAATCATCTTCTGAATAACCAGATTCTATGCTGGCGTTTTTGATGAATTGAAAGACATCTGAATCGCCAATCATAACATCCTCTGCTTCAGTAGAGGCCACATTATAGCCTTGCTCAGAGGTTATTCTTTGAACTTCTCTTAAGGCTACATCTTCAGGATCTATTTTCACTGAATTACTGCTAGGATTACTTAACAATATCACGCTGACAAATATCAGAACAATTACCGCAATAAAGCTTACCCAAAACTTAGGCTTTTTGTAATCTAAGATATTCTTAATTCTACTCTTTGTATTTTTTCCGCCAAACGCCAAGGGGGATCCTCCTAGAATATTATTCCCAATGGAGAGCCTTAGTAATGAAGCGGAATAATCTTGTTTAATACCACTACCCATTTTCATCACCACGGCTTCATCACAAGATAATTCCATATCTTTATTCATGAGGAGGTAAGCTATCCATACAAGAGGATTGAACCAATGCAGGGTTGCTATGGTAAATGTTAATACTTTAATTATATGATCTTTTCTTCTGATATGAGTTTCTTCGTGGCGAATGATGTAGTCTTTCTCACTCTCAAAAAGCCCGTGAGGGATATAAATTCTAGGCTTTATAAAGCCAAAAACGAATGGGATTTCCATGCCTTCTGTTTCATAGATATTATCCCTTAATAAATTAGATGGTTTTAAAATTTTATTTAGCTTTAGAGTAGTTATAACGCTATAAACTATGAGTAATACTATGCCTGTAATCCAAATAGTTATACCTAGACTAACCCAAACTTGTATAGGATTCCCACTTTCCCCTACGATGGTTTTTGGCAAAGAACTGTTCAGGATACCATCAAGTGTATTTATGCCGCTCTCAATAACAGGGTTATTAGCAGTAGATAAATCGATGGGAATGGTTTGAGGATTTACAGGTATAACACTTAGAATGCTTTTGAAAGAAATTGGGATTAATAATCTAAAAAAGGCAACTGACCAAAGGACGTAAGAATAAATTTTAGGGGCTTTTCTAAGCAAGAATCTAATTAAAATAATGAATAAGATAACATAGCTAGAAGTAATGCTCATATTAAGAATCTGCAAAAAAACTTTATCCACAATTAGTCCTCCTTATGGGTATTTATAAGTTGTTCCAGTTCTTCTATTTCTCTCTTAGTTAGCTTGCTTCTCTTTGCAAATGCTGCAATAAATTTAGGTAAGGAGCCTCCAAAGTTCTCTTTTACAAAAATTTTGCTTTGCTCTCCATAAAAATCATCTCTTTTAATCAAAGAAACTACTGTTCCTTGATCATTTCTAAATATGTTCTTGTCTTCTAATCTTTTTAACATGGTATATGTAGTAGATTTCTTCCACTCAAATGCCTTTAAAGATAAATTCACTAATTCTGATGATTTAATGGGTTCATTGTTCCAGATTATTTCCGCGAATCTTTCCTCTGCTTCTGTAAGTTTATATATGATCATGAAATACCTCCCGTCCTTAGTCTACAAAATAGAGACCTTCTCTTAAGGCTAGTTTACAACTTGTAGACTGCGATGTCAATACTTTAACGAAACTTTATTCTGGAGAAGAGGTAATCAATTCTATTCTAAATAAAAACTCGCTGGTAAAAGGTTTATCCTTAAACTAACGAGTCTAGTTAACTAATCCTATAATCAATCAAAATCATAATGATCTATTTTTTACTTTTCATGTCTAAAAAGATTGGGGTTATGTTCAGCAAAATTGAAATGATTGTTAAAACCCATAATGCTGATGCCATAGTAGGGGCCACATCTAACAATGAAGACCAATCTTCATCGACTACCCACTGGGCCACGTCACTATTATAGGCATTAAGTGTAAGTGCTGTAAATGATAAGCCCATAGCCATGGCGAGCCTATAATCTTTCCCTGTTCTATAACGATAGAGATTTAGAAAAGTAGCTCCAATAGCTAGAATTCCTAATACTAACCACATAATATACCTCCACATAATTAAAATTCATTTATTTATTACTCTATTTAGATTGTAGCATTAGTTTGTTTGAGCAAATCTTAAAAGTTAGAGACAATTATAATTCTTTAGTTTAAGAAATAATCGTTTTTTGTGTTAAATCTTATCTCGATATCGTAATATAGGTTCTTAACCCTTTGTTTAATCCCAAGACGCAACACAACCTCTTGAAAATCAAGAGGTTGTGTTGCGTCTATATTGTTAAATAAATATGGTGGAGACGATGGGACTCGAACCCACGACTTCCACACTGCCAGTGTGGCACTCTCCCAGCTGAGCTACGCCCCCGTACTTTTGTATTATATAACAAGCTGAAGAAAATATCCATAGATTACATGAATTCTTTTAATCTATATAATGCAGCTCAAAATGTAAGGTGACACAAAGAATAGAAGATAATCTCCATAATAAGATTATCTTTAATGGAGTGTAGAGTATAATAATGATACACTTAGTATGAATATTTAAAGATTGGAGATAAGAACATGAATAAAATCGTAGAATTTAAGGAGAAAGTTCTAGAGAATGTAGGAAAAGTCATAATAGGTAAAAACACAGAGATAGAGCTACTTCTAGTCGCTTTTCTTTCAGAAGGACATATTTTACTTGAAGATCTACCAGGCATGGGAAAAACTATGATGGTGAGATCTTTTTCTAAAACCATGGACCTGCCCTTCAAAAGAATTCAATTTACCCCAGATCTTCTTCCGGGAGATGTGACGGGGGTAAGTTTCTACAATCAAAAAGAGAAAGAATTTGAATTTCGTGAAGGGCCTTTATTCTCTAATATCATCTTAGCAGATGAAATTAATCGAGCCACACCTAGAACTCAATCAGCTTTGCTTGAAGCAATGGAAGAGAGACAAATTACAGTAGATGGTAAAACAAGAAAACTAAATCGACCATTTATGGTACTGGCAACTCAAAACCCAGTAGAGTCTTATGGAACATTTCCCCTTCCTGAAGCTCAGATGGACCGATTCTTAATGAGGATAAAAATAGGATATCCTAGTAAGGAGGAGGAGAGAATCATTCTTCTAAACACCTTAAATCAGGTCTTAGAGAACCTGACGTCTGTTGCGGACGAAAAAAGTATTTTTGAAATTATGGATCAGATTAGAAAAGTTACGATTCATGAAGATGTTATGGATTATTTACTAGATTTAGTAAGAAGTACTAGAGAAGCGGAAGACATCATTCTAGGGGTTAGCCCAAGAGGAGCCATTGCATTATTTAGAGCAGCTCAGACTAAGGCTGCCTTGGAAGGAAGAGATTTCATATTACCTGAAGATGTTCAAGCCATGGCTATTCATACCTTAAATCATCGAATTTTAACAGATGAAGCTAATGGAGTTGAAGAATCCATGGAAAGGATAGAGAAATTAATCTTATCTATTCCCGTCCCTCTTGAAAAGCTGGAAGACCTCTAATGCTGTGGGTTTTTATTGGACTGCTTATAGGGACCTTAGGGCTTAATGAATTACTGTTTAGGTTTAGTGGCAAGAACTTGAACTATTCCAATGGTACGGATAAAAAAGCTTATGAAATCGGAGAGGACATTAGTTTAACTCCGGTCATTGAAAATAAGAAAGCCATGTCCGTTCCTTTTCTTCGAATAGACGAGTATTTTGATAATGCCTTATCTGAAGATAGTTTGAGTTATAGCTTATTTGTTTTGCCCTTTCAAAGAGTGAAAAGAACCTATCATATACAAGGAAGCACCCGTGGGCTTTGGGAGATTCAATCAGCTTCCATTAGAATGGAAGACTTCTTAGGATTCCATCGAAGTTATCGAGAAGTTTCACTAAAAATTCCCGTAGTGATTTTGCCCCAAAAGAAAAGACTTAGGGATATTATCTTACCTTACTCTAGTTTATACGGACCTCTTTCTGTCAAAAGATGGATTATTGAGGATCCTTTGATGATAAGAGGAATCCGTGAATATACAGGTAGTGAATCAGAACGGCATATTCACTGGGCTTCATCTTTAAAACATGACAGACTTATGGTAAAAGAGTTTGATTTTACGTCAGAAAGAAGTGCTTTAGTCTTTCTCAATCTTGAAAGTAACAAGCCTTATTGGAAGGATGCAGACATTGATGCCATAGAAGAGGCTATAGTATCTGCCAGATCAGTTATGGAAGAGTTAACCCAGGAGAAGGTACCCTATGGTTTTGCATCCAATGGTTACAATCCTAAAGGAAAAGCCAAAGGTTATTATTTTCCTCCGGGAGTTTCAGCGAAGAATTTGGGCAGATATAATGAAATTCTAGGGAAAATGGGAACAGTCATTGGAACTCCCTTAGAAGATGCTCTAAAAAATCTTATTCGAAATAGAAATGCCTTTCAAACTTTTATTCTAGTTACCCCAGTAATCTTGCCAGAATACATTAAGCCTCTTAAAGAGTTTGCGAGATCATTTGGTAAAACTGTGGTTATATCAATGCAGCCTCATAACTTAGAAAAATTACCTAAAACCATAGAGATTTACAAGGGGGTGAATACGCTTGGAAATCATGATTCTTGAATTGATATCCGTGGTGTCCTTAATATTCTCTATCATAGCCCTGTTTTTTAATCTGTTAGAGATAAGACTTTTTATTCTATTTATCTATGTCTTAGGGATTTCTCTCCTGTTTTTATGGGATAAGCTAAGAGGGAAATGGATGGCGCTTTTGCCAATACTGTTAATTCTGCCTTTTTTCCTAGAGATGACTTGGGGAAATAGCTTAATTATATTACTCTATTCATTGACGCTTTTTTACTACCATTCTAAAATCTTGGGTCGAGTTTACCTAGATGATCTTATTGCTCAATTTAAAATAGCCTATATCGTAATGTTTATAACGGCTTTCTTAGGGCTAGTTGTTACGAGAATAAGTGCACCTGTGATTCGTAGTCTTCCTTTTATGCTCATTTACTTTTTCACCACAATAATGCTTAGTAGTGCCATAAGACATAAAGCTGTGGGAATAGATCCTAGGAAGAACCGTCAAAAACTAGGGTTTTATTTAACTTTAGCCATCATATTTTCATTAGTTATAGGAGTAAGTCAGGTAAGAGCAGCTCTCCTAAAGCTATTGAGTGTTGTTGCAGAGGGATTGCAAGACGTCCTATTTTTCATGATTTACCCTGTGATTTATGGCATATCTTGGGTGTTTACTAGAGTAATTAACCTCATATCAGTTCCGCTTAATATGGAATATGAGGAAGAAGAAGTCTTAGGCCAAATTGAAGAAGGGGTGACTCAAACAGCAAAAAGAGTTAAAGAGTCTCCTGTGGTAGAAATTATTTTGATTATAGCAGTGGCAAGCTTAGTTATATTTTTAGCTTATCGTTACATTAAAGCCATGGCAAAGAAGAAAGAATCAAAATTACCATATGTGGAACATAGAGATTTTATTATGGAGTCTGCAAGGAGAAAGAAAAAGAAGTTGAAAGATAAACTTCCGTCAGAGGCTAATGGGCAGTTTCGATATTATTATAGGCAATACTTAAGAAAAGTTGATCAGAAAATACCGCTATCTAAAAGTGATACATCACTTAGTGTGAGAGAAAAAAGCAAAAGTGAAATCAAAATAAACGAGGAAATAAGAGAACTCTATATAAAGTACCGATACACAGAGAAATTAATTGACTTGGAAATAGTTGAGAAAATGAAGAACTTAACCCAAGATAATAAATAAGTAGTTTAAATGTCTATGGTGAATTTTATCAAAGAGCCTTGTTATTTAATTGAAAAACTAAGTGCAATAGCGTATTACCAATGCCTGCAAAAAACCTTTGACATTGGTAATATGCTATTTGTAAAGACATTTGATAGCACTAAAATAATTCTTTGATTAAGATAATGGTGAAAGGGGATGAAGAAAGATGGAACTAGGAAATCAGATTAAGAAGTATCGAAATGAACTAGAAATCTCTCAAGAAAAGTTAGCCGAAAAAGTTTATGTTTCTAGGCAATCGATATCTAACTGGGAAAACAATAAAAACTATCCAGATTTAAATAGCCTAATCCGATTAAGTGAAGTCTTCCAAGTCTCTCTTGATATTTTAATAAAAGGAGATTGGGAAAAAATGAAAAAAGAAATTAGTGTGAAGGACCGAAAAGATTTTGACAAGGTGAGTCAATTGTTGGCTGTTCTTTTTGGATTATTAATATTAACGCCGATGCCGTTAATCCATTTCTTTGATAAGGTTGGGATTGTGATTTGGATTCTATTGGCTTTTGCTTCGATGTATGTAGCTTTTTTGGCTGAAAAAAAGAAAAAGGAATTTGATATTCAAACCTATAAAGAAATTGTGGCATTCACCCAAGGAAAAAATCTAGATGAAATTTCAAAAGCAAGGGAAGAAGGAAAGCGCTTGTATCAAAAAGTATCGCTTGCGATTCTTTCGGCCATAGGTGCTGCGATCATATCAGTGCTAATAATAGACTTACTGACTAAGTTTTTCTAATAAGGTAATTGTGGAAGAATAAAATAGGATAAAAATTCATCAACCATTGCCAAAAACTGTAATATTTGCTAGAATTGATAAAGATATTAAAAACGTAGAAGAGAAGAGTACAAAGAGAAATCGAAGTAAAGAGAGCTGATGGTTTGTGGTGAAAATCAGTGCAGAGGAACCTTTGGAAGATGGCCTTGGAGTTTTGACCCTGAAGATTTTAGGGGTTGGCGGTTAACCCCCGTTATCAGGAAGGTAGAGCTAACTCTACCTATAAAGGCATGGTTTTCTGTGAAGAACATGCGAATTAGAGTGGTAACACGTATTTTACGTCTCTATGGTGAATCGCCATAGAGACGTTTTTGTTTTTATTTGAAAGATGAGAGGAGAATTTTAATGAATAAAACCTACTACATAACAACCCCAATTTATTATCCCAGCGCAAATCTACACATCGGGAACACATACACCACGGTGGCAGCAGATGCTCTAGCCAGATATAAGAGAAAAGATGGCTATGACGTCATGTTCTTAACCGGGAGTGATGAACATGGACAAAAAATTCAGAGACTAGCGGAAGAAAAGGGTGTAGAACCTAAAGCCTATGTGGACCATATTGTGGATGGAATTAAAAAGCTGTGGACATTAATGGATATTAGTTATGATCAGTTTATTCGGACCACAGATGAGGGGCATGTTAAGGTTGTTCAAGATATCTTTAAGAAGCTTTATGACCAAGGTGATATTTACAAAAGTATTTATGAAGGATGGTATTGTACCCCAGATGAATCTTTCTGGACTGACGCACAGCTAAAAGATGGGAATTGTCCGGATTGTGGAAGACCAGTTGAAAAGGCTAAAGAAGAAGCTTATTTCTTTAAGATGAGTAAATATGCTGACCGGTTGATTGCACATATTGAAGAACATCCGCATTTCATTCAGCCTGAGTCACGTAAAAATGAAATGCTTAATAACTTTTTAAGACCTGGGCTTCAGGATCTCTGTGTATCAAGAACATCTTTTGATTGGGGAATTCCGGTGACCTTTGATGAAGATCATGTAGTCTATGTATGGATTGATGCACTATCAAACTATATTACGGCACTGGGATATGGCACAGATCAAGATGAAAAGTTTAAGAAGTACTGGCCAGCAGATGTTCATCTCATTGGAAAAGATATCTTGAGATTCCATACAATCTATTGGCCCGTTATGCTCATGGCACTAGACTTACCACTACCTAAACAGGTATTTGGCCACGGATGGTTGCTTTCAGAAACGGGTAAAATGTCAAAATCTAAAGGGAATATTGTAGATCCTGTGGTATTAGCAGATCATTTTGGCGTAGATGCCATCCGTTACTACTTGCTTCGTGAAATCCCATTTGGTAGCGATGGCTTATTTAGCAATGAATCCTTTATTAAGAAAATTAATTCTGATTTGGCCAATGACTTAGGGAATCTAGTCTCAAGAACAGTATCCATGGTGGAGAAGTACTTCAACGGAGAAATTCAAAGTCCTCTAAGAGAGGGGCAATTTGATGAGGAGCTAATCTCCTTAGCAGAGAAAACTCCTTTATATGTAAGAGAAGCTATAGATGAGCTTAAAATACCAGAAGGATTAGCAAAAATCTGGACATTAATTGGAAGAGCAAATAAGTATATTGATGAAACCACTCCGTGGATTCTAGCTAAAGATGAAGATAAGAAGGAAAGACTAGGAGGTGTGCTGTACAACCTGATTGAAACTCTTAGAATTACGGCCACACTTCTCGAACCGTTTCTTCCTACAACAGCAAAGAAGATTGCTAACCAAATTGGTGCTACCGAACTATCCTTTGATAGTGTTAAAGAGTTTGGAAAAACTTCAGCAGGCACTTTTGTTAACAAAGGAGAGATTATCTTCCCAAGAATCGATGTTGAAGAGAAACTACAAGAACTAGCAGCACTTCAGCCGGTGGTGGTAGTAGAAAAAGAAATTGTTATTGCACCATTGAAGGAAGAGATTACTTTTGAGGACTTTAGTAAGCTTGATCTTCGAGTGGCTGAGATAATAGAGGCTTCACCTATGAAGGGTGCTAAGAAGCTCCTTAAATTGAAAGTTGATTTAGGAGGAGAAGTTCGTCAGGTGGTTTCTGGCATATCCGAACATTATAGTCCAGAAGAGCTAATTGGTAAAAAAGTTGTTCTAGTGGCGAACCTTAAGCCAATTAAGCTAAGAGGAGAGTTGTCTCAAGGAATGATTTTAGCGGCATCAGATGATGAGCAGTTGTCCGTGATTCAAGTCATTGACAATCTAAACCCTGGTACCGTAGTCAGCTAAGAAACAAAAAAAGAACCTCTTTTCTTTAATTCTATAAAGAAAAGAGGTTTTTTTGAATTTTTTGAATGGAAAATCAAAAATATTACAGAAATAGCTAGATTAGATATGGTAAGCTAAAGAAATATTGACTTTATTGAGGTTTTTAAAAAGAATTTCAATATAGATATATATTTTTAATATAGACACAAATTAAAGTGATTTTAAAATAAAATAGTAAAGATATATAAAAAATCAAGAATAGTGACAAAATTCTTACAAAAAAAACGAAAATTTGAATGTTTATACCTATGAAGAACCCTTTATATCCTCTACAACTGTTGCGGCACAGTGGGTGTAGCTAAATAAGTACAAAATATGAACAAAGCCTAGATATGTTTACAATTCGTACACCACTATAAACTTTACTCAACACATCTGTACACACCTATGAAGAAAGGAAGAAATGTAATGGATTTAATATTTGATTCCCATGCCCACTATGATGATGAACAATTTGATAAAGATCGAGACGAACTTCTTACCACCATGAATCAAAATGGGGTAGAGGCAATTTTAAATATGAGTTCTGATTATGACTCTATAAAATCCACTGTGGAATTGACCAAAACCTATGATTTTATTTATGGCGCTGTCGGCATACATCCTGAACATGCAGATCAGTTTAATGAGGAAGTTCAAAAAGAAATGTTTGAGCTTTTAAAGAATCCTAAAATTCGAGCTATAGGTGAAGTGGGTTTGGATTATTATTGGGACTCTAACCCCCCTAAAGAAGTTCAGATTAAGACGTTGAAAGCACAATATGATATGGCTAGAATACTAGGTATACCGGTGATACTCCACGATCGTGAGGCTCATGAGGATATTATGAATGTAGCTAAGGAGTACAGAGATGTGGTATCGGTGTTTCATTCCTACTCAGGAAGTGTTGAGATGGCTAAAGAGATTATTGCCATAGGGGGGTATATAGGCATATCAGGAGTGGTTACCTTTAAAAATGCTCGGAAGCTTCCCCAAGTTGTGGCAGAGATTCCTCTAGGCAAAATGCTAATTGAAACCGATGCTCCTTATATGGCTCCAGTGCCTTTTAGAGGGAAAAGAAATCAATCTGATTATCTAAAAAGTGTTGCTGAAAAAATTGCGGAGATTCGCAATTTATCAGTGACAGAAGTATTAGAAGCCACTAATTTAAATGCAAAAAACTTGCTTTCTTTATAAGTGAGCCTGTTTTATAAAGAAGGTTGTTCACAAAAAATACATATATTACCTTAAAAAACGCCGTAACCTTTGAGCGACAACGATAATATGGGATTTTTGACATGTTTATTACCCATGGATATAATACGTTAGTAGCTCTAAAGGAGGGTAATATGAAAAGATTTTTTTCAAAGAGTGTTTTTATTTCATTATTCGCAGCGGTTGTAATTTTGACAGTAGTCATAGCAACTAACAGCATGAAAAAACACATCACTATTGTTATCGATGGTAAAGAGCAAGTAGTAGAGACATTTAAAGACAGTGTTGATGAAGTTCTAGTAGAGAACGGCATTACCGTAGCTAAGAAAGATAAGTTTAATCATAAAGGTACAGATCTATTAAGTAAAGAAGACAAAATTGAGATAGTTAGAGCTATTCCAATAGAACTTACCGCAGACGGAGCGATACAAAGCTTCATGACACCAGAAAAAACGGTGGAAGACTTTTTAAAAGTTGAGAACATTACACTAAATGAAGCCGATAAACTTTCTGTAAGCTTAGAAGATTCCGTTACTCGAGAAATGGCCATTACAATAATTAGAGTAACCAGTGAGCTGGTGGAAGAAACTCAACCGATTGAATTTGCTGTAGAAGAGAAGAGAGATCCATCACTTTTAAAAGGGAAAACCGAAGTAAAGAGTGAAGGTACTTTAGGAGAAAGAAAGATTACAAAAGAGAGAACTTATGAAGATGGTGTACTTGTCAATGAAGTAGAAGTTGGTAATGAAGTCGTCGTTGAAGCCAAAGATAAGATTGTTGCGATAGGAACTCAGGTTCCTGTAGTGGTTAAGGCTGTTGAACCAGTAAAATCAACAACATCAAGTTCTTCCAATTCAAGCGGAAGTTATACTGTAGGTAAGAAACCTTCTAAAAGCTCTATTTATGCTTCTAGAGGTGGATCTGTTCCAAGTGAACTAAGTTATAGTAAATCATTTAGAGTGGAAGCTACAGCTTATTCAGGACACAACATTACGGCCACAGGAACAAAGCCTGTGAGAAATCCAGGTGGTTGGTCATCCATCGCCGTGGATAGAAGCGTTATTCCCCTAGGAACCAGAGTATATGTGGAAAACTATGGTTATGCCATAGCCGAGGATGTAGGTGGGGCCATTAAGGGAAACATAATAGACTTGTTTATGGATTCAAGCTCTCAGACTAGAAGTTGGGGACGACGAAATGTCACCATCTATATTCTAGATTAGATAGTAGTAAAACAACGAGAGATAAACTTTTGCTTATGTGAGCAGGTTTATCTCTTTTTTTGGTTTTTATCTTTTATCTGCTATAATGATGAGTAGTAAATTTTTAAGGTGGTAAAATGATAAAAGAAGTTATAGTAGTTGAAGGAAAAGATGATATATGTGCGGTGAAGAAAGCCGTAGATGCAGAGGTAATTGCCGTGAATGGTTATGGGATTAATAAGGCCACCATGGATAAGATTATGGAAGCAGAGAAAAGAACTGGGGTGATTATTCTTACAGATCCAGATTTTGCTGGCGAAAGAATACGAAGAATGATAAGTAAAAGAGTTCCTTTTGCTAAACATGCCTACATTATGCGTGAAGATGGTAATAAAGAAGGTAATATTGGTGTGGAAAATGCTAGCCCAGAGGTCATTGTGCGAGCTTTAGCATTGGCTAAAGCAGTGGAAGAAGAAAGGGTCATTGAATTCACCCAAAAAGATTTAAGTGAATTCAAACTATCAGGACATAGTGATTCTAAAAGAAGACGACAAATTATTGGGTCAAAGCTAGGAATAGGCTATGGAAATTCAGCTTCATTTTTATCTAAACTCAATTCATTTAAGATTACAAGAGAAGAATTTCTCCAAGCCATAGAAGAAAATGACAAGGAGTGTTTACATGACTAATACAGCAGAAATCGTAAAGAAATATGGATTTAGATATACGAAGAGCCTGGGTCAAAATTTTTTAATTGATGACCAAATCGTGGCTGATATTGTAGAGGGTGCAGGAGTTACAAAAGAGGATCACGTGATAGAAATCGGGCCTGGTATAGGAACTTTGACTCGAGCGTTACTAGAAAAAGCCAATAAGGTTACAGCTATAGAGCTAGATGAGAAGTTAATCCCTATTTTAGAAGAAGAACTTAAAGCCTATGATAACTTCGTACTGGTACATGGAGATGCTACTAAAGTAGATTATAGTAGCCTTGGGTCAGGAGAAGACCTAAAGATGGTAGCTAACTTACCCTATTATGTTACAACGCCAATTATCACGGGGATTTTAAACAAGAAGGTGGATTTTAAGTCACTAACGGTAATGATTCAAAAGGAGGTAGCTCATCGAATGAATGCTACACCTGGAACTAAAGAATACGGTTCGTTAACTCTTTTAGTGCAATATTATTGCGATACAAAGATTATCCGTAATGTTCCTCCAGAAGCATTTATACCACGACCAAAGGTAGAATCTACGGTTATTAAGTTAATAAAGCGAGATGAGCCAAGAGCTAAAGTTATTGATGAAATCTTATTCTTTAAGATTATACGTAAAGTCTTTACCATGCGACGCAAAACTCTAGCTAATAATCTAAAATCATTGGGGTATTCAAAAGAGTTTATTTTAGACGTTTTTGAAAAAGCAGGAATCAAGGATAACGCTCGTGGAGAAACCTTAAGCGTGGAGGAGTTTGCTCACCTTTCTAATGTTGTCAGGGAGTTGGCTAAAGATGAGGCATAAACCTTTAATAAAACTAACGTTCATCTTAATTATTATGTTGGCCTTTACAGGGTGTAGCAAAATAGAGGAATTAAAAATTGAATATGGATATAAGAATACAGATTTTGAATTTTTAAAGAATGAAGATCTTAAGACTATTATTATACAAAGTACGAGGGATAAAGGGTTTCGTTTCGTTGTAAGAGACCAATCGACAATTTATGAACTGTACGAGAGTCTATCTACGGCTAAGGTTATGGATGAGGTTATTTCCTACAACTCTGATTATATTTTCGAGTTTCATAATCTAGATGGTGAAGTGTTTTACTATGAATATGTGGCTGGAGTATCTGAAGAGGAAAAAGCTAATTTTTATAGTGAAGGCAATAGCTACTTGGTCACTGATCGTATCGATAATAATTTGATTCAAAATTTATATAGTATTCGAAAACCCAAATATTTTGAAGATATCTATTATGACTCTCTAGTAGATTTAGTTAAGATGATTAAAGAAGAATATGTTGATATGAGTATAGGAATTAAAGTCTATGAAGATTTACCTGTTTTGAAATATCAATTGTCAAAGGATTTAGAAGAATTTAAAAATAAGTTGAAAAATGAAGGAGCTGTCTTGCTTGAAGAAGGGGAGACAGCAGATTTAGTTTTGGATGTTAAAACCAGCGGATTTACCACAATTACATATAAAGCCGTGATAAATTTGGTGGAAAGTGCAAATTATGGTGAAAAGAAGTATTATATCCTTGGAACCTATGCTAATGATGTGACAAAATGGGAAACTATCATCGGGCCAGAAGTGCCCGATGAATTTTAGGAGGGAAAAATATGGTAACATGTGCAACATGCGCTGTGAAAAGCAAATGTTTAAAAGATCAAAGTTGTGAACTGATTAAACCTAAATATGGGAAAATAAAACATGTAGTTGGTGTAATTAGTGGAAAAGGTGGCGTAGGGAAATCTACGGTAACTGGAATCTTAGCTGTACAGCTAAGAAAGTTAGGATACAAAGTGGGTGTATTAGATGGAGATATCACCGGACCGTCTATGCCAAGATTTTTCGGTGTTCATCAGGAGAAAACAGGCTATATTCCCACGGATGAAAAAGATGTATTTAAGTTTATGGCTATTGAAACAGGTATGGGCATAAAATCCATATCCATGAACTTTATGATAGACGAAGAAGAGCCTCTTCTTTGGAAAGGCCCCATGATCGGAAATGTACTTCTTCAACTCTTTACAGATACGGATTGGGGAGAGCTAGACTATTTATTAATCGATATGCCACCAGGCACTGGTGATGTGGCGATGACCATTATGCAACAATTCCCAGTAGATTACTTAGTGGTGGTTTCTACACCGCAAGACATGGTCTCCATGATTGTACAAAAGGTTGTTAATATGGCGGAGAAATTGGAGATTCCAATTAAAGGCGTTATTCAGAACATGTCATATATGACTTGCAAAAAATGTGGAGAAAGACTAAATGTCTTTAGCAATAATACAGCTCAAAGTCAAGCGGATAAAATGGGGTTAGACTTAATAGCTGAGCTTCCTATTAATCCGGATTTTGCGGATCATCTTGAGGCAGGACAAGCAGAGAACTTTGCAGCAGAAAATCCAGAATACAATCAGATTATGGAAGCGTTTAGACATGATAGTGAAGAAGTCTATGCTAGAAATAAGGCTATTAAAAAGAAAGTTATTCCTTTCTTTTAAGCTTAACCATTAGAGCATATAAAAATAGAAGAAGAAAAGAGTCACGATTATCCACCCTAAAAATGTGGGAGAGAATCGTGACTCTTTTAATATATGGATATAATGTGGTTTTTAATTTAAGTTAGGCTTTATCTGGGATTCTTTTTCTTATGGGTTTTCTTTTCTGATTCACAACACTCATAAAACGTGGCCATGGTACAACGGCTAAGATTGAGACTAGAATAATAAATTCTACCGCTACAAATGAACCGTTATACCCTGCAGAGTATAGCCATAACCCTAAACCGCTTTGTTGACCCACTGGGGCATAAGCAGAGAAGAAAATTACGCCAGAAAGGATATGCATGGTTAATCTTAGAAATTGGCCAAGAAATGCACCGACAAACCTATTTTTTGCATACGAAGACGCGCCAACTAACATAAAAGGTAGAGGGTAGTCTAATAAAGTTTGTAAAGGATGAATAATGGTAGGGCCTAAAAATAGGTTAACCACACCAAAGATGAACCCAGTTAACATTCCTACTTCTGGACCATGGGCAAAAGCCATGATGACAATAGGAAGAGTAGACGCCAAGGTGACACTACCGCCTTGAGGCATTTTAAAGAGGGGTAGGGAATTTAATACGGCGCAAATAGCTACAGATATGCCAATTTGAGCCATAAGTAGTGGCGTAAGTTTGATTTTTCTTGTAATCAAAACAAAGACCAATAATCCCAAGACGATAATAAGAGCAGCCAGTGAGGTGGGTTGGTTTAGAAGGGCTTGCACCGCTTCTTTCATAGAGTTGAGCATTTTTTTGTTCCTCCTTTTTAAGGCTAGGAAAAAACAAAACTGCCCTACCGTAAAGGTAAGACAGTTAAAACTTTCGTTTATCCGCTTCCCTACGCTGGTATTAACCAGATCAGGTAACAGGGTTGACAATTTAATGTCTCTCAGCTGATTAAGCACCCCTAGCCATGAATCAAGTGTAATCTAGAACGAATA
>LFRM01226102.1_pt1 | contig 18148 bp, 14 predicted proteins | sample 618341 | NCBI WGS metagenome assembly LFRM01 (sample SAMN03654438, study PRJNA283298) | anaerobic digester metagenome | isolation source: pool of bioreactors CSTR01a, CSTR02a, and CSTR03a thermophilic anaerobic... | place: Denmark: Kgs. Lyngby | collected 2014-05-21 | reverse complement strand
GTATTACCTAGCTGCTCTTCTACGCTATGCAACTCGGTCTTCACTACCTGCAGCTGCTGGTTTTCTTCGTCACTCCTTAAGAGTTGCTGCTCAAGCGCCTGCTGCTCTACGCTATGCAACTCAGTCTTCACTACCTGCAGCTGCTGGTTTTCTTCGTCACTCCTTAAGAGTTGCTGCTCAAGCGCCCGCTTCACCTCTAGTAATTCAGCAACCAATTGATCACGCTGCTCCACTACATGCATTGCATGACCCAGCTGCTCACCGGTTGAGTTCAATAGATTTTGCAAACGCTGAATTTCTGCAATGGCTTTGCGCAGCTCGGCAGCATCGCCCTGAGTATGGAACCAACCCACCACTTCTTGCTTATGCTCACAGGCATAGTGCAGGAACTCTAACACCGCAGTTGGCACTTGCTGACCAATGGCTAAGACCCCCAGGCCAAAACCAAAAGGAAATTCAAATGACGGATACTGATCTTCTAATTCTGCCCACAGCTGCCACACAGCAAAGTCACTGTGCCGCACATTAGTGTCATGGAACAGCACCACACCACGTTCACTCATTTTCGGCAACCATGATTCAAAATCATGCTTAGCCGCCTCATAAGTATGCAAACCATCAATATGCAGCACATCCACCGAGCCATCGGGAAAATGCGCCAACGCCTCATCAAAGGTCATGCGCAACAAAGTTGAAAACCTACTGTAACGTGGATTATGCCACGCGACTAAATCTTCATACACTTCATCACTGTATTCTCCAGCATGCTCATCGCCTTGCCAAGTATCTACGGCATAGCAACGCGTAGGCAATTGCTGCTGCACGACCCCTTGGCAAAAGGCACTGTATGAATCACCGCGATGGGTACCTAGCTCAACCAACACCTCCGGTTTAGCCAGATCTAGCAAAGTAAAAGCGAAAGGAATATGGCGGTGCCATGATTCAATACTTGTAAGACGCTCAGGTTGAACAGATAAAACACCAGGCGACAGCAGCTTATTTATCGACATAATAACTCTCAAAACCAACAGCAGGTTTACTTAAGCAGAATAGAATAGCACGAAGGCCGAATGTCTATCTAACGCTTCAAGTGATCGCAAAAAATACGCAGCTTAATTAACTATCGCCCTTACATCGATTTCCATAAAGCCTGCCAAATACGGATCAGCTTTAGCTTTAAAAGCTAAAGCATCATGAATCCAGTGATGCTGAACATGCTCAACTTGCGTTCCTGCAGCCAAGGCAACACCTACACTATAGTCACCAGTAGCCAGTAACGGCATATGAAACATAAAGCTCACTTCACAAATCTCGCCAACAGTCATCTGCTGCCAGTCAGGACGTAACTCAATAGTATTTTTCCCGAACACCTGTTGACCGAGGCGGTTTTTAACAAAAAAACCGACAATTGGTTGTTCGATCGCCTGCCGAGCCTCAACTCGCACTTGCAGCACCACATCTTGCGCTTGATCTAAAAGGTGCAAGCTGCGGCCGCTAGCATCTAGTAAACGGCAAGACAAAACTCGACCACCGCCCACACCAAACTGGGCACTTTCAAAAGTAGTAATCTCATTATTTACATCATCGGTATTAAGCACCACTGTTTCTGGTAACTTATTTTCATAGACAGAACTTAGATAAGCCTCAGACACTTCACGGGCGTTACCAACTTTCTGCATTTGACCATTTTTCAGCCAAACCGCACGGTCACATAAATTCACTACAGTGGTCGTGTCATGACTGACAAACAATAAGGTGCCGTGCTCAGCAAAGTCTTTTAAAAAACGCATGCATTTTTGCGTAAAATAAATATCACCTACCGCCAAAGCTTCATCAATGACCAAAATTTCTGCATCCACATGAGCAATAATGGCGAAAGCTAAACGTACAAACATACCGCTGGAATAGGTTTTAACCGGCTTATCAATAAACTCGCCAATCTCAGCGAAGCTTAAAATCTGATCCAAGCGCGCATCAATTTGCTCGTGGGTTAAACCATACACAGCTGCACTTAAATAAACATTTTCGCGCCCGGTAAACTCTGGGTTAAAACCCGCTCCGAGCTCTAAGAGTGCAGCCAATTTACCTTGCACAGCGACACTGCCGGAACTGGGGTGCAAAGTACCGCAAATCACCTGTAATAAAGTGGATTTACCCGCACCATTACTGCCAACAATGCCTAATGTTTCTCCTTTACGCACAGAAAAAGAAATATCCGACAAGGCGTAAAACGAACCGGCGGCTTTGCTTTCTTTACCTAACAACAAGCAGGCAATCCGCTTCATAGAAGAGTGATAAGTCGCATAGGACTTGGAGATATTACGAACCTCAATAGCAACTTCAGAGGACATCAGCAAAACCTACTTTTAATCGGTTAAATACCAGCAAACCAAACAGAGCAAATAACAAGCTGGCTGCTAAAAAAATACTGTAGCCGGTCAAACTGGGTAACTCACCGGCAAAGAGCACGCCACGTAATGTTTCAATCGCTGGTGTCAATGGATTCATATACATTAACGGACGAATATTTTCTGGCAACGCTTCTGCAGGATAAAAAACCGGCGACATAAACATTAATATCGTAACCACAATCGGCACGATTTGCGCTAAATCCTTAAGGTAGACCCCTAAAGCCGTGAGCATCCATACCAAACCGGTTAAAAAAAACACAAATGGTACGATCAAAATAGGTAAAAAAAGTAGCTGCCAATGTAAGGTCTGCGCTATTGCCACATGAGCTAGAAAAAGCACTAAGAAACTAATACAAGTATGAAATAAAGCTGACGCCAGCGGTACGATTGGTAACAACCATAACGGAAAAACAATTCTTTTCACAAAATTTGTATGCTGTTGCATTAACCCGGGCGAGCGCACCACACACTCAGCAAGAAACCCATGCACAATCATGCCAGCAAATAAGTTGAGAGCAAAAAAAGAGCGATCGGTCTCTGCCCCCATCCAGCGCGCTTGAAACACATAACCAAAAACAAAGGTATATACTAAAAGCATGAGCACTGGCGAAAAAAACGCCCACAACAAACCTACCGCAGAGCCTTGATAGCGTGCAGCAATATCTCGCCGTGTAAGCTGGGAAAGCAGATAGATATTATTTTTAATGGTACTGTAAAATACGCTCAAGATACGCCCCTAACTCTAGTTGAAGGTAAAAAGCACTCCTATAAATTACAGGGATGCTTTTTACTTGGAAACCAAGAAAAAATAAGCTTTACTCGCCTCTCAAATCATTCGATATTTTTTCAATTAGTTCTTCATTAACTTTTAAGCCTGGAGTATAAACCGTCTCGTTAAGCTTAGTACCGCGCGCATCAAGCTTGAACTTACGCTCAATTTGCTTCATCAAATCTTCTTTAACCTCAGCAAAAGGAATAATGCGAGGCGCTTGCTTATCTAGCACTTGAATAATATGCCAGCCAAATTGCGTTTTCACTGGCTGACTTACAGCACCTATATCAAGAGAAAATGCTGCATCAGTAAACTCAGCAACCATAGTATTCTTATCAAAGAAGCCTAAATCGCCACCGTTTCGTTGCACTGAAGAGTCCGTAGAATACTCTTTAGCTAACTCCGCAAAGCTTTGCTTTGCAGAAATCACTTTCTCTCTGATATCTTGTGCCTTTAATTTTGATTTTTCTTCATCATTATCAAAAGCAATTAAAATATGCTGTGCTTTAACAGTTTCAGAGCGCTCAAACTTCTTTTTATTCAGCTTATACTCTTCCTGAGCAACCGTTTCAAAATCTGGCAGCTTAAGATTATCCAGATAATCCGTTAAATAAATGCTTCCCAATACACGATGCTGGTTCATCTCTAAGAGCTTTTGCACTTCAATGCTTTTATCTAAACCTTGCTTCTGCGCTTGCTCAGCTAAAGCCTTATACAACATAAAATCTTTTGCTGCCTTTTCCACATGAGCTGCAGATAATTTATCCGCTGGCAGCTGCCCTGACTGTATGATTGCTTGGGTAATAGTGCGCAGTTCAGCTTCGCTAACTTGCACCTGTTCATTTTCCACCACCCAGCCTTCTTTATCAGCAACCGCAAAAACCAGACTTGATGATACGACGCATGCACATAAGGTTAAAATACGTTTCAACACAATGATTTACCTACTTATACAGCTTGATAATTTTGCACAGTATAACTGTTTAGACAAAAAAATAGGGCCCATATGGGCCCTATTTTAAGTACAAAGTAAAAACCAATATTAATTGATCAATTACCGTACAGATTTAACATTAACTACTGATTTATGGTCAATCAATGAACCATAATTATTGTTAACACCTGGCGTAGCAAAGTTATTTTTCATGATTGTAGCTGAGAAACCAATAACTGGTAAGCCATTCACTGTACCATTTTGTTGTACACCTGTGCTTACACCGTCAAAAGCAACATTCATCCAGCCATAACGGAAGTCAGGCTGAGCAAAGTCTAGGTTTTGCTTAAGTAACTCACCACCTAAAACAGAACCATCATTAAAGGTGATAATGTTAGTCTGGTAGCACAGAGTTGGCTTCTTCTCATGTCCAGGACGTGACGGAGAGAAATCGATCTCTACATCTGCTTCAGGCTTAGTGTATTCCTCACTATCCCAGTAGCTGATTGTAATGTCGTTACATGCTTCGCCTTTTACGGTATTCCACTTTTCTGCGAACGGAGCTAGACCTGCTGCGTTATTTGTGAACTCCCAGTGAGTGCCATTCCAAGTGGAGTATTCGAAACCAGCATCAACGTGGAAACGCTTAGTTGGGAAAGTAACAACCCAGTCAGTTTGTGAAGCACGACCTGTATCAATTACATAGTCATTACTGATGTTTTCTTTTGATAACAGTGCAGTAATCGCCTGTACCGGCTGATCAAAGGTCACTTGCGAACCATCACTGAACTGAGCAGTTTTAGCACTAGTAGCTTTAGATGAGTTCAAACCTGGCTCTGTATCACCAGTTTTAACGTGAATTGAGAAGTTACCAGGTATTGTACCATCTTTAGCAACATGTCCACGGTTGAAATCTTCATCACCAACCAAGAAGTTAGCAACCGCAACTGCATCATATGACATACGAGTAGCATTTGCGTTATTTAGGACAGTAGCGTGACCATACAGGCTATTACGTGCCTTGTTATTAACTTTTACGTTTTTCTGCATAGCTTTATCGTATGCTGCTGTAGTACGACTTGCTTTAGTACCCCAACCAGCAGTGTCGTTTTTGAACGCATTAATAACTGCACCACAATCCGCTGGCGTAGTACCTGCCGCACCTGACTTAGTATGGTCGTGGGTTACTGCAGAGGCCATTTTCAGACCTTCAAATAAAGGAGGTACACCAGGGATAGGAAGACCGATATCCTCTATATCATACAACGTACCCATCTCAATAACTTCAAGGTGGCCTACGCGTGTACGTGCTAGAGTTTCATTACCGCCATCGCGGTTATCTTTTTCTACGCCATTGTAGGTAGACTTCGTATACTCCAAGTCACGGAAGTTTACGCCTGCTGCAGGAATCGCAGGAGCAGTACAGCTAGTATCACGAGTAATTAAACGAGCGCCTTCACCATTTTCAGATGTAGTAACCAAACCAGTCCACTGATCGCGTGGCGATAGGTACAGGTTAAAGTCAAGAACGTCTTGTGAGTTCTGACCTTCTACAAAGCGAACTTTAACTGCTTTTGCAAAGTCACTCGTGTTTGTGATGTTGATCTCGGTAACATTACCTTCTTCAGCAGTGTACAAAGAATACAATAACACTTCACCCAAACCATCTGGGTTAATGTTAACTGCGTGTGCAGATGCGCTAGCACCTAATACGGTAGCTAACGCGATAGCTTTTGCTAGTGATTTAGTCATCACATTTTTCCTTTTCTGTGCTCTAAAGTTTGTGTTGTTTTAACTTGCATAAATAAGCAGTACTGAATCGTAAGTACATCACTGCTAAATTGCAAGCCTCTACAACTTGTTTTTTACGAAATCTGCAACTCAAATTATCGTTTAGCTGCTTTCATCGTTGACTACCTATTTTATTAGGTAAATTGCCCTAAGCTTAATAGCTACTCAGCTCATATAATTGGAAAAATTGAGAGATTTGGCCTTACGGCCAAACTCTCAACCCAACACAACATAGAGACATTGCCGCTACGTGCCTTAGAGCAGATTTCAATATACGGGATTAACATAGCAAGAGCAAGAGCAAGAGCAAGATTAGTAAAGAATGCTAACTTTATTTAGATAAAGTACGACTATCGAGCGGGGCCCGTGACACCGCACGCTTAATACGTCGTTGCCAACGGTAAGGTATATAATGCACCAAACGTGCTAATATTGGCCAGCGCGCGACAATATAGATCATTCGCAAGACTAAAATCCGCCAACAGCCCGTACTACTCTGCGCTAACTGCTGCGCCTCACTTAAACCAACCGGCAATTTTTTTATAAAATATTGTTCAATAGTTTCTGGCTGCAAATAAACCGCTTCAAGCAAAACCGTTTGCACCAAACTGTTCGCTGCGATATTTAAATAAAAAGAAACCCTTTTAGCTTGCTGCCAGTTGTAGACTGCACCCTGATCCTCTGCCAATAGCTGTACTCGTATATCCTCCATAGCTGTCAGCCATTGCTGAGCACTCGCGGTGTGCTTAACTAGGCGCGTCAAAGGCCGCTTATACAAACGCTCCGGCAAGGCACCCAACCCACTTGCCAGCACCGGCAAGCCAGCATAAAGGCCAGCACTTAACGTATAACTCCAAGTTTCAGGGCACTGGGCAGGCAACCAGAGCAGATGCGGTTTAAGCTCTCTAATTAACTGTGATAAGTCAGCATCTTGGTATAAGCCCATGCAATGCACATTGGCAGGTAATTGCACATGGCAAGCACCAAGCAGGATAAACTCAATATCAAGCTGCTGCTCAGCCGCTAGTGCTGCTGTTTGTGCCAAAGTATAAGCACCCTTTTCTATGCCCAACATACCTAAACACAATACTTTCAACGGTTGCCCGACTGTGATTACTTGCGGCTGTACTGCGGGATAAGACCCAAGCAGCTCTCGCTCTGGATGGTCACGCACCAACACTTGCAAACTGGGGAGTAGTCTCGCAATAGCTACAGCCAACGAGCAACTGGGTACAATCACGCGCTCAGCACGTAAAGCCAAGCTTTGTAATAGTTGCGCTACTTTGGCATCGCCGGGCGGTAAAGCGCTCAGCCCCTGCTCAAGCCATGCCACATCAAAACAACCATGCTCATCCAGTAAACTGGGGTTCCCAGTGAAAATACTGTGATCATGCAAAGTTAAATCCATTGGCCGTCTTATTCCATATAGAAACGGCCAAAAAGAGTCAGCAAAACCAAACACATGATGCACATGCAAGCGGCTGATAGCTAACGTATCCAGCCATTTATGCAACTTAATACTGTCTTCTGGCCACTTAAAGGCAAGACTGGCACTGCCCTGCGCTTGCATTTGACCATCGACCAGCGCATACACTGGCACTGTTAACAGCACTTGCCGAGCGTGTACATGGGGTCGCAGGGTGCTAACCTGCGCTCGCCCTTGTAGAACACTTTGTAGTTCAAGTACATGACGCTCTACACCACCACCCAAGGCATGGGTCACCATTAGCAAACTCGGCAAACCACTGCTCTGCATATATTGCAGACTGCGCAACATCACGCTCTCAGAGTGTAGTAAATTCATCTTAATTCAACTTATGCAAAGATTGCAATCGAGCGTCAAATGCTCGCGGCGCATATTGAAAGTCATCAATAGCTGTTTGATTATCAACCACTTGATCCAAAGCCGCGCGTTTCAGCAAGGCAGGCGACCAATCCAGACTGGGGCGCACAGCCTTTAATAGTCGAAAGAGCAAAGTAAGCAGCCAAACAGGAACCGGAACAGTACGAACAGGCTGGCGGTTATCAAGAAAAATACGCTCAGCCAGCTGACTCACAGGCAAAGCATCAAGCCCACCCAACTCATACACTTTAGCAAAGCTACGGGGCTCATTAATGACTTGCATAATCGCCCTACTAACATCATGCACATGCACCGGCTGTCGTAACCCAGTATTCATACTGGGAACAGGTAAAAACCTCCAGCGTTGAACAAATCTCTGCATACGCCCTATAGTTGCATCGCGCCCCATACCATAGAGCATGGTTGGCCGTAAAATAGTTAGATCGTGCCCATTGGCTTGGCACAATTGGCTGATTTCTTGCTCAGCCTGAAGTAAACGCTGCGCCACTTCACGCTCAGCACTGGACGGGGAGTCTTGCTTAGTACGGATACTTGTAGAACTGATTGCCACTACCCGCAGTGTGCGTGGTGCCTCGCGTAATAGTTTCGGCAATATATATAAGGGCGCTAAATGTACAAGCAAACTGACGGCAGCTGGCCAGTGTTCCGCTAACACTAAGTCTAAAGTATGCCAATGCAGCTGCTGCGTTGCTGGCGAGTCTAGCTGCGGAGTGCGACTCACCGCATGCACCTCATAGCCCTCCTCAAGCAGCTTAGGCAATAAGCTATCTCCCAACTGGGAGCTGGCACCCAACACTAGGCAGCTTTTTTGCAAATTGCTCATTAATTACGACCTTTCAAACAACTCTGAGCAATTTGTACTAGCACACGTAACAGCACAAAAGGCGCAAGCACTGGCAACAAAACTTTCTGTACTCCACCGTGCTGATAGAAATAGCGCAACATGCTTCTATGTTTATACAAAATCACTTTAATTGGTGCTTGTGTGCTACTCACACCTTGCTTGTGTTCAATGTGCACAAAAGGAACAAAGAGAACCTGCCAGTTTTTATTGGCTAACCGCTCACAGTAATCAAGATCTTCAAAGTGCAAAAAATAACGTTCATCAAACCCACTAATATCTTCGTAAGCTTGGCGGTTTAATAACATGCAAGATCCAGAAATAGCATCAACTGCCTGCACATCCCTTGGTAAGGGCTGCCCAGTATGATTAAAACGTAAAGCAGGAAAAACGTATTGCAGACCAAAAGCATGAGCCAATACCTTGGCAGGCGTAGGAAAATCACGCCGACAACCACGCTGCTCACTCTGATCAGAGTTACGTACCAAGCAACCTAGTGTACCTAAACGCCCCATTGTATTTTGCGCAATATGCAAGAGTTCTCCTAAACTATCAACAGGAACTATCGTGTCAGGATTTAACAGCATCACCCAAGCTCCTGCGGATAAAGCCATACCTTGATTTACTGCAACTGAAAATCCCACATTTTGTGAATTCTCAACTAATAGAATCTCTGACTGGGAATATTGCAGGCAAAAATCAACACTGCTATCAACGGAAGCATTATCAATAATAATGCAGCGTACACGCACACCTCGACTCGCCAAGATTGACTCAACGCACATGCGTAGAGTAGTGCCAGCGTTGTAGTTGACAATAACGACATCTAGCTCCGGTGTAAGCATATAAGTTTTCCTATAAGACCCTAATGCCCATGTCTAAGCATAGATTCGCAATTTTTAAACACAGTTTATCCCATAAGTGCAGATAAAATATGTAACCGCCCAGTACCAAAAGCAGCACCAAGCAAATCAACTATGTACAATGAATGATGAATAGCCACCTCGATAAGCCCTGAAAGGGGCAGCATGTTACAATAAAATATGAAGCATCTCGACTCCCGAACATCACTAAGCCAGCATGCCAGCCTAGCTTTAGCTTGCATTACCTTCTCGGTTTAGTAAGGATCAAGCCAAAGCAGTAACAAAATTCAAAGCATTCGTCGCTCAATTAAAGCATCCAACAACAATTTGCTATATGCTCGCTTATCCGAAGCGTGCATATGCGAACCATCGGGTAAGGGAATTTCTTCCATCTTAGGAATTTCAGCAGCTTGAAGCGCTTTAACTGGCAGCTGCTCTATAAATACATCCCAAAAGCGCTCTTTCGGATAGGCGTCATCATACACTTGCCGCAACTCACCAGCGACTGGCGCTGTATAAAAAACAACCTTACCACCACGGCCTTGAATCAACTCTACCCAACGTCTTACATCATCTAAATTACTTGCCCAAACGTCTACATCATCAGTAAATTTTTTCTCAATATCATTTCGCACAACCTTAACAAAATGTATTTTAAGATTTACTCCCTCTGCTTCAGTCAGTAACAGGTCACTATTACGATCAGCCTCAGTAATAAAATTGGGCTGTCGAGGTAAAGGGTGTCCCGCCAAACGCCTTTTTAGCAATGTCACCACATTTACAGTCGGATCACCTAACACAGTAAATGCTTGCCATTGATTTAATAAGAAACGATGCGCTCGCCAACCTGGGCTCCAGTTGGAATGATAATAGTCAACGTAGTCTTGCTGCATATCGTTATGCACGCTGAGCAAGCCATGACTATCAATATCAATCACTACAACGCCAGAAAAGCGCTTATCCAGCGCTAAATCTTTTAAAGTAGCTAAGGGGTACATCCCATTAAGCGCAAGCATCACTGGCTGGTAATCAGGTAGCCGCTCACGCACATAAGGCAAGTCCACAGCAAACAATGTTCGCGACGCCCCAAGAAAAACTAATGGCATTTTATTGCGATTATAAACCTTATCGCGTTGAGCAGCCCATAAGCTTTTACTATCCGCAATAGTCGGCACATGACCTTGCTTAACCCAATAATTATTATAGGCATATAACAGAGTGCCCAAGGTTGCAAGAAAAACCAAATAGAACAACAACCAGCGAAAAAAGCTCATGCGGTTAAAACTGGAAGTAAATAAACGCATTACTATCACCCGGTGAAATTATAATGAATGTTGCTAAAACCCCCATCAGCAGCGCAAGTAACACTAGCGGAGTTTTGCTGATCAACTGCTCAAGGCTTATTTTTTTGAAGAGCACATGAATGGTAACCAAAGCTAAGAAGCAACCTAACATTAGGTTGTAAGTGGGAAATACACGACTAGCATAGTCGAATAATTCAACAACATTTAACAACTTAAACGTCCAGTCCATGCCCTGCTCTAAGCTGGAAACTCGGAACCACGCCCAAGCAAACATCACCGCAAATAAAGTCATCATCCAGCCTAGCAGAGCATTAATTAGTTGCAGCTGTTTGAACCGTAAAACACCACTTAGCAGCTGCTTTAATACTCGCTCAACAATCAAGAACAACCCATGAATCCCACCCCAGATGATAAAATTCCATGCTGCGCCATGCCACAATCCACCAATCAGCATAGTGAGTATAAGATTTCTATAAGTAAAAAGCCTACTGCCATGATTACCACCCAGGGGGATATAAAGGTAATCCCGCAACCAGGTCGAGAGCGAAACATGCCAGCGCTGCCAAAAATCAGAGAAGCCAATTGCTGCATAGGGATTGCGGAAGTTGACTGGCAATCGAAAACCTAAAGCCAGTGCAGCACCTATTGCACAAGTAGAATAACCAGCGAAATCACAAAAAATCTGCCCACTAAAAGCAGCCGTGGCAACCCATGCCTGAGCACTGTTAACCTCATTTAAAGCAAACAAATGGTTGGCAATGGGTGCAAAAACGCTATCGGACAAAACAATTTTTTCGAACATTCCCAGCAGCATAAAGGCAATACCAACCGTTATGCCCTGCATACTGCTTTTACGCGGCGTCTCAATTTGTTCACGCATAAACGTCCAACGCACAATAGGGCCAGCAACCAATTGCGGAAAAAAGGACACATATAAAGCGTAATCACGCCAATTGCGGGTTGCTTTAAACTTGCCGCGATAGACATCAATACAATAGGACAGTGAGTGAAACGTATAAAAAGAGATACCCAAAGGTAAAACAATGCTGAACTCCACATCAGGCATATGGATTGAAAAAATAGCTAAAAAATCTTGTATAGCCTCAAAGAAAAATAAAATATATTTGAAAAATATTAAAATACTGAGGTTAGAAATAATGGTGATAGTTAAAAATATTTTTTTTTGTCCTTGCTGAGCCTTATCTACCGCTAAAGCCAAGAGCCAATCCAGCGTGGTAGTGAAGAGCAGCAAAGGAAGAAACCACGGATTCCAAGCACCATAGAAGATGTAGCTGGCAAGCAATAATTGATTTTTCTTACTCGACCAAGATGTCGGTAAGTTATAAGTCACAAGTAAAATAGCAAAAAACAAAAAAAAAGTGATCGAATCAAACTGCATACCAGGCCTTTAAGGTGAAACCCACCACAAAAATCAATTAATGAACAAGTTTCTCGAGTAGCGCATCGAACTGCTCCGCTCTATGCCAAGCTTCTCCACAAACAAAACGCGGCAAAGCATATAGCGGCGATTGCGCCGAGACAAAACCGGCCTGTGTAGTAAAAGCCGCCTGCATACCATGCCAAGCTAAATAGCGCGGCAGATAGTGCTCCTGCAAATACTTCGCGGCATGGCCGTATGGGTAGGCAAAGTACCTTACAGCTTTACCTGCACTGGCGAGCTTTGCATTGATAAATCGACTGGCCTGAAGCACCTGCTTGCTGGCCTGTAAGTAGTTATCAACCGTATAAAACTGCCCTAACGGCTGTTTCTCTAGCGTGTGAAAAGGTAGCGATACGTGCCAATGATTCCAACTGTGGTTTTCAATTGCCCAATAATCACTTTCTGCTGCCTCCAGCCACCAACTATCCGTAGATAAAGCAGCGCCACCATAACACCCGCGATCAATATGCTGACGCGCAACTGGGCAAGCAATTACAAAAGAAGTCATTACTTCTGCCGATAATATACCCGAAAACTCATCCAGCAAAATATTACGAAAGGATTTTTGCATGCCAAATTGCGGATGCTGATAATCAAACCAATCCAAAGTAGTGCCATCATCACAGGTCAAAATAACTGCTGCTGGAATATCCAACATATGAATACCTTTTAGATGATCAACCAATTGCGCAACGCTAATAATGGGGATTTTTTCTCCTATAATCTTCTTTAAATCATGCTCAAAGGCGATATGATCATTGAGCTCATAGCTATTGCCTTGAATATTTTGACTGTGATAACACAACACTGCCGCACGCATTAGAAAGGACCTACTTTACGAGCTTGTGCCAATAGCTTTTCTCGTTGGCGGACTGTCATATCAGGCTTCCATTTAGCATAAAGATATTCTTGATCCGTACTTTTAAAGCCCAGACCAGCAATAATTTTCAAAATAATAGGTATTGAAGTATGTCCAAAAAAAACTTTAACTTCGTCGAAATTATGGTCAAGTACATACATTATCGCTATTTTAGCAAAACCACCTTGCTGCCTTATAGCAGCCCGTAGTTCTTTGCTCACGTGGTGTCTAATTAAGTCTTTATCGGTAATCACTCCACCTATATAACAAGCGTTGCCTTGAATCCAGTAATTCAAATAATTGGCAACCCTGTAGCTACCATCATCCATTCTGCAAAAGGTAACCACATGATTGCCATGCCTAGGCGCTGAATGCCCGAAAACTTTATAAAATAGCTCATCAACGACATCTGATCCATTAGACACTTCAGTAACAATGACATTACCTTTCAGGCTTTGCAGCGCTGCTGCATAATCACTGCAACGCTGAGGCAAAGCGTTTTTTAAAAAAAATACTTTAAAATTCTCGAGAACACAATTTAGACTCATTTATTTACCTTGATGGTATAAAAATTTTAACACTCGGGGCCTCTAACAACCNNACCTTTTATGACTTAACACAACGGATTGTATTTAATACAATAGACACTCTGACATGCAATGCAGAGCAATGGTTGCAAAAACCTGAGACAAAACAGCCTTAAGCTCCATTAGCCTAGCAGGCTAAAATATTTAGAGTTACAATTATTGAAATTATATAGTACCCTCCGTTTTAGCCGTATCAACCGCACAAGCTATTATTAGCAATTTCTGCTTCGCTGCAGGCGAAGCACTAGGGCGATTATGTACTCCTTTTACAAACTGTATGATGAATGCACTTTCTCACTAATCCCGATACAGCCTACCCAAAAACAGCCTGCCGAAATTTAATCGCTATGCGCCCACACTGAGTTCGTTTACTTGATTTAATTTAGATGTGTGATGGGAAAGCTGCGTAAATTAGAAAAGACTAAACCAACTGATGCACTTTTAAAAGAACTAAAGAATTAACTTAATCATGCACAATACAAACTCTGAAAAAATATCGCTGTTACGACCCGTATTAATTTTCCTAATCGTAAGCACCCATATCCAAGGCAGCCTTTATAGGGCTGACCTAAAAAATCTAGATTTTACTTTCGATAACTTTATCCATGCTTTTTTAAGCAGCTCACTAGCAGTCAGCGCTCTACCCTTATTAAGCATAATTTCAGGTTATCTTGGTGCCTACACCTACAAAAAATACCATTATTTAATCTCTGTCAAGAAAAAAATTCCTCGGATTGTTGTACCCATGTTGTTCTGGAATCTAGTCATGGCTTTGTTTATCTACAACTTACAATCGCAAGGGGTAGCCTTTAGAAAAGATCTCGTTTTATACCCCTTCAATATAGAGCAGTGGCTGTATAGCTTAACCGCTGTGTTTAAAACGCCAGCCAACCCCCCGCTGTATTTTTTACGAGAATTATTTATCTGCTTTTTATTGATTCCTATTTTATTTCAAATCTCTAAAAGCAAAATCGCAACCGCTATCGGGGTAATAGCGGTTGCTTATATGTCTGTACAAGGTATTAATTTAGGATTTTTTCACCGCATTGATATTTACGGATTCTTCTTAATCGGATTATTTTTAAGTAATCAGTCCGACTTAACTGAACAGCTAAAGCGCTTTAACCAACCTGTTTGGCATCTGAGCTACTTGCTTGGCTTTGTTGTGATTTTGCTGCTGCTAACCGCTTACGCTTTAAGCCCTGAACACCCTAATTTTATCTATTATTTAAAAGCTGTGACGGTTCTCGGCCCTTTAGCTTTATGGATTTTAAGCGGGTATATTTCAGGCCCCATTAAGCGTTTTTTATTATGGGTATCTCCCGCCTCTTTTTCTGTTTTCCTTGGCCATATTGTATTTTTAAACCTCTACTGGAATCTGTGGATCAAACTCTTTGGCAGCCACCCTTTGAGCGCAAATTACCTTTGGTTTTGGATCAGTTCTTTTATCTTGTGCTACAGCATTATGGGTCTGCTCGCTTTTCTATACCGCAAAGCTAGCAAGCGTCTCAGTGATGTCCTTTACCAAAAAAACAACATACCCGCTTAGCTTTGCACCAACATCGAATCATCTTTATACTTAATGCTTAAAGATGATTCGATGAATCTGTAGCTGTTTAACTACCCTTGGCGCAGTCATGCGCAGCACTAAACACTCCAGCTTGCTAGGCAACACTTGCTTGCTAACCAGCCGATAGAAACTAAGTTTGTTCGCAGATTGCTTCTGAATTTGCTGCTCGCACTCAAATACATAACCATCCACTTCGAGTTGAAATTCAATATCGCTATCAAGCACCCCAAGCAATTCAATCTCGATTGAGTTCGCTCCACCGTATAGAGAAGGTTGCGGTGCACAAAGTTCAACACTACTTTTACTAAAACCAACCCCTAACCCCTGAGATGTAGTCTGTAATTTGCCTCCGGCAACTGACCAGCCATCTAAACTAGCATAGTACTGAGTACCAAATGTGTAGCATTGTTCACCGCGCGCTATATCTGCATACATCAGCATAAAATCGATTACAGCTCGCTCAAGCGGTGTATCACGTAAAGCCATATGCGCATTAAAATGCTGCTCACCTCGATCCTTACCACTGCTACCATTCCACGCCATTAAGTTCACAAAGCGCGCGCCGTGGTTAAACATTTCGCGCAGACAGTCCCAAGCAAAACCATAATCAGGCAAAGCCTGTGCATCATCACGTAAATCAGCCGGATTAAATTCGACTACGGCCCAGTCGGGATCTAATCTTCGAACATTTTCAAAAAATGACAATTGATTTTCAGTCTGAATCGTATTCCGAGCACTCTCACCATACAAAATGGCTCCTATATGCCCTTGTTGAGGTTTACTGCCTTCTAAAGACATACCACCGGAATCATAATTTTTAGCCGGACTACTAAGCTTCAGTGCAAACGAATCAATCGGTCCACGAGGTGAAGTAAAACCTTGTGATGAGAAAATCATACTCTCATGCAATCCAACAGCGATCAGCCAGTCGCTTAAGTCACTGTAATGGCGATGCACGACATGCCGCCTAAACTGCTCCCACAGCGTCAGTATCTTTGCCTCCGCATTACTGCAAGGCGTACACGGCAAGTGCCTCAGTGGCTCAACATCAGACCAGTTTTGGTACCCTGTACCTAAGTGATTATTAAGCTGTTTAAGACTCCAGGGTGTATGCTTTATGCAGTGTTTGAGCTCATGCTCATAAACCCCAGTACCCGCTAACCAATGCCTAAATTGCTCAAGGGTTTGTGGGTTAAAATCATACCACTGCTCACCTTCAAAAAAAGGATTATGGTAACAGTCTGGATCAAGGTTACTGCCAAGGTAAAGCTGTGGATGCTCTTGGGCAAACTCAAGAATATGCTGCGCGGCTTGCTGTAAATTACGTTTTTTATAACGACGCACAGTGGTATTGTAGTGGTTTAACGTTAAGGCACGGGATAATTCAGGATTCTGTTCTGCTCCCGATAGGCTTTGTAGATAATCATCAGCCATAACTTGATCATTTTGATTCCATTGGCAGTTATCAACTGACTCTTCCAAGCGGTCAGTTAAATCCCACTCAGGGCAGGTGCCCGCAGCATCACCCCAGATCCCGCCATTGAGTCCAATTACACAAGGTATTTGCTGCTCAATTGAGTAATTTAAAATACTTTGTAAAGAGTCGGCCAATACCAGCTTGCCATTAGCTTGTATGCGTTTCTCGTCAAAGTTTGGGGCAAACTGCCAATCCTGCTGTGCACCTAGAGTGCTACGCATATACAGCACGGGTGCCATAAAACCTAACTGGCAATTGCCTATCGCAAATGGCGCAAGCTTAGCCTTAAAATCACCAAAGCCACCTAAACTGATATTGCTACTGGCCACAGTAAAATAAAATGCATCGCTGCCACTGCGCTTGATCCGCTTGTAACTGTCTGCCTGAAATATAAACGTACTGGCTAAGAGCTCTTTTCTACCTGCAACCCTGTAATACAGCTTAACCTCAGTAACACCGCGCATGCTTAAATATTGCTCAGCAATTTTTAGCTGCAAATTAAAACCGGTCTTGATACTTTGATCCATTGCTGGAAAGGCTGAGCACACGTCTTGACGAATAAAAGCAGGCTGAAAATTAAGAATGGTATTACCGTTAATCTCAACGGCTAACTCGAATGTCTCTGCTGTGCTGTATAGCCAGCCTTCTATTTTCAGGCCATCAGTCACTGCCCCCCGTGATATAAAATCGATAGAGAACTGTACACCCTTAATTTTTTCTTGTTTATCTGACGAACTGTCTTGTTCTGCAAGGTGCTTTACGCTCTTCTTTAGACTTAAATACGAATAGTGTTTTTTAAACTGAGCCTTTAGGAAACGTTTTAATCGAGTGATCATTAGGAAAATCAACTTTAAATTATTGCAAAATACAATACATCAAATTTTCACAGCTCTACTTCTAGTAGTAAAAAGCCGAGTTTTGCTTAGCAAAACCCGGCTTTTTCAATTATTTGTTTAGAAGTTTAATTAAAACTACTCACTATAACTGCGGCCCAGCATTTTTAATCGCATCAGCCACTTCAAACTTCTTGAAGTTCTCTACAAACTTAACTGTCAGCTCTTGTGCTGCTGCATCGTACGCTGCTTTATCAGACCAAGTGTTACGCGGGTTAAGCAAGTTGCTATCAACGCCAGGCACTGATTTAGGTACATCCAAGTTGATCACCGGTAAGTGCTCAGTTTCTGCACCAACAAGCGTTCCACCTTGAATCGCCGCAATCACGGCACGGGTGGTTGGGATATTAAAGCGCTCGCCAACACCATAACCGCCGCCCGTCCAACCGGTGTTCACAAGGTACACTTTTGAACCAAAGCCTTGGATACGCTTGATCAATAGATCAGCGTACTCACCGGCAGGGCGTGGGAAGAACGGAGCACCAAAGCAAGTAGAGAAGGTTGATTTGATACCTGAACCTGAACCCATTTCAGTCGAGCC
>LFRM01379451.1_pt2 | contig 18150 bp, 16 predicted proteins | sample 618341 | NCBI WGS metagenome assembly LFRM01 (sample SAMN03654438, study PRJNA283298) | anaerobic digester metagenome | isolation source: pool of bioreactors CSTR01a, CSTR02a, and CSTR03a thermophilic anaerobic... | place: Denmark: Kgs. Lyngby | collected 2014-05-21 | reverse complement strand
GAAGTAGTGGCTCTGGTAAAAGATATGATTTTCAAGGAAGAGAAAATATTCCTGGAAATGGCCCTGGATAACTTATCGGAAGATGAATGGGTAACTATCCGCGATGAAAGCCCGGAAATCGGTTACTGCCTGGTGGAGCCAGGAACCGAATGGGACCCGCCCCGAAAAGACTTAAGTTCTGAAGTACAGAAGGACCAAGCGATTCGCTTTCCCACTGGAGTATTAAAACCCCAAGAAATAAACCTTATACTAAATCATCTTCCTGTGGATATTACCTATATCGATAAAGACGATATCGTCAAGTACTTTTCAGGTTCTCCGGAAAGAGTCTTTGCCCGGCCTAAAACTATTATCGGACGCAACGTACAAAACTGTCACCCGCCAGCCAGTGTTCATGTGGTAGAGAAACTGGTGGACGATTTTAAGCAGGGACGCAAAAACAGCGAGTCATTCTGGATAAACATGAAGGACAAATATGTGTACATCAGGTATTTTGCGGTGCGGGATGAAAATGGCACCTATATGGGGACCATGGAAGTAACTCAAGATATCCGACCCCTTCAAGCTATAGAAGGGGAAAAAAGGCTGCTGAGCTAAAGGGACTGGTTCAATACATCTTGCATGCCCTTTGCAGTAAGCCTGCGGCTGGCAAGTAATTGGTGAGGAGGAGCGAACTTTACCTGGTAGTTGGTTATATATGGTGTTGGATATAGGGAATAATAACCATGGGGGCAATCACCACTGGGGTATGGGCAGTTAAATCTATTGTCGATAAGGAGCTTGATAATGTGCAGCGGAAAATAGCACAGATTGTTGACTCAGCCGGGAGTATTCCCAGGGATTTGATGGAAAAATATCGTATAGGAGAGGTAGCCTTCCATATTTTCTTTGGGGAGCAGCAGTATCGTGAAAACATCTCCATCACCAGTCAGGAGTTTTATGAGCATATGCAAAGCCGGCCCGATCAAATTCCCAAAACTGCTGTGCCGGGAATAGCCGACGGGCCCGGGGCCATTGGAATTGGTATCCTACAGGGATAAACCCGCGGGCGACGACACTGCGAGTGCAAGAGGGGACGGTTCTTTCTGTCATGTCTGCCAAGGTTCATTAACATAAAATTGGTTAGTTCGACATGACAGAAAGAACCGTCCCCTCTTGCACGCACTCTATTCCTGCATTCCCGTATAGATTAAAATAGCATCTCTTAAGAACTCAGCTGCGCCGGGTTGAACCTGGTCGTAGTAAGCGGTAAACCTCTCATCATCCACATACATCTGCGCCAGACCGGCATGAGCTTCCTTACTGTATTTATCCCAGCTAAAACTCAGCCACTGGCGATGTAAGTCCGCGGTTTTCTGAGCCAGCTCACTAGCTGGATCGCCGGTAGGCAAAGCTTCCTTGAGAGTATCCAGAACCATTTGGCCTAGCTTTTCGAATTGAGCATACTGTTCTTGAGTCATCCCTTTCAATTTCCGGTTGGATTTGTCTACTGCCTCATCACCGTATTTTTTCCTTATTTCCTTACCATACTTGGCCTCATTGTCATCAATGAGTTTTTGCTTAAAGCCCTCAAACTTCTCTTTGTCAGTCATAACGATTCTCCCTTCATGTTGAGCGATAGTTTTTTCCACATTGATAATCAGGAGTTCCAACTGCCGCTTTTTTTCCAGGAGTCTGACCCGGTGTTCTCTCAGAGCAGACAAGCTGTCAAAGGAGGTATCGTTTAAGATCTTCCCAATTTGCTCCAGGCCTACCCCCAGTTCCCGGTAAAACAGTATCTGCTGCAGCCTGTCGACCTCCTCAGGTCCATATATCCGGTATCCAGATGAGGTAACTCTGGCCGGCTTCAGCAACCCGATCTCATCATAATAGCGCAGAGTACGACCGCTGATCCCCGCTGTTTTGGCCAACTGCTGAACGGTGTATTCCATAAAGTCAGCCTCCTTTCAGTAACACTATAAACCTTTACGTAGCGTAAGGGTCAATGATCATTTACTGGAAAAGGTAGGGAGCGATGCCCACATCGCTCCCTCTTTCACAGTATGGTATTCGCTTTTGGTAGGTTATTCCCAGCTAAATCTGGGAGCAAAAAGTTTTGCCAAATTCTACACCCTTGGCATAGCCTTCATCATCGGGATTCCATAATACCTTGAGACCGGGTTCGATCACTTCCAGCTTGGCATCTTTCAAGCGGGATTCAATTATGCCTACTGACTCGCCGCTCCAGCCATAGGAACCAAATGCGGCTGCCTTTTTGTTTTTGAAGCCTAAGCCGCCTATCATTTCTATAATGCTGGCAGCACCGGAAAGTATGCCCCGGTTGATGGTGGAAGAGCCAACTAGAAAAGCCTTGGATTTGAAAATTTCCGTGATCACATCGTTTTTATCAGAACGGCCGACATTGAACAGCTTGACGGCTACACTGCTGTCGGCAGCTTTAATTCCTTCTGCTATAGCTTCGGCCAATCTCTTGGTACCATTCCACATGGTGTCATAAACAACGGTAATTTGGTTTTCCTGGTAGTTATCGGCCCACTCTAAATACTGGTGAATGATCTGGGTAGGGTTGTCCCGCCAGATCACTCCATGACTAGGGGCAATAATATCAACGGGCAAGTTAAGACTGAGCACTTCCTCAATTTTTTTGGTTACCAGCGGACTGAAAGGAGTTAGTATATTGGCATAGTATTTAATAGCTTCCTGGTATAATTCAGCTTGATCAACCAAATCGTTATACATTAGCTCTGATGCATAATGCTGTCCAAAGGCATCATTGCTGAACAGTATGTTGTCACCGGTCATATAGGTAAAGGAACTGTCCGGCCAATGGAGCATTCTCGCTTCTACAAAAATTAGCTGGCTGGAACCGATATTTAAAGTGTCCCCGGTCTTAAAGGTAACAAAGTTCCAATCCTGATGGTAATGACCTTTAAGTATTCTGGCTCCCATGGAAGTGCAGTAGATAGGAGTATCAGGGATTTCTTTCATTAGTGTTGGAAGGGCACCGCTGTGGTCAATTTCGGCATGATGAGCGATTATATAATCTATTTTCGACAAATCGATCTGCCTTTTCAGGTTTTCTACGTATTCATCGGCAAAAGGCTCCCAAACTGTATCGATCAATACGGTTTTTTCGTCCTGTATTAAATAAGAATTGTAAGAGCTTCCCCGATGGGTAGAATACTCTTCTCCGTGAAAAGTTTTCAACTCCCAATCAATTTTTCCCACCCAGCGGACTCTGTCAGTTATAGCAAAACTCATGTTGGCACCTTCCTTCTATAATATATATTGTGTAGTATATGCAGATTCTAACACAACCCATTGGTTTTGCCACTTACATTATTCTGTTGCTGTTAAAGCGTGCTCTGACGGTGAGAAAACAAAAATGAAGTGAGTCTGGATTAAAGAACAGCCGGAGGGAAGGTCAAAAGAACCTTCTCTCCGGCAATATCCCTTAGGCCTTTTCTTCATCAATAGATTCCAGATCATCCTGTTGGGCTTTCCTAAAACCCTTAATAGCTTTACCCAAAGATTCCGCTAACTGGGGAAGCTTACCTGGTCCAAAGATAATCAGGATGATAACCAGAATGAATACCAGTTCCCAGGGGCCGAAGTTTCCGATCAAGCCAAACATAGAATTCCTCCCTCCACCTTAATACTTACTATAACACCTTTGTGTAGTTAACTCCTAGGAGGTCTGCATCCAAAAGTATAATATTATCGGGGATGCAGGTCCTGGAACCGTGGACAGCGAAGCCGCCCATGATAGCTGGAAGTAGTAATAGCTCGATTTCACTTTCATATCCATTTTATCAAGCGTAGCTGTGCAATCCTGGCAGAAGATAATTTACTCCGAAGAAGGTAAACAATACCAGTATAAATCCTCCTATAACCATCCACCGGGCGCTGTTACCCCGCCACTCCCGGTTACGGTGAACATGCAGGTAGACAGCGTATATGATCCAGGTTATAAGTGCCCAAGTTTCCTTGGGATCCCATGACCAGTAACGTCCCCAGGCTTGCTCAGCCCAGATTCCACCCAGGACGATGGATAATGACAGCAGGGCAAACCCGCTTGCCACCAGCAGGTAAACAGCCTCATCCTTTATAGCGCGGCCAGCGGGGAAAAACTGCACTACTGCCAGTCCAGCGGCTACAGTAAAAGCGGCATAAGATACAGCTGCCGTAATTACGTGCACCGTCAGCCAAGGGCTCTTTAAGGCGGGCATCAGAGGAGACACTGAACCAAGCTGTCCCTTCGTTAAAATAAATAGCAATGATACCATCAAACCTGATATTAACATTATTATGCCTCCAGCCGCCTTTAGCTGGTAACGGAATGATAATATCAGATAGATTAAAACGGTAATCCAGGTAAAAGTTAAAAGATATTCAGTCCCATTGGTTAAGGGCAGCATCCCTGTGAGACTGGTTCGCATAACCAGAGCGGCTAAATGGAGAACACATCCCCCTATCGCCAAGATTAGGGCAGACTTAAGAACTTTTTCATTATTGGTCTTGCTGCCACCAATATAGAGTAATGCGGAAAGCAGATAGGAAAATAGTACCGCATATACGATAACTTCTAGAATTATTGCCATAATTACCTCCCCCTGAATGATTAAGAGCTCATTGAAGCTCACTATGTACGGAGTTTTTCTTTCGCACCGGTGCTGTGAATACCGCCAGGCACACTCCCAGCATGAACATAATTCCGCCTACCATCACCAGAGGCAAACCAGGGTCTGATTTGACCTCCAGGATCGTATAGGGTTCCACACCAGTAAAGGTAATGTACACGTTTTCATCAATTTGGGTCGGTTCATTCAATTGAGCTGCCCCTACCCCCAGGAGCTCATCGTCTTCATAAACTGAAAACACAATATGAGGATTATCAGGGCGTAGGGTAATTGAGTTCATGCCATAAGCAGGGTTGAAATTAGGTATATATCTATAGATTTTAACCATCCGGTCCGTGCCCGCCGGTTCCAACCACTCACCCTCTATGAACTTTGCTGATTTCTCTATACCGTTTTCATCAAAATACTCAGCTTTTATCAAGTAGCCGAAACTGGTTTGATAGGCTTTAACTCCTTGATGATTCAAAGGATAGTTTACGCTGATCATCACCTGGTCGATCTTTTGTCCCTGCTCTAAAATGGTAACCTCGGAAATATACTGAGAGGGGGAGCCATCCTCATTAAATTCGATTCTAAACTCATCCAGCTGCACTGTGAAGGGATGCTTTATATCCAACACCTGGGACATGTCCACCCGGTCACCGGCAAAAAGATGAATTCTTTTAGCCTGGCCAGAAGTGGCATATACTACGCCGCCTATTAATATAAGCACTATGCCTAAATGCAACGATATAATACCGAATTGCCTTAGCCAGACCCTGATACTGGACTTGCCCAAAAGAACCCGATAGGTTTTCTTAACACGGTTAATGGTACAAAAGGTCATATTTATCAACAGCAAAAGCAAGAGCAATTCAAAAATAGCTGTTTGATAAAATGTATTAGGCAAGACAGAACTGCCTATGGCAGATGCTGCACCTACCAAAAGTAGCAAAGCCACTCCAGTTTTCATTGAGGAAATGAAGCTATAAATCCTATGCAACGGTTTATACACCTAGACCTTTTCGAAGATTTAGCCAACCTGGCTTAATCCATGTGTTGAACACTGTCTAATAAATACATATTACTTTTTATACTCTCATTTGAACATTGGATTAATTATCTAGTCTTGGTTAGTTTCTTAAACAGACTGTTAATTGTAGTCAGTAAATAATGGAGGGAGCAAATACTCCCTCCATTAAGCCTATTTAGCTGTTTATCATCTTACCAGGCTTTATCCCAGACTTCCTCATCCAGTTCGCTCAACCAGTTGAATATATGACAATCGGAGCAAAAGGCATAGGACTTTTCATGCATATTGTGGCAAATATTACAGTCTTGTTCGCCATGATGGGAGTCATGCGGGTTAGATTCTTCAAAAACAGTGGCTAGCTTTATTTCTTCCCAACTGGAACCATCACCGTCTTCAGAGTGGCATTCCAAACAGAACTGGCGATCGCCTTGTTGACTGCCTTCCAATGGCAAGGTATAATTGCCGGTTATAAAGTTAAGACCTTCCATGGCTTTTTCGGGGATACTTCTGGTATGGCATTCCTGACAAGTAACATCTTCAACAGCGTGTTGGTGGTCTAATAAGACTCCTTCACTCCAGGAAACATAATAGGGCTCAACTAAATGGCAGGTAGCACAGAAAGAGGGGTTTTCACTGGCTTTCAGCAAAGCCCCGGCGGTACCTGCACCTATGATTACTGCAACTCCTATTACGATAAGGATGACCTTCTTATTTAAGAATCTCTCCCGAAAACTTTTGCGTTCCATCGATAACCTCCTATAAAAAATATATATATATTTCTAGTATGATTTAAGGAAATATGTATCTAATGCACAGTTTTATGCATTTATTCTACATTAAGTAGAAAATTATTGCCATTAGATGCCCATACAGTGTTTTGAGATAAATTTCGTGGTAGCATCCAAAATCAGAAATAGCCTTATTTTCAAAATAGTACAAAATAATTCAATATTATTCCTGGTTTTCATTTTTTTTAATTTGGATTATCCTACAGTGTTTTGCACAAAGGTTCGTAATACCTAACGATGTGTGTTGATTCACAGCATGTTACACTGATTTTGAGGCTGTATTAAAGGCTGAAATAGTTTCACTATAAGGGGTTCTGGCAGTACAGATATACACTTGATGAACAGTAAAAAAAACATAGAAAGGGGTAGATTTGATGAGTTTTGATGAGAAGCAGGAAAAAGGTTTTACTCGAAGAACGTTTATTAAGGGTGCTGCGCTGGGCACAGTTGGCATTGCCTCAGCGGGGCTGCTCGCCGGATGTGGTGCAGAAGAAACCCCGCCTGTGGATCAGGCTCCTGCCGATGTTACGGATAATGTTCCTAGTTTCTTAAAACCTCCCCCACCGATTCCGGATTCTGAAATCACCGAGACTGTTACTGCTGATGTAATCGTCGTCGGAGGTGGAATGTCAGGTCTATGTGCTGCTATGTCTGCTGCAGAAGAAGGAGCCAAAGTTATTCTTTTGGAGAAGACCGAGCAAGTAAACTTCCGGGGCAATGACTATGGGGCCATTGGTTCCAAAATGCAAAAACAGATTGGTAATGAAATCAATAAAATGGAAGCTGTCCAGGAAATCATGCGTTATAACGCCTACAAAGCTAACCAGAGAATTGTGTCCTTGTGGGCGGATTACAGTGGTATGGTAGCCGATTGGATTATGGCTAAGGCGGAAGGCTATGGCTGTAAACCCAAACCGGTACCCATTGATGAGACCATGACTCCAGGAACCACATTAAAGGGATTTCCTACCCTAAGCTTTAGAATGGATCCTAGTGAGGCAGCTATTAGTGATGCTCCCGCAGGAACTGACCCCTGGACCGCATCCATGCGCTATGCCTTAAAACAGGGCTGCGTAGATGCTGGTGTGGATATTCGCTACAAGACTCCAGCCGTTCGACTGGTGCGGGAAGACGACAACAAAGGACGGGTTACTGCGGTAATAGCCGGCGAAGAAGGCGCTTACAAGAAATTTGTTGGGACCAAAGGTATCATATTATGCTCAGGAGACTATAATGCTGACAAGGAAATGCGCGAATACTATATTCCTTCCACCAAATACATTCATGCCAACATGTTTGAAATGGTAAATGGTCCCATTAATACTGGGGATGGACATAAAATGGCCATGTGGATAGGGGCAGCTATCGATGAATTCCCTCATGCTCCTATGTATTTTGACTTTGCTGTTCCTGGCGCTCCCATATTAGCCGATGCTCTAATGCGTCAGCCCTGGTTAAGTGTTAATGAAAGGGGTCTGCGCTATTGTAACGAAGAACTACCCTATGCCTATTTGTGTAACGCACAGCGTCAGCAGCCTGGAAATGTCAGATGGAATGTCTGGGATTCCAAATGGCCGGAAGAAGCTCCTTCCTTTAAGGTAGTAGCCTGTAAAGACATGCGTACCAACTTCCATAATCCGGAGAATGTAAAGCAGTATATTGAAAAAGGATTCATCAGAAGTGCCGAGACCTTGGAAGAACTGGCCCAGAAGATGGAAGTGCCGGTAGATAATTTCCTAGCTACTGTTGAGCGTTATAATGAACTGGCCAGAAAAGGCGTCGATGAAGACTATGGTAAACGAGCCGCCTGTTTGACCACCATTGAAAAGCCCACCTTCTATGCTGCTCCACTGGGAACAGCTTTGTTGGTTACCCTGGGAGGACTGAAGATCAATGAGGATCTGCAGGTATTGGATGAAGAATTAAATGTAATTCCCGGACTGTATGCAGCTGGTAACGCTTCCGGAAACTATTATGCTAATGACTACTGTGTCAACTTACCCGGCAACAGCCACGGACGCGCTTTCACCTTTGGTTACTTGGCTGGTAAGAGTATAGTCAAAAACGGTTAATCGTTAACAAGCTAACCNNAATACTCAATCCAGAGGAGCCTGTTTTTTAATCAGGCTCCTCTAATAATATAGGGACACTCCTGATTACACATACAGGGTGTCCCAAATCTGTTTATTGCCTTAAGCTGCGCCTAAATTCAGTTTTTGAGCAGCTGGTATTCTTTAATCTTGCGGTACAGAGTTGAACGACTCATGCCTAGCAAAACGGCTGCTTCAGATACATTATACTTGGTCTGCTCCAGGGCTTGGGTTATCATGATACGCTCCATATCTTTCATGGAAAGATTAGTGATAGGCTGTGCCATATGCAACTGGGTCCCGGTGTTTACTGGTAAATCAAGATCAATGCCGGAGACAATCTCTTCCGGTAAATCTTCAGGACGAATAATATTATCTTCACAGACATTGACGGCGTATAACATGGAATTCTCTAATTGCCTTACATTTCCAGGCCAATGGTAATTGAGCAAATAAATAGTGGCCAAGTCACTCAAAACAGGGGGGACAATTAGCTGATTTTGGGCAATGACCCTGATAAAGTAATTGGCTAGCTCCAGAATGTCTGAGCTGCGTTCCCGCAAGGGAGGTATATCTATTTGTAGAACCTTAAGTCGGTAGTATAAATCTTGGCGAAATTGATTGGTTTCCACCTGCTCGTACAAATTTTTGTTAGTAGCGGTTATCAATCTAAAGTTAACCGGAATATAGCGATTACCACCTATACGCATTAACCTTTTTTCTTCCAGTACTCGCAATAATACTGGTTGCAGCTCTAAAGGCATGTCACCAATTTCGTCCAGGAATAGGGTTCCTCCATCAGCCAGTTCCAGTTTACCAGCACGTCCGCGTCGCTCTGCCCCAGTAAAGGAGCCTCCTTCATAGCCAAATAATTCGCTTTCAATCAGATTGGCAGGGATAGCCCCACAATTAACGGCAACAAAGGGACCGCTACTTCTGCTTTCATGATGTATGGCTTGGGCGAACATCTCTTTACCGGTGCCGCTTTCTCCCTGAATTAAGACATTAGCATCCAAATGGGCAAACTTTCTGGCTATCTCAATCACTTTTTTGATCGGTGGTGAACTGCCTATTATCTTATCAAAGGTAAATCTGGTGTTCAGGCCATCCCGGCGTGTCTCCCTATTTTTAATCCGGTTAATTCTTTTTAGAGCCACTATACAGCCTAGGTTGTTTCCGCAATAATCATTGAGGGGTTTAGCGAAACTAACCACAACTCTCTGGTTGAGACGATCGATTTCAATTTCTGCGTCCTCAATAGGTTTGCCTGACTCCAATACTGATTTAATAAGGGGCTGTTCACCCAAAATCTGATCTACATGAGTTCCTATTAAATCCTGAGTAATTTCTACAAACATCTGTTGGGCTACTAGATTGGCTTTAGTGATAATACCGCTTTTGTTGATAGCCATGAGGGCACTATCTGTCTTTTGCAAAGTCAGGTTAAACAGATCATTATGCAGAGCTATTTGAAATTGGTTTTGAACAGCCCATGCCATGGACACTACCAATCCCAGCGACTGAGAACTCTGCTTGCTAAAGCTGGAAGTAACCACACATAATGAGCCAGCTAGATTATAGTTAATATCAAAAATGGGGGCTGATGAACAAGAGATCTCTTCATACTTTTCAAAATAGTGCTCTGGCCCACATATTTGCATAGGTGTACCCTGAATCAAGCTAATACAGTGAGCACAGGTACCTACGGTGGATTCATTCCAAATCGACCCTGGAACCAGGTTAAAGCGTTCGTTTTGTTTCCGCAACAGCTCATTGCCTTCGATTACCCGCAGCATAGCACCTTCTTCATCTGATAACAGGATAATAGCATCAGATAACATGGCTTCTAACTGGCAAATATAGGGATCGGCAGCCTTAAGAAGCAAATCTTTTTGATGCATTTTCTCCTGCAAGGCAAGTTTGTCCAAAACGGGACCATAATTATATATATTATAATCTAAGCCATAGTCATAGCATCTACGCCAGGATTCGAGTACATCTGGTCTGACTATATCCACCTCCTGAAAATGCAGACGCTGCCTGACCATAGCATCCTTTTGCTGGCGGATTCTTTCCATGAGGATAAGGTCATTTTTGTCCAGGGTCTGAACATCCAGACGGTTTCTAGTCATGGGGCTAAGCAACTGTTCCACAGGCTTCATCACCAATACCCTCCTCCTCTCAGAGATGGTGCAACCTGCTTACGGATAGACAGATCACATATAATCTCATTTTAACACAAATCTGATACTTTAAGACTAGGACGGTGTGTATCATTTTGAGACAATAGTATAGCCGTACATAACCCTTCAATATTATTGTTCCTGGGTTATGAGTTAGAGTCTTACCAGGTGGTATGATTTTTGCTGTAAATATAGTATCACTGTAGGAAGAGGTGAGGCAGGTTGTCTATGATAGCACCTAACAAAGTGTATCACTTGGTTGACGGAGTGCTTGACGAGGGGTTAGGTTTTGTATCCCAGTATGTAGAGAACATGCTTAAGCTTCCAGTAATAATTGCTGATCATAACGGACGTATACAATATCCCAATATGAACAACTCTGATGAGGTAGATAGTCTATTTGTATCTATTCCCGCCAATATTTCCGGAAGAGACTATTATTATCAGCAAGATAACAAGTATCTCTATTATAGAGTCCGTTACAATAGCTCCAGTGCTTTTATAATTGCTAAGAATGTGCCAGTAGAACAGATATCCCAGGCTCTTTCCATCCTGATGGAGACTAAACTGGCCATTAAGTGTTATTTCTGCAAAATACATAAAGATAGTGACCGGTTTGAACAAGAGCTGGCTGAATATCTTTTCAGCAATAGCAATGCTAGTATTCGTGATATTGCTACCCTAAGCGAAAATCGGCTGGAGATGGATAGGTCTTATGTTGTGACCCTAGTGGAGGTCGAGCGGTCATCTGATGACCCTGATATACAGGTGATTAGCTCTTATCTTTACGAGTATCTCAAAAAGAATAAACTTGAAGCAGTGCCTATCTCCAGAGCCAATTATATAACATTACTCATACCCGTGTGTGCCGATAGAGATAGACTTGACGAGGTATTAAACTGGCCTGCCATGATAGGCTATAAAGAAGAATTGGAGAAAAGGTTTGACTTGTCTTTGTCTCAGGGTATTGGACGGGTATATCCTCTGGCTGAGCTGCAAAAAAGCTTCTACGAAGCCCGGGTTGCTTTAACCCTGCCTAGGTTGCTGGGGAAGAGCCATTTTGTACAGAAGTTCTCCGAACTGGGTCTTTATTATCCAATATTTTGCCAGAGCCTTAGGGATATGAAAGACTTTTGTCTGCAAATCCTGGGGAAACTCATTGAACATGATGACAAAACCGACGGAGAACTGCTGCCTACCTTGCGTAAATTACTAGATTCCAACGTTAATATGAAGAGTACGGCTGACAGCCTATTTATACATGTTAATACCCTTTACTATCGTGTCAGCAAAATAGAAGAATTGCTGGATATTGATTTTTCTGATATGAGCAGCCGGGTAAACCTGTTTATCGCTATTAAGGTCTGGGATACCTTAAAAGCCATTGACCTAATTGTCTAAAGATACAAGCCCTACCTGAATTAGACAGTGCCTGCCTCCCTTGCCAGGACTTGGCGTGCATGGAGAGTGCCGTTGTGCTTCCCTTAATTTAACGATTCCCCTTGGATGTATTCACCTGACCAACAAGATTTGGAATACACCAAGGGGATTTTATTGGGAAAAACTAAATCTGCTCTTGACGAATAATTTATTATTTACTAAAGTAAGTTAGAATTCTAACTTTAATGCCAATTGATCCTTGAGGTGTATTATGGAACGCGAACAAGCATTGGAATTTCATGTGCTCTTATTTACTTTTATGGGCAAATTTTATGAAAAGTTTTTTGTAAACTACCGGCAGCATTTAGACTCAGCCATACCCCTTAAGAAAAACCAGACCAAAATAATCAGTATACTCTATCATCGTGATGGCCTAACCTCCACCGAACTGGCCAGAATGCTGAACATTGAAAAGGGCGGCTTGACTACCATTATTAATCAGTTGGAACAGCTGGGTCTGGTCATGCGAACTCCTGATCCCCATGACCGCCGCAAACAGAAGCTTAGCTTGAGCCAGCAAGGCCGAGAAGTAATGGAGCAGGTGATGGAGCGTTACACCGACAGCATTAAACAGCAGTTTGAGCAAGTAGATCAGCAGGAATTGAATACATTTATGCACAGCTTAAGAAATGTAGTGAATTTTATGGATGGTAATTAGTTAGGAGACCCCCATGGATAGAACTCAAGCCATGCGTTATCAAAAAATAAATAGCCTGTTATGGAGCTTCTCCCTGCCTGCCATTGTGGGTATGGTAGTAAACTCGCTCTACAATATTGTGGATAGGATATTTTTAGGCCGGGGGATAGGCTCTTTGGCCATTGCAGCAACCACGGTAGCTTTTCCCATAATGATTATACTAATGGCTGTGTCGGTGCTTATTGGGGTCGGAGCAACTGCTTTGATTTCCATTCGCCTGGGAGAGCAAAGGCAGGAGGAAGCAGAAAAGGTAATTGGCACTGCTACCACTATGATTATACTGCTGCCAACTATCTTTGCCTTTATCTTTTTCCTATATACTGAGCCGATCTTGATTGCCTTTGGTGCCAGCCCAGAGGTACTGCCTTATGCCCGGGATTTTATGCAGGTCATTATGCTGGGAGCGGTCTTTGGCACCATCAGCATGGGTATGAATAATTTTATCCGTGCGGAAGGTAATCCTCGCATGGCCATGTATACCCAGCTATTAGGCGGCGCAGTAAATGTGGTCCTAAACTATGTTTTCATTTTCCAATTTGGGTGGGGGATGAGAGGATCAGCTTTTGCTACGGTCCTGGGACAGGTAGCTGGGGCAACTTGGGTACTGAGTTACTTTTTAAGCGGGCGCAGCATTGTTAAGATCCGTTGGAAAAACCTTCGCCCCCGATTGCCAATTCTGCTGAGTATTATGGCGATTGGGTTTGCCCCATTTGCTATGCAGGTAGCCAATAGTGTACAGCATATGATCCTTAACAAAACAGTTATTTATTACAGCGGTGATATAGCTCTGTCAGCTGTAGGAATTATGATGAGTATAGGAACCATATTATTTATGCCTATATTGGGCCTTAGCCAGGGAGCCCAGCCTATCATTGGCTTTAATTATGGAGCCCGGCAGTTTGGTCGGGTTAAAGAGACTTTCAAGGTAGCCGTTTTTGCTGGAACAGCTATTTCTGTCCTGGGATGGCTGGTAGTTCATATTTGGCCTGCCCAGCTTATCGCCCTGTTTAATCCTAAAGATGCTGAACTTATTGCCTTAACCACCCATGCGATGATCATTTATTTTGCCATGCTTCCGGTATTGGGCTTTCAAATCATCGGCTCAACTTATTTCCAAGCGGTGGGCAAGCCGGTACAGTCAACTATTCTCAGCTTATCCCGGCAGGTATTGATATTCATACCCTTATTGCTCATTTTACCCCGTTTCTGGGGTATTGAAGGAGTATGGAGAACACCGCCCATCTCCGACCTATTAGCAGTTTTATTGACCGCTACTTTCATCTTTTTCGAAATGAAAAAAATCAATGAGATGGGAAAAAGAGAGAAAGCCTGGGGAGATGAGGGAGATCTGGCCGGTGCCTGTACCGATACCCCTTGATATACTCTGCAGGAGTGTTAGCCGGCTCGCTCCAAAACTCTTCGCCCTATTCTCATAACTAATAATCAACCGGCCAATGTTAATAATATACTATGGAAAGATTATTTCAATTCAATAACAGGAGGACCAATGGAATATAACCGGGTAACTGCACCTGTTATCGCTGAATTAAAAAGTATCGTCGGCTCTCAAAATGTGCTCGATGATCCCGAGCAGATGCTGAGCTATTCCCATGACGAAGCTACTGGAGCCAAATGGAGGCACCTGCCTGAAGTTGTGGTAAAACCGCAGAACACCCAGCAGATTTCTGCTATTCTGAAGTTAGCCAACCAAGAGAGAATTCCCGTTACTCCCCGGGGAGCTGGTAGTGGACTAGCCGCCGGAGCGGTCCCCTTTTTAGGCGGTATCCTTCTGACCTTGGAAAAAATGAACAGAATAATAGAACTGGACCGGGACAATATGTTTATGGTGGTGGAACCCGGTGTAACTACTGCCGAAGTGCAGCAGTGTGCCAGGGAAGCGGGCTTGTTTTATGCCGGTGATCCCTGTAGTGCGGATAGTTCTTTTATAGGGGGAAATGTAGCCACCAATGCCGGCGGCAATAAAGCTATACGCTATGGAGTTACCGGCCAGCACGTATTTGGGTTGGAAGTGGTATTGGCAGACGGGCAAGTTGCCGTACTGGGTGGAAAAACCATCAAAGAAGTATCTGGGTATAATCTAATTCAGCTTATGATTGGTTCGGAAGGCACCCTCGGGGTGATCACCAAGATATATTTAAAATTGCAGCCTCGTCCCCAATTCAACGGGGTTATTATGGCACCTTTTGCTAGCATACCGGCAGCTATCCAGCTGGTACCGGAGATGATCACCAAAAGCGGCATTATTCCTACTTCCATAGAATTTATGGATAACCTATGCATTAAAGCTGCGGAACAGTTCCTCAATAAACAATTGATGTTCAATCATGCGGCTGCCTACATAATTATTGAACTGGATGGCAACAGTGAAGGGCAGTTGCTGGCGGAAATGGAAATGCTGGCCGAACAGTGTTATCGAAATAATGCGCTGGATGTGCTGGTGGGTGACAATGCAGCTACCCAGGAGAGAATATGGAAGCCCCGGCGAGTACTGGCCGAAGCTCTGCGAGTTATCAGCCCGGTTTATTCTATGGAGGATATAGTAGTTCCCATAAAAGAGATCCCCGCGGTGGTACTGGCTATTAACAGCTTATCGGAAAAATACGGTATTAGAATTGCTAACTTTGGCCACGCAGGGGATGGCAATATTCATGCTACTCTGTTAAAAGATCAGCTGGGTCATCAGGAATGGGATGAAAGGAAAGACCAGCTGTTGGATGAACTGTATGCTGAAGTTTACCGGCGGGGAGGAAAAATATCCGGTGAGCACGGCATAGGTGCCAAACGTAAGGAGGCCTTAACTCAGTACATCGATCCCGTAGCCCTGCAAACCATGAAGACCATTAAAAGAGCCCTTGATCCTAATGGCATTCTCAACCCGGGCAAGATATTCAATCTTTAAGCAGCATTATGACAGAGGGCCTTATGCCCACTTGTTTCACCTTTAACCCAGCAGCAGCCTATCGTTGTCCAATTCCTGGCCACTGCGCCGGCCGAACAGGTCGATGAGTTTTTCTACGGTCATCTCCCGGCGTTCCTGGCCAGAGATATCCAGGATAATGCTGCCATCATGCATCATAATAGTGCGGGTACCGTATTCCAGAGCATTTTTCATATTGTGAGTCACCATTAGGGTACACAGCGAATACTGCTCCACAAATTCCCGGGTCAGGCGCAGCACCTGCTGGGCGGCTGAGGGGTCTAAAGCCGCGGTATGTTCATCCAATAAGAGCAGCTTAGGCTCCACAATAGTGGCCATAAGTAGGGTTAAAGCCTGCCGCTGCCCACCGGAGAGCAAACCTACTTTCTGTTTCATGCGGTCTTCCAGTCCTAGTCCCAGACGAGCTAGGCGATCCCGGAACATTTTGGCATCTGTTCTACGAATCCCCCATTGCAGACCGCGGGGTTGGCCTTTGACGTATGCCATGGCTAAGTTTTCTTCAATAGTCATATCAAAAGCCGTTCCTTTGAGGGGATCTTGGAATACCCGTCCTATATACTGTGACCTTCTATATTCCGGCCACAAGGTTATATCCATGGAGTCTAGCAGAATAATGCCTTGGTCCGGTTCATATACTCCTGCTATACAGTTCAGCAGAGTAGACTTACCGGCACCGTTTCCACCGATTACCGTAACGAATTCCCCGGCTTCCAAGGTGAGGTTAACATTATTTACTGCTAATTTTTCATTGATACTACCTAAACCAAAGGTTTTACTTAAACCGCTAATCTTCAGCATAACCCTAACCCTCCCTTGGGGTTGATCGATGAGAGCGCTTCTTACGCTGGGATATCCAGCCGGCTTTAATGACCGGTGCGGCCAGGGCTATGGAAACTATAGCCGCTGAAACCAGTTTAAGGTCGGTGGGGGGCATGCCCAAATGCAAAGCTACTGCAATCACCAAACGATATAATATGGCTCCCAGTACCACTGCCATCAAACGGCGCAGCAGTGAGCTGATCCCAAAGAGAACTTCTCCGATTATCACTGATGCCAGGCCGATAATCACCATACCTACACCCATACTCACATCCGCAAAAGACTGGTATTGGGCGATCAAGGCTCCTGACAGTCCTACCAGTCCGTTAGCTAAGCCTAAGCCAAATAGTATGGTGGTGTCAGTATTGACACCTACTGCTCGAACCATTTGCTGGTTGTCACCGGTGGCCCGCAACACCAAACCGAATCTGGTCTGGAGAAATAAAAATAGTATCAAGATGACTATAATAAGTAAGAACAACGGAATTACCCACTGGGCTTGGGATTGCAGACCAGTTCCCTGTAATGAACCGAAAACAGTAGGTTGATTTAGCAGAGGAATATTAGCCCGGCCATCCATGACTCTTAAGTTCACTGAGTACAGACCCAGCATAACCAATATGCCTGCCAGCAGAGGCTGTATTTTAAGTTTGGTATGCAATAGAGCAGTGACATTGCCGGCCAGGTATCCTGCTGCCAAGGCGGCAGGTAGGGCCAGCCAAGGATGGCCCATGGTGCACAGCATAGCGGAGACAGCAGCTCCCAGTGTAAAGCTGCTGTCCACCGTTAAATCAGGAATATTAAGGGTCCGAAAGGATATAAATACTCCCAGAGCCATAATGGCATAAATCAGGCCTAGCTCCACTGAACCCTGCAAGGCTAGAAGACTCATTGATTCAGTGCTCCTTTAGCATAAAATCGCCGTCGATAGTCGATAATCTTGTCTTAATATTTTATTCGAAAATCTGAGCGGCTTCACTTAATACATCTTCCGGAATAGTAATGCCAATAGCTTCTGCGGTAGTCTTATTAAGGTAGACTTCCACGTCACTGAGGGTCTTAACCGGAATATCGCCAGGTTTTTGGCCTTCAAGAATCTGAACCGCTATATTGGCAGTCTCCTGGCCCAGCTTAACATAATTAATGCCATAGGTAGCTAAGCCCCCGTCTTTAACCATAGAATCCGCTCCAACGTACACGGGTATTTTAGCCTGATTAGCTACCTGAGATACTACGGGCATAGCCGAAGCTATAGTATTATCTATCGGAGAAAAGATAGCATCTGCTTTGCTGGCTAATGATGCTGTAGCCTGCTGAACTTCAGAAGAATTCATCACCGTGGCTTCCACCACTGTTAAACCATTCTTTTGAGCATATTCTTTTAGGTTGTTGATTACAGCGATGGAATTGGTTTCACCGGAGTTATAAAGAGCCCCCACCGTTTTAATGTCGGGGGTAATCCGCAAGGCCAACTCCATGATTTTCTCGGCGGAGACTGCATCGGATGTTCCGGTTACATTGC
>LFRM01196335.1_pt2 | contig 18155 bp, 22 predicted proteins | sample 618341 | NCBI WGS metagenome assembly LFRM01 (sample SAMN03654438, study PRJNA283298) | anaerobic digester metagenome | isolation source: pool of bioreactors CSTR01a, CSTR02a, and CSTR03a thermophilic anaerobic... | place: Denmark: Kgs. Lyngby | collected 2014-05-21 | reverse complement strand
ATAATAGTCTTTTATTCTTTAATAATATTATCTTTATCTATTGGCTTTTCCTGTATTTCAATATATGAGTACGTAATATAAAATTATTTGTTTGTTTTCTCCCACCCGTTTATATAATTTATCAAAACTCATAAATAATTCCTCCATAACCATAATCTATTATACATTAAATACCATTATAATAACAGCCCTTTCCCTGCCCTATAAGCTCCGAAACCTTCTATCCGAAATAATCCGGGATCATGTAAACAGTTTATTTTTTCCTTAAAAAAGGAAAAGGCTCCATACTTCTGTATTGAGCCTTTTTCATCCTGAACTTTTCATAACGCTCTCCTTTTCATTTAATTATTGTTGTAGATCCTGTCATACTCATTCTCTTGTATATTGAACTGGCGTACCAGAAAGACATGATAATTATTTTTCCGATATCCTAATAGAAGAGCAAGAGTTATACCTGCCAGGCCAATTGCAATAATGTATAAGAACACCTGCAGCATCATGATCCCTCCCTAACTTTTAATTTAATCGCGGGTGGTTTATCCTTTGAAAACACCATCCTGCAACTAATTTTTTTGGTGCTTTTATGATATCAGAATTAAACGATAATTGCAAGAATTGTTATTTTTATTGCAATTTTACTTTTTGTAGAACATATTTTTGTTGTGTAAATATCAACAATCCGGCTTATTTTTAATGTTTCACTACTATAAATGATACTTTCCCATGCATCCTATGCAGGATAAGTTTGATATAGCGTCATTTTTTGAGTGCATCGCAGCGTTTCAATTGTGAAATAATATTCAATTTTCAACCGGCACTTTGTTTAGTTTTTAGCAGATTTGTGGAAAAAGATACAATTTGAATTATGGTTTACATAATGTTACGATCTTGTTACTGGATTTGCCTCTTTTTTGTACTTAAAACCTTAGTTTAGGGGTGGGTTATGTTATTGGAAAAATTGATAGCTCGTTTTATGGCTATTACTATCTTAATCCTTATAGCCATAGCTTTCTTAAAGGAAAATTTAAATAGAGTTGAGCTTATAGGCGATACTTCATCGGCATCTCCCTCAAAGATGACGGCAATGGTAGCTGATAACGAGACACAGGTTGCGCCGCTTAAGGAGGATATTAGAGTATTGGGTTATTCAGCAGTTGACTATGAAGGAGATGATCGTTCCTATCAATCCGTCAGGAAGTATCATGAATATTTGGATGCGGTATCAACTTTTTCCTATCTGGTGGATCGGCAAGGTAATTTAACAGGAACCCCACCGGTGGAAGAACTGGAACTGCATAGACAAAAAGGCATTATCTCCTTAGCACTTATTCATAACTATACTAATAATATGTTTGATTCAGAGTTGGCCGCCAGCGTTTTAGGCAGCCCTGAGAAACGAAAAAATCTCGTTGACAATATAATCAAAGAGCTGACTCGAAATTCATACAGCGGTGTAAACGTTGATATCGAGAATATACCCTATTCCCAACGGGATAACTACGTTAAGCTACTGGCTGAGCTCAAAGATGAACTGGAAAACCTTGAACGAGATGAAAAATATTATCTTATAGCGTCCGTACCAGCCAAAACAGATGATGATATAAACCATAGCTGGTCGGCCGGATTCGACTACAAAGCTATTGGACAATATACAGACAAGGTTCAGCTGATGACCTATGACGAGCATTGGTTTGGCGGTGAGCCCGGTCCCATTGCCTCAATAGGCTGGGTAGAGGATGTGATAAAATATGCGGTATCTGCTATTGAGCCGGATAAGATACTTCTGGGCATCCCCTCCTATGGATACCGCTGGGCCAGTGATGGGAGCTGTGAGCCGGTTACCCCTGAAGAGGTATATAACATTGTGGAAAATAATAAGGGTGAGGTATTGTGGCATGAGGATAATAAAGCTCCCTACTACATTTTTACCAATGCAAAGGATATAACCTTTACTACATGGTTTGAAAATACGGAGAGCATTTCCTATAAATTAGATTTGGTGAATAAATATAATTTAGGCGGAATAGCCCTGTGGCGGTTGGGCTTTGAAGAGCCAGAGATGTGGAAAGCAGTTGAGCAAAAGTTGTCATACAATAAAACCACCGATCAATAGGTGGTTTTATTTTTTTAAAACATCTCTTTCTTCATTTCCACATGTTCAATATCCAGCGCAGTATACCATTAACAACCATGTACTCCAAACCCGTTACTGCAATACAGAGAAAAATAAATATTCCCAGTTTAAATTCTCCTACTCTATCCTTCCAGTATTCGCCCCTGAATAAAGATATGATATTTGGCGTAAATGAATATCTTACAGAATCATAAAAATCCTCTCTATTGCTAAATATTACATTAAATATGAACTTATATACTGTGAAGAAATTAATTATTATTAATGCGCCCACAATAATAGCTTCCACAGCCTTCACCCTTTCCAGGACATTTCTATATCAATTGTTCCCCGCTCCACAGAAATATGCACCAATTTGCATTTATAAAATAAATGGTACATACTAAATATTATTATTCTTTTGTTCAGCTACATAACCACTGTTTAAGTTTTTCTTCTGATAATCTTTGTTGTTCTTCATTTGGCAGGCCAATCTCTTCTACCATTTTAACCTTTAACTTTCGTTTTGTTAAAAACTCCAGGCCTTTGTCCATAGTTGTATTTGGATGAGCATAAATATCCTTATCAATTTCAATAGGTTCATCTATTATATATAGATAGCCATATTCTTTACCATTGTGAAAAATTGTATTGTCATCGTCAATGGCAAGTATTGTTGGTTTGTGGGAAAACGCTTCTGCAAGCTGCCTCCATTGAGTAATAGTACTACCTTCTATAAGTACATCAAAGACTTTATTTGAACCATGGTACCACGATCCTTGTGGGTTAATAGTGAATTGCATTTTTCCCTCCAAAAAATATGAATTGTTTTCTTATCTCAATGAAATTCAGCACATCGTATCTCAAAAAGTATAACATATCATAATTCTATGGCATATATGCGGGAGCTCTCTCCCCAGGGATGGTAACCCGTACCAATATATTTAAATCCATACTTTTCATAATATCCTATATGGCCCGTGCAGAGATACAGGTGAGAAAAACCTCCTGCTTTAGCGTCTTTTTTAGCCTGTTCCAACAATAAGGAACCATAAGCATTTCCCCTGTATTCTTCTTCAATGTATAGAGCACAAACCCAGGGGTACAGATCCATGCGGCTAATAAAATCATTTGTTATAAGGCCTGCACAACCAATTATTTTATCATTATCCAGTAACAGATACCATTGCGGTAAAGGGCTTGTAGTTGTAATACAGTTTGTGATACAGTCTTCATAGACTTTTTCATTCTCCGGAGATCCCCATTTACTATGAATATATTTAATTGCTGCATCTTTATATTCCGGGTGTTTTTTAACAGATATGATTTTCATTTTCTCCACACCTATCCATCCATTTTATTCGCCCGCGGGCTAAACACGGGATGAGAATCTCCATAAGTGAAAGAAAAGCCGTTACTTCCTTGCCTTTCCAGTTAAATGCTCAATGTTTATTTTAATGACTTTTGTTTTGTTACCGTCTTTCCTTATGTACTCCATCCCTTTTTCCATATACTCCGCAGAGTATTTTTGAATAATCGCAACCAATGCATCCTCTTTTTCCTTATCATATACCTCTTCCGCATGTCCGAACACAATTACACTCTCATACCTGTAACTGAACTTATCAGGCAGTGGTTCTGTATCACCAACCACGCAAAAAGAAACTTTATTATTAAATCTGATGTTGTCCAATTTGTTCCCTTCAACAGCACAATGAAAATAGATGTTTCCCCTATGATAAACATAGCTTAGCGGCACTCCATAGGCATATCCGTTTTCGCCTACAGTAGATAACACTCCATATTGGCCCTTCTCCAACAGTTGAACAGCCTGCTGGTTATCAATACTCCTGTCCTTTCTCCTCATTTCCCTGAACATATCATCCCGCCCCTGTTAAATACTTATATTTAATATCATCTATTACTTAGAAATCGCATATCTTTTTATCTTCTAATTATAATATAAAAAGGTGTTATTTACCATACGAATAATATCGTATAATTCACAAAACTATAATTGATGTTGATGAAAAAGGTACAAAAGCAGGAGCCGTTACTGCAGTTGAGATGCCCGACTCGACTATTGAGGCAAAACCGAAGGAAGTCGTTTTAAACCTGCCATTTTTCTATATGATGATTGATGCCGAATATAACTTGCCTCTTTTCATGGGCAGTTTAATGAGAGTGAATTAGAGCAGATCATGAGGTTGCAATACCCCTGTTATTCCCCCCTGCCCAGTTGTATTATTCAATAAACAGGTATGGATTATAAAAAAGCAGATGTCTTTACTGATGAAATGATGTAAAATAAAGGTATATGGTATAAATGTGCATAATCAATTAATAAATCAGATTGGGGGATAAAAATGGAGAAGCCTAAAATCATCGTTAATACAACTATGTCAAAGGAAGATTACAGGAAGTTTTTATATATTGCAACCTTCAGGAGAAACAAAGCAATAATTCCTTTTCTGGGGTTAATTTCTTTGATCGGAGGCATAATAATCAGTTTTGATAATGGATATTTAGATTTTATAAAACTCATTATAAGCTGGATTGCATTGTTTGCACTGGCAATTATCGTAGTGCTATTAAAAGTCGAAACGAAAAATGCACAACGGATAAAGACCGACAAAACGGGTGCATTTGACAGCATTAATACTTTAAAATTTTTTGACGACAGGATTGTTATGGAAAATAAGGCGCTAAAGTCATCGGGTGAGTTAAAATACAGCCAATTTTATGCCTTAATGGAGAGCAAAGATTATTTTATTTTTTATATTACAAAAAACCAGGCGTCACTGATAAGAAAAAAAGATGTAGACGATCTAAGTGTTTTCAGGGAATTTATTATTGAAAAATTCGGAAATAAATACAAAAACATATAATGGAAATGAATGGTTGATTTATATGACGCTGTTGCTGGGAATTCTTATATCATTTGTGGGTCTTTTGATGCTGATTAAGCCTGATATGTGGTGGGAATTGACGGAATCATAGAAATCAAATGATGCCACGGAGCCTTCTGATTTCTATATTAAGACAACTCGTTTTCAAGGAGGTTTTTTACATTGATTGGTATCACCGGCATAATAGTTTTTTTTCTGATACAGTAAGCATCTGATAATAAGTTTTTGTTAATTTCCAGTGTGGGGTTTGGGAGATGAAATTTGAAAAGATTACTGCCTGCCTGGATATGCACGGTTGTCCCAACAGATGCAAGTACTGTTGGTCAGGGACTACACCTGATGGCAATTTACCGATTTTTGACTTGAAATATGAAGAAGGGATATGACCATATCTAGCTCCACAAAACACTAATGAGAGGAGAAGTACCTATGTATTTGAGTGTTGAAAATGTTTCTTATTCATATGGCAATGTAATGGCATTACAGGATGTTTCCCTCTCTGCAAGCCTTGGAGAGATCACGGGGGTTATAGGTGCGAATGGAGCAGGCAAGACAACTTTGATGCTCATTATCGCGCGTTATCTTGTTCCGCAAAGCGGAGATGTATTTCTAGACGGCCGTTCCATTCGTCAATGGAGAAATGAGGATTTCCCCGTTTCTTATATTCCGGACGAACCTGTTTTTTACGAGGAATTAACGCTGCTTGAACATTTGCACTTTGTTAAGGCACTATATCCGAAAAATGTTCAGGATATTGAAGGATTGATTGAGGGTTTCGAATTTTGCGATCATATCGATAAAGTGCCTTCGTTGCTTTCCAAAGGTAACAGGCAAAAACTTATGATTGCGCTTGCGCTTTTACGTGAATACCAAATCCTGATTGCAGACGAGCCGTTTACGGGCCTCGACCCAAATCAGATACACCATTTTAAAAATATAATTACAGAGCAGCGTAAAATGGGGAAGGCATTGCTTTTGTCCACCCATTTACTGGATGTAATTGATAATTTGTGCGATCGTTATGTTATTCTTCATAAGGGGCGCGTGCTGGCTGTTGGGACAAAGAAGGATATACAGGCAGCCTTTGGTATTGCACAAGCCACCAGCCTCGAAGCAATTTACCTTGATATAATGAAGCGTGGGGAAAAGTGAGCATGTATGGTTACATTCTCAGAAACAAGATCCGTACCACCGGAAACTTCATAAAGAATTATTGGATGTTTATCGTGGGGATAATGGTTGTCTTTGTGTTTGCGGCTCGACGGATATATTCCGCTGTGTCTTTAATGGAAAATATTTCGACATATCTTATTTATGTGAAACTTGGCTGTATATTCTGGGTATTTATCGGGGTTTATATTAAAAAGAAACCTCCAATTATTATAAATCCGGCAACATTGCATTATTTGCTTTACAGCAAGCGGCTTATGCATGTTTTTGTCCTTCAGTATGTACTGCAACTGCTATTTGCTTTTATAACAGCCTTTGTGATTTCGTTTGCCATGTATCAATTTTCTGTAAGTCTGGCGGTTCTACAAATGACGGTATTCATCGGGACATACTTTTATGTTGGATTTTTGCTCGCATGGATAAGGTATCATTCTGCGGATTATAAAACGCTTTTGATAATAAGTGTGACTTTTGTTTTTTCATCCATTTTATTCGTATTGACAGACGGCATCTTGCCTGTAACGATAAATGTCGCTGTTATCATCGGAAGCTTTATCTTTATAATCAGGTATCTCAATATAGATTGGAACAAGTATAAACAGGACTTGATTTTCATTAACACCATAAATACTGCCGGAGCTCGTAAAGATATGTTACAAATGCTCCAAATCGCTGAAGAACAGCAAGCAAAAAGGAAAAAGGCTATCTTTATATATCACTTTCCTTTGAATCAAAGGAATGCTTTAAGCATCAAAACGCTTATTGAGACGATTCGCACATCGCCGCGCATATGGGTAATTTTAGCTTGCTTTATAACAGTTGGTGTTTTGATTGTTAGGACACCACTTTTTAACGAAATACCTTTGCTTGGACAGCCGGAGATTGCCAGCGTAATCGCAGTATTTTTCATTGTTACATTTTTTCTCAATGTCAGCCGGATTTTCGAAAAACAATTAACGACACTATTGGATAAAAGCAGGAAAGGTCTGTTTATACCTTTCGGAAAGTCCACAATCATCAGAAAGATATGTATTGTTCCAATTATACTGTTTACATGCAGCGCATTGATTGTCGGAACGATTTTGTCGTCACGGTTGATTGCAATAGTAATTTTTATTGTGGGTTACAATTTGGTTTTTACACTTAGGTTATTCCTCATCTCTTATACAAAAAGAAAGCTGGATGTTCTTTTTAACGTGGCAACATTTTTATTAACTTATATGTTGGTATGGTAAAACGCGATCATATAAAAGTGCAGCCTGTATGCAGTGATAAACATCTTTCCTGCCTTACTATGAAAAGGTGTTGAACAGTTTTACGCCATTTATTGAGAGGGGAATGTCGTTATTAATCCGCAAGGGATATGGTACCATGGTTCAAATAAAATATTTGAAATCCTTGAAGAAGGCAGTACAATTACACAATGGAAGCAGCTTGCAGAAGCGTTTTCTCATTAACCGACAATACTTGCCATTGACGATGATAATTCAATTTTCCACAATGGGAAGGAATATGGTTATCTGTATATTGTGGATGAACCTGTCGAAATTGATGTGAATATTTATGCCCACCCCAAAACAGCTATGGGCGAAGGTCTGGAGTTTTTAACAAAACGAAAGATAAAAGTTAAGATTATAGAAGAGCTTGGATGTCCAAATGAAGAGTATCAAAAATTATCAGAAGAAAAACTTAAAAAATGGATATGTACACGAGCGAAATAAAAAAATATTAATTCGCATCATTCTTAAACAGTCTCATAAAAATAAGATTTGAAATACCAGAACCATTCCATATCTTCAAGCTTTAAAAGATGCATTAGTGCAATATTTTATGTTTGAAGCATCCTTTTCCTTGATGTTTGCTGAGGATAATGCCGATAAGGATGATATTTATTATGTATGCGGACACTGTTTCAGAAGTATTTCTTGTTTAAACCAAGTTTTATTTGCTTTGAATGAAGAATACTGTATTAATGAGAAAAAGGCTGTTAAGATGATTGATAGCTTCAGTATAAAACCAAAGGATTATAAAAAAAGAGTAGATATGATTTTTTCATTGGTTTCTTCTAACAAAAATAGAACACAAGAAGGAGTAAACATGCTTAAAGAACTTATTTCCGAAATCCAAATACTTCTTAACAGTTCCGGAGAAGTTTATTATAAATAGCCCCAATAAATAACAAAAAACAAACATCCTATTAAAAGTAATTTTAAATTCAAAAAATGAAGGAGGACATATTAATGAAGAAAACTTTAACAGATGATGAACTGTTTGATTACTTAATTGACGAGGCAAACAAAAATTTTGAGGGATGGGATTTTTCATATTTAGAATCAAACAAAAGAATGCAAGAATTTCCACTAAGCTGGAATTATAGAAATGAAGTAAAGTTTAGAATATACGGAATATCTTCATTATTAGATATGGGGACCGGTGGCGGAGAATTTTTGTCTTCATTAAGTCCATTGCCTAAGTGTACTTGTGTAACAGAGGGATATGAGCCTAATATAATCATTGCAAAGAAAAGATTGGAGCCTCTGGGAGTAAAAGTATATAGAGTTGATAATGATGAATCCCTGCCATTCAACGATGAGACCTTTGATTTGGTAATAAACAGACATGAATCGTATTCTGTCAGGGAAGTAAAAAGAATTCTCAAAAAACAAGGAACTTTTATAACCCAGCAGGTTGGCGGTTTAAACAATAGGGAAATCAATGAACTTCTGGGTGTCCCAAAATATCAGTATTACAACTGGATTTTAAAAACTGCATACGGTCAGTTAAATGAAGCGGGTTTAAAAATAACTAAGCAAAAGGAAGATATAGTAAAAACAAGATTCTATGATATTGGAGCTATTGTATACTACCTAAAAGCAGTACCGTGGCAGGTGCCGGACTTTACAGTTGAAAAATATTTCAACAAGCTGAAAGAAATTGATAATATAATTCAAACAGAAGGATATATTGATTTTACATGCCACAGGTTTTTAGTAATAGCCAGTAAGGAATAATAATTTTTATCACTATTTCACCACCAGGCTAAAAGCGCATTCATAACCGGAAGCCTCATGCTCGTTTTCCGTCTTTATTAACTTGCCTTGTTTATTAACAACTAAAATTATATAATACGTCCCTTCATGGAGCTCTTTCAGGAGCGATAGATCCGCATTATCATGCACCGGTTCAAAACTATCATTAAATATTGACAACCATTGAAATGTAACATTTTTTCCTAAGTCAACGGAGAAATCATTATTATAAATTATAACCGGTAATTCATGAGCTACTTCAGACCGTTTATTAATTAAGGGAAGGTAGTCTGCCTCCCCCGATTTATTAAGCCTCATTGGGGCAATATTAAATCATTAATTATCAATCTAACGGCGTCTAACACGTTATTTGCTATATAGTCAGCTTCAACATCTTTCCATGTATCCCTAAATTCATTTAAACTACCTTTCCCTACCCCGGTTAAAACAAGAATTCCTCTCGCATTAATGTTTTTTGCCAGAACCATATCAGCCATTCCCATGTCTCCAACTACATATGCTTTTTGCGGGTCAATTTCAAATTCTTTTTTTGCTTTATCAATCATTCCGGTTAACGGCTTCTTGCAATTGCATTTATCTTCACTTGTATGAGGGCAGCAATATACCGCATCCAAATGTGCATTATGGGCTTATAATTCTTTTTTTAACCGTTGCAATTTATCCTCATACTCCTCCATTGTAAATTCACCTTTCGATATATGGCTTTGATTAGTTATTCCAATAGCTAAAATATCATTTGTATTAAGGAGTTTTATGGCTTCTATTGCAAAAGGGTAGAATTCAAATGACCTGATATCATCAAGACCTTCCCCTACAAGCGTGCCCTGAAAATCCAGAAAGACAACAGGCTTTTTCATTTACTCTTCTCTTTTTATTCTAATTTATATTCCCCCCAAAAATATAATAATCTATCTTTCACATAATCCTATGAGTACTACACAATTTCTAAACAATACGTCTAAACAAGCAAATAAGATTAGTTGTTTTTATTGGATAAAATTTTAAACTCCGCCGCTAATATATACTGTTTGATATCCCCCGGGCTTCCGGAATCAATTATAATTTTTATAATACGATATTCACCCGCATCGAGGTTTCCATAGAGCCAGCTCCACTCTACATTCCATTCTCCAATTTCCCCAGAAGCCAAAATATAACCTATGTCATCAAAGCCATAACTTTCTACAATAACAGGAACCTCATACCATTTTCCATTGATATTCTTTTCTAAAAGAAAGTCTTCACTGTAGATTAATTCAACATCAGAATTATTCTCCAATACTACAGTCAAACCCGTAGGGGACACTGTTCCTTCTTTAACAGTCATACTAACATCATCAATATTGTTTACATTTTCATATTCCGTAGGCTCCCAGTCAGTTGTTTCAGCGCATCCTGAAATAAAAATCAGACTTAATACCATAATAAATATCAAATACAGATATCTTTTCATCGTTGGTCACCTTCTTACATAGATAATATTAATAAATTATCAGAATCAGCTTCTTTATTTAAATAGACCAATAAAACTTAAAATTTGTTGCATTTTTTGTTGCTTTATATTGTCTATTTAATTGAGATATATAAGTGTCTACTTATTATTGTATACGAACGTGATAAACGACCCAACGCTCTTGTATTATCCATCATATACCATTCAATAGTATGCTCCATATTTCTGTCTAAACTCTTTATTACCTTGCGTCATCCAACCTCTTTTCTCTTATTTCTATTCCTTAGCAACTTTATTATATTTTCGTTATAACAGAACTCTTAGAAAAACTTTAAACCTTAATCCTAACTATGTAAAAATAAATATCCTTAAGTTGAATTTTTTGCTTAATATATGGTATTGTAACAATATCATCAGCATGAAATAGATTTTGCAGGTTCACAGAAAAGAGTGATTATATGAAGGGAAAAAGAAAAAAGCAATGGATTTTTATTTTTGTTATTCTGATACTGGTATTAATATGGCTGAATAATACCAACATGTTTTATACCAAAGAAGCAAACTATAAATTTCTGGCTCACAGAGGATTGGCGCAGACCTTTGATGTTTCACTTGCAGACTGGGATACAAATACAGCTGAAATAATACATGAACCGGAACATCCATATCTGGAGAACACAATTCCCTCCATGCAGGCCGCTTTTGATCTGGGTGCAGACGTGGTGGAATTGGATGTTCAGCTGACAAAGGATAATAAACTGGCCGTATTCCATGACTTTACATTGGAATATCGAACTGATGGAAAAGGTAATGTAATTGATTACACCATGGCTGAACTAAAGACACTGGATGTCGGGTACGGATACACTGCAGACAACGGCCGTACTTACCCTTTCAGAGGTAAAGGAACTGGCCTGATGCCGGAACTGAATGAAGTTTTTTCATCTTTTCCGGACAAGGAATTGTTAATTCATGTCAAAGACGGCAATATAAAAACTTATGAAGTTTTATGGAATAATTACCTAAGCACCATGACAAAAGAGCGATTGGCGCAGATAACCGTCTACGGAGACAATGCCGGGATAGAGTTTTTAAGAGAAAAAAGCCCTATCCTTCGTTTATTATCCATGGGAATGATGAAATCTGCTCTGCTAAAATATGAATTAATTGGTTTTACAGGATATATTCCAAAAGAGCTTCATAATATGGAGCTGCATCTTCCGCTAAAATATGCAAGATTTCTTTGGGGATGGCCAAATAGATTCATCAAGCGGATGGAGTCCGTTAATACCCGGGTGGTTATAGTAGCAGGGGACGGAAAATGGTCGGAAGGTTTTGATACAACAGAAAGCCTTAATGCCATACCAAAAGGGTATAGCGGTTACGTCTGGACAAACAGAATTGATAAAGTAAACAAGAGATAGCTTTTATGCAGCTATCTCTTTCTATACGTCAAAAACTATACTTTGCCAGCTTTCCGTTTATAATAATTAAACAGAGCCAATGCCAGCAAAAAGATGATATATAATAAAACTGCTATTGTCACAATGGCTATAATATCCCTCACAGCGTTATAGGTTGAGGAGCATGCTCCCTTAACACAAAAGTGGCCAATGACGTAGGAACCGGGAACAGCTGCAATTCTCACTAGCCAATCTCTTACTTTTTTATTTTGATAGAATTTAAAAAACAGCAATACAGATAAAGCGAACATAATCAAGGCAATTAAAAGATAGTATCCTAAAACCAGCCTGGGTAATAATAAAGTCCCCCCATCGGGATGCTGATCCTTGCCATAGATTAAAACACTGTCACTGCCATCTGTATGATAATAATATACAGCAGATACTTTTTCTCCATCTGGATTCAGAACCATATTTTGAACGGTATTTTTAATTATATTTCTGCTCCAATAACTGTTCCAGGTTGTTATATAATACTCATATCCGGATTTGTCTTCAGTTTCAAAATGCTTAAGATCATAACCGGTAACGTCTTCTCGAAACTCTACCAGAATTGTACCATCACTTTTTTCAGTTATATCCATTACATCACGGGAATATGGGATATAATCCGGCGCAGTCAAATTTGCAATAATTACAGCAGCAATGGTTAATGTTAACATTACAGTGAGTATAATGGTCTGAAGTTTTTTCTTGAACAAGGTATTTCTCAGNNCCTCCAGTTCTTTAGCACAGTCCGGACAGGATTCCAAATGCCCCTCTACCAACATTCGGGTATCCTTGCTTGCAATATCTTCTGCATACAGGGGCAGTAAATCCCTTATTACTTCACAGGACACTCTCATAAATAATCCTCCATTCTTGCTTGTATCTTTTTTCTTGCTCGGTGAAAAGTGACGCATGCCCAGCTTTCAGTTTTCCCAAATAATGATGCAATCTGTTTGAAGCTAAGTTCTCCGAAAACCCGCAAGGTAAATACCTCTTTATACGGTTCATTTAGATTGTGGAGAACTTCATGTATTTTCATAGACGCTTCTGCTGAACAAATAGCTTGCTCAATGTTTACTTTGTCTTCCAACTGTTCTGGAAACTCCTGTACAGGATATTTCCTTTTCTTTCGGAGATAGGAATAGTAAGTGTTTTTGGCGATCTGACAAAGCCATACCCGGATGTCACAATTTCCTTTGAAACTGTTAATATTCTCCAATGCCTTCAGAAATGTTTCAGAGATAATATCTTCAGCTATTTGTTCGTCACCGGAAATGCTAATTAAATACAGGAAAACATCTTTAAAATACATCCGGTATATCTTCTCAAACTCCGTCACTTTTTCACCTCCTCATCTATAAGACGCCGGAGGATCGATTATCTTACAAGTTATATGTTTATTTAAGCATCCTTTGTTTCGTATTTTTCAAAGATTGGGACATCATTTAATATCGTTTAACTTTTTTCCTTTTCAGCTAAAACAAGATAAATAATACCTACTACTAATGAAATAACACTTAATATTACCGGTGTACTGCCAATATGATTAAGCATACTATTGAATAAATCACTATTCCATGAAGATACACCTGAACCAAAAATTGCAGCACTAATATATCTAACGGAAAATAAAAATGCTGCTATAAAACAAAAAGATACTCCTGCACCTCGTTTATTCATTAGAAACACTCCTTTAACAAATAAACTATCTATGATACTTGAGAAAAATGAAAGTTCCCCTTTTCCGCAACCAATTTCAAGGCAAGTCTCTGCATTATCCGGTATAAGTTTCATAATTTGATTGTAATAACAGTTGTTATGATTCCATTTTGGGTCTTCTAGTTGTGCTATTTCATTAAAATCATTTTTCACAATATCATAATTCTCCATCTTCCTTCCCCCAATTAAACAAATGTACGGTGTTAAATGATCTCCAGTGCAAAAACTAAACTATACTTACATTTTTTTCTATTGCCTGTTTTTCATTTAGCAAGAAAAATATGTCTTTCCCTTTATTACTTTCATAACTGAAATTCTGCAAAAATCAAAACTCAACTACCAATATTGGTCGTATAGACCTTAAAAGGTTAAAAAATATTAGTAATTGATAATCGACAAATTTCCTTTGCCGATTACCTCAATCCAGAGGAATTAACAAAGTTTTATGATGAACTATCAATGCTCGTTGAGTATCTTAATGCTGTATTCCTTAAGTTATAAAGAATTACAAGAGCGAGTTTCAGATAGCATCAAATAGTATACTAAAAAGACGCTTTGGTCTGGATCACACTCAGTGAAAAGGTACTTTTGGCTCAAGAACTTGGATTGCTATTAGCATTATGGCCTATAACCTGTTTTTTACAATACCAAATTCCCCCAAATATATGTTCTCAATTTTTGAACTTCACATTTTAAGCAGTCTATTTCTTAACACTGCTTTTGCATCGGTAATCAACTCTGCTCGTCCGCCTGTTGTTCTTTAAATACATCTGTTCTTAAAATACATCTTCCTTTATGTATGAATAACCCTTAATCAATTCAGGTTTATAACCCAGTTTCTGATAAAATTTAATAGCTCTGAACAACGCCTGACCGGTCGCAAGCATAACATTTCGAGTACCTTTACTATAAAGATTTTGATGAGCATGAGTGATCAGCATTCTGGCAACGCCCGTTCCATGAAAAGCCGAATCAACATTTATCGTTATCTGCCCCAGATTCCTTTTAATATGCTGGGATATCGCTTTCAAATAAAAAAATTCACAATGGCCAATCTTTTTATCTTCAATATATGCTTCAACTCTTCCAGACCAGGCAAGCTCATTATCCTCAATCGGTTTCTGTCGGACTTCGAGTCCTGATATGTTTGGAACAAAAATTGACGGCTCTTCATCCATTTGTAATTGCATAACTATAATATCGTTCAATATATCATAATCTAAACGACGAAAGGCATTTATGGTAGGGAAGGCTCCAGCCCATGCATATGTTTCACGCCCGTGAAGAATAAAATTATAAGGATTTGTAAACCACCAATAGGCATAAATTCTTTTTATATTTCTTTCTTTAAACCATTCCTCAACTTCCATAAGCAATCGATAAGCTACATAATTGCTCTCTGCAAACAGCATGTAAATATGGCCTACTTTAACATTTTCTTTTAAATTATAAATACCTGCATGAATAATGCCTGAATTATGATCATCAGAACCAACTAAAGCAATCGATTCATCTCCTGTATAAAGAGGTATTATAAATTTTTCTGCCAGTTCTTTTGTTAACGAAATCGTATATGGAGCAAATACGGTACACCGGTTAAATATGGAAATAAAGCGTTCCCAATCATATTTTGCGTCAATTGAATGATACATAACATTCATTCTCTCCCTTCTATAATGAACAAAACCTTCCCTATCATTTACCATACCACAATTCTATTTTACTATTTTGCATCACCAGGGTAAAAGTACATTCACAGCCGAAGACAGGGTATCTGTTTCCATCCTTTATATATTATACATGACTTACATGAGCACATAATTATTTTCCTTCAGGAAGTTTTTCCAGGCTCGACAAATCTGCATGTTTATGCATCTGCCAATAACTGCCGTTAAATATTACGCCTTCTTATCCGTCCAGTTCTTCGCTCCAAAGGCTATTTTCAAAAGGAACAAAAGTCTCATCGTTTAATGACAGTATTATAAATCAGCCGAGTTTATCGCCTTTTTTAACCGGCTGTTCCGGTTGAACTAGTACCACACCTTGTTCAGCATAGACTCCCAGAACTAACACTTCCGATATAAAGTCGGCTATTTGCTTTGGTGGAAAGTTTACCACTCCTAAAACCTGCTTTCCTAAGTCACAAAAAATTTTCTGCATATATTTGAAATCGAAGAATTACAGATTTGAAATATTGCCACGGTCCCTATACCACATAATTTGAGAAATATGCTGTATATCCCCACTTAAAAATATACATATAGGATACTACGCAGACACCCCATGGATAAAGCCGTACATGTAAAAATGTCTGTATATAAATTAAACTTCTGTAAGTTCTAAAATTTGCCTGGGATTATCAAGGATATAATTTGCATTTATTCCCTTTGATGATTTGGCACCCCACAATGCCAGCGCAAAATCTATACCGGCATTAAATGCACAATCCATATCATATTTAGTATCACCAATATATATGGTCTTTGATTTATCTGCGCCTGAAAGTTCAATAAACTTTAGAATTGGATCCGGATTGGGCTTGTGTTTTTCCGTATCATCAGCACATATTACCAATTTAAAATAATTACTTAACCCAAAGGGCACAAAATCATTCAAATATTCCTTTTTTGTTTTGGAAGTAACTATACCGGTAAAAATTCCCATTTTATTCAGTTTAATTAAAGTCTCCTCAATGCCGTCAAAGACTTTTATAAGATTTGAAAATTCTTTGAAATATTTGTTCCATTTCATATTGCATTCTGAAACATTAACTATTCCAAATTTCCCCAATGCTACTTCCCCAGGAATACCTAGGGCAAATCTTAATTCATCAAAACTGAAATTTTTGTTAAGTTCTTCGAACAATAATTTTTGAAGCGACGAAAGATCTGCTGTTTCGCTATCCAATAGAGTACCGTCAATATCAAATATTATACAGTTATACATTCTGTCCCCCCACTGTTCAACTTAATACATTTATGTATCATCGATAGGTGTGAAATAAAATCCAACATACCAGCATAAACCATTATATTAATATTTACACAATATATCCATATGTCTGACTATATTCTTTTCTTATCCAAATTAATAAAACATGGTTTATAAGGCTTTCCCTGGCTATGTATAATGTGCCCAAATATTATTTTTGCTGCTTCTTTAGCAGTTAAGTCCATATAATTGTGTAAAAAGGGGTTGAGCCACCCCACCCCTCTAGTTAGTTCTCATTGAAAAAGTTAAAATATTTTTTATTAAAATTTACTCAACCAAAAGGAATTCCCGTTTGGATGTCGAATTAATAAATAACAAAAAAACCAAATTCAACGTCCAAACGGGATTAATCGATATATTCGACTTCCCGTTGGAGAAATCCTGCCGGGAGGTTAAAAAAATGTTAAGATTTGATATTCAACAGATTTCCTTTGCCGATTACCTGATTCCAGAAGAATTAACAGCGCTGGATTATGAACTTTCAATCATCGATGAGTACCTCAATGACGAGAAGATTGTACAGCCGTTCATTGAGTACTTCCATAAGAAGCATGGCAGACCATCTACTCCTTTGCAGGTGTACATACGGATGATGTTCATTAAGCATATGTATTCCCTCAGCTACGAAGAACTGCATCAGCGAGTTACCGATAGCATAAAATGGAGAAGGTTCTGCCACATACCTCTGGATGCCAGGGTTCCAGATGGTTCGACCCTTTGCAAGCTGACCAAACTCTTTGGGAGTGATACTCTTGATAAGCTTAACAAGATTATCATCGCAAAGGCAGTGAAAGAAAAAAAGATAAAAGCCCGGAAGGTGAGAGTCGATACTACTGTTGTTGAATCAAACATCCACTATCCTACGGATGCTGATCTTCTTGGGGATTGTGTACGAGTCATTACTCGTATTGTCAACAGGATTGCTAAAGAAACTAATGATGCAGCAGGCAAAATCCGCAACCGAGGCAGAAGTATCAAGAAGAAGATCCTGGCGATCGCTAAAATTTCAAAGCGCCGGACAGGAGAAAAATTTCATGAAATACGAGAAATAACCGGACAGATTGCTAAAGTTGCCAAGCATACAGTTGCGGATGCCAGGGAAGTTCTGGCCAGAGTTAAACAAGCAGCTAATACAAAGATCAAAGGTAAGGCTCAAAAACTTATCGATGAACTGTCCGAAATAATCCAGATTGCTGATAAGGTTATTGAGCAGACCGAGGAGGTCAATAAGGGTAACTTTAATTTAAAGGATAGGATAGTAAGCATTTTTGATCCAGGTGCTCGGCCAATTAGAAAAGG
>LFRM01191100.1_pt1 | contig 18164 bp, 18 predicted proteins | sample 618341 | NCBI WGS metagenome assembly LFRM01 (sample SAMN03654438, study PRJNA283298) | anaerobic digester metagenome | isolation source: pool of bioreactors CSTR01a, CSTR02a, and CSTR03a thermophilic anaerobic... | place: Denmark: Kgs. Lyngby | collected 2014-05-21 | reverse complement strand
TCTTTTGGTTTTTATGAATTCTTTTAAGATATTTAACATATAACCACTTACCTTATATTAATAATAATATATTTTTATTAGTTTTACAACTTTAAGATTATTAAATAGAAAAAGACTCTATTTTTTAGAGCCTTCAATTGCATTTATTAGTTCTGCTTCAGTCATTTTAGTATATCCTTTAATTCCTAGTTTTTTAGCTTGAGCTTTTAAATCTTCTGGATTGTTTGCTCCAGATAATTTGCCAGTTTCTACTAATTCAACTATTTCTTCTCTAGTTAAAGTTTCTTTTTCTACTAATGTATCTGTTAGTAAGTGAACTAATTTTTCATTTTCTTTTAATATTTTGGTAGCTTCTTTATAACAGCCATCGATAATTTTCCTTACTTCTTGATCTATTTCTAGTGCGACAGTATCTGAGAAGTTTTGACTTTTGTTATAATCTCTTCCTAAGAAGACACCTTCACTTTTATGTTCAAGTTGGACTGGTCCTAAGTCACTCATTCCATATTCAGTTACCATTGACCTAGCTATAGCAGTTGCTCTTCTAAAGTCATCTGATGCTCCTGTTGTTATTTCACCAATAAATAGTTCTTCTGCAACTCTTCCAGATAACAATCCCGTAATAGCTGCTAGTAGTTCATTTTTAGTCATAATTGCAATCTTTTCTTCTTTAGGTATCATCATCGTATAACCACCAGCCATACCTCTAGGAATAATTGTTATTTTATGTACTTCATTAGCGTCTTTAACTTTAATTCCTATTACAGCATGTCCTGATTCATGAATTGCGATTAATTTCTTTTCTTTTTCAGTTATTTTTCTACTTTCTTTAGCAGGTCCCATTAGAACTCTATCTGTTGCTTCATCTATTTCACTCATTGATATAGCATCTTTATTTCTTCTTACTGCTAGTAGTGCTGATTCATTAAGTAAGTTTTCAAGATCAGCTCCACTAAATCCTGGAGTTCTTTTTGATAAGTTTTCTAAATTAACTGTTTTATCAAATATTTTATCTCTTGCATGTACTTTAAGTATTGCTTCTCTTTCTCTTTGATCAGGTAAGCTTACTGTTACTTGACGATCAAATCTTCCTGGTCTTAAAAGTGCCGGGTCTAGTACATCTGGTCTATTTGTTGCAGCAATAATAATAATTCCTTCATTAGCGCCAAATCCATCCATTTCAGTTAATAGTTGGTTAAGTGTTTGTTCTCTTTCATCATGACCGCCACCTAGACCTGTTCCTCTTTGACGACCGACTGCATCTATTTCATCTATAAATATTAAACATGGTGCACTCTGTTTTGCTTGTTTAAACATATCTCTAACACGAGATGCTCCTACACCTACAAATAGTTCAACAAAGTCTGATCCACTTATATAGTAAAATGGAACATTTGCTTCTCCTGCTACAGCTTTAGCAAGTAGTGTTTTTCCTGTTCCTGGAGGGCCTACAAGTAAAACTCCTTTAGGTATTCTTGCTCCTAATTTTTGAAATTTCTTTGGACTTTTTAAGAAATCAATTAATTCAGATACTTCTTGTTTTTCTTCAATTAAGCCAGCAACATCAGTAAATTTAACTTTACCACCATCATCACTTAATTTAGCTTTACTTCGTCCGAAATCCATACTATTTTTATTACTTCCACTTATTTTTGAAAATAACCAGACTGTTCCACCTATTAATATAATATAAGGAACAATATTAATTAGAATTACTAAAGCTCCGTTATTTTCTGGATTAGTTTTAGTTATAACTTCTATTTGATCTTCATCTACATAGGTTAGAATTTTCTCTAATACTGATTCAGACATCGGAACATTTACTTTAAAACTTTCAGTTTCGTTATATTCTTTAAGTTGTCCAGAAATTAAATATACTCCTGCACTATTTTTAGGTGTTATCTCAATATTTTCAACTGTTTGTTTTGATAATTCTAATATGAATTCATCATAAGTAAACGTATTTACTTTATATTGCGATAAATTATAAAACATCAGTACTCCTATCATTATAACTAATAATAATATATAAGGGACTGTTTGTTTTTGATATTTTTTATTTTTCATTTGTATCCTTCTCCTTTTTTTCGTACTTTAATATTATATCATAGCTTTCTCTTTTTTGTTTATCAAATTTACTTTTCTTTAATCCAGGAATCCATAGTATTTTATCAGTAGAATCTGTAACAATAGGATAAATATCTCTTAATTTACTTGATATTTTATTGTCAATAAATATATCATTTACTTTTTTAGTACCATTTAAGTTTTTAACTTCTATTTTATCTCCATTTTTTCTAGTTCTGATAAAAATAGGCAATCTGATCTCTTTACTATCAAGTCTTATTATATAATTACTTTTATCTATTTCAGTTTGATCTATTTTTTTAATAACACCTAATTCTAAATCAACTTGATTTTTTAAATGATAATTATATGATTTATCTATATTAATATGGCTATCAAACTCTAAGATATTATAGAACTTATTAACTCTTACATTTTTAGGCAATTCAATATAAGTATTTCTTTTATCACTAGATATTAAATTTAGTATTAATTCAGTATGTTTATCTGAAATTATACTAATATTATCTTGATAAATATTAGAGAGAATTTTATGTAATAATCTTTTTTTAAATAGATTATCTAATAGATAAAATTCATTCAAATCTAAAGTATTATTATAATATAATTTTTGAAAAAGAGAATTTGTTTCTTTTTCAAAATAATGTTCATAACTATTGATTAATTCACTAAATTTTATAAACTTTTCGTGAACATTTTTGTTGTCTTTTTTTAAAATAGGTAAAACATGATGTCTTATTCTATTTCTAGAATATCTATCTTCATTATTAGTATGATCTATCGCATAAGTTATATTATGTTTTTTAGTATAATCTAAAATATTATCTTTAGTAACATAAATTAAAGGTCTGATAATTTGATAATTATTTGTTTTAGATATATTTGAAAAACCAGCATAACCTTTAAACGATGAACCTCTTGATAATCTCATAATTATAGTTTCAATTAAATCATCACCATGATGAGCTGTAAATAAATATTGACTATTATATTTTTTTAATATTTGTTCAAAGAAATCATATCTTATCTTTCTAGCATTACTTTCAAAGTTTCCTTTTGGATATTCAAGAATGCTCATTGCTTCATAAATTAAATTATTATTAAGACAAAATTCCTTTAAATCGATCTCTTCTTGATCTGATTCTATTCTAAGTTTATGATTAACATGCGCGACTACTATATTTAAATTTTCTTTCTGAAGTAAATCTAGTAATACCATAGAATCAGGTCCATAAGAGCATGCTAAAACAACATACCCATCTTTTATGTTTAAATTTTCAATTAGTTTAGTTACTTTTTCCATTTAATCACCATCATCTTATATAGTATATAATATAAATTTAAAAGAATCATTAGAAATATATCTATTGTAGAAAAAAATTCCCTAAGAAGGAGATTTTAACGTTTACTAAATTGTGGTGCTCTACGAGCTTTTTTAAGTCCATATTTTTTACGTTCTTTTATTCTTGGGTCTCTAGTTATCATCCCAGCAGCTTTTAATATTTTACGGTATGAATCTTCTCTATTTTGATCTGAGTCTTCATCATATTTAAGTAAGCATCTAGTGATACCTAATCTAATAGCGCCTGCTTGACCTTTGAATCCACCGCCTAATACTGTAATATCAAAATCAAATGTTTTTTCATTTTTTGTTAGGACTATTGGTTGTTTTAAATCCATTACTAATGTTGCAAATGGCATATAGTCATTAACATCATGACCATTAACTTTTATATTTCCTTTACCAGGAACCATTTTCACTTTAGCAATTGAACGCTTTCTTCTGCCTGTAGCAGTTATTTCTTTTTTCATATTTCTTTCTCCCTATTAAAGTGTTATCGTAGTTGGTTTTTGAGCTTCATGTTTATGATCAGGTCCTGCATATACAAATAATTTTGTATATGTAGCTCTTCCTAAACGTCCTTTAGGAAGCATTCCTTTTACAGCTCTTTCTACCATTTCAACTGGATAACTTTCTATCATAGTTTCAGCATTACGTTCTCTTAAGCCACCTGGGTGTCCTGAGTGATCGTAATACATTTTGTTTTGTAATTTATTACCTGTTAATTTTACTTTTTCAGCATTAACGATAATAACAAAATCTCCACAGTCTATATGAGGTGTAAAAGTCGCTTTATGTTTTCCTCTTAGAATATGAGCAACTTTTGTTGCAAGTCTTCCTAAAGGTAAACCGTCAGCATCAATAACAAACCAATCACGTTTAACTGTTTCTTTTGTTTGCATAAATGTTTTCATAATTTTATCCTTTCATCGCTATTCTTTCTTTAATAACTTCCCACATTACAAAGAAAATCAGCAAATAAAATGTACCAGATTAAATTATATGAGAAAGAAGGATAAATGTCAACTAAATATCGCACATTAGGTTGAATTTGTCTATTTTTTACAAAGATTATTAAATCTTTGTTCTATTCTTTCTTTTCCTAGTAATTTCATAATTTCATATAGATCAGGAGTTGTAGTTTTAGTAGTTAATGCTATTCTTAAAATATTACTTACATCAGCTACGTTTCCTAAGTATTTTGAAGGATCCTCTTTATGTAGACTCATTTCAGGAGCATATCCTAATTCTGATGATAATTCTTTAATTTTTCTAAACCAATTTTCTTTATCATCTTTAATATCATAGTATTTTGTTATATATAAGTTAATAATATCCTCATATTTTTCTGAATTATTTACTTGTGAAAAATCAACTTGTTGATAGTTATATAATTCATCATACATATAAAACATATTCATTTTTACATCAGACCAAGAAGCAAAATCTTTTCTTGGTTTTTTTTGTTCTCTTTCTATATTAAATATACCTTTAGAAAATTCTGGATATTTATTTAGTAAATCGTAAAATTCATTATCATAGGTTTTTGACCAATTTAATAAATTTTCATAAACTTCAGTTGCTGTTAATCTTGATATAAAGTTTTTAGATATATTTAATAACTTCTCTAAATCAAATAATGAGCCACTTGCTGACATTTTCTTAAAATCAAATTTAAAATGTTCTAAACCTAATGTAGGATTTTGCTCTAACCAACCTTCAAAGTTTGAATTAGCAGTTGTCATCAAATATAAATAAACTGCTTTAATTGGTATTCCTGTTTCATGATAATAACTTAGAGCTGCTTCTGGATCATGTCTTTTAGATAGTTTTCTTATTGAATCTTCATCTTTTTTATTAACAGGTGCTACATGACAGTAAAGTGGTAAATTAAAATTAAATACTTCAAATAACTGAGCATGAACTGGATATGAACTTAACCATTCATCTCCTCTTAATATATGGGTTGTTCTCATCAAGTAATCATCTACTAAATGAGCAAAGTGATATGTTGGAATACCATCAGATTTTAATAATACTATATCTAAATCATTTTCTGGAAACTCAATTTTCCCTTTTACTAAATCATGACAAATTACTTTTTTATTAAAGTCACCTGGTGATTTTAATCTAGTTACAAATTTATCACCATTATTTATTTTTGTTTCAATTTCATCAATAGTTAGATTACGACTTCTAGCGTATTTTCCATAATAGCCTAGTCGCTCTTTATTGTGTTCTTGTTCTTTTTTTATATCAGCTAGTTCTTCTTCTGATGCAAAACATGGATAAGCATATCCCTTTTCAACTAAATGTTTAGCAAATGCTTGATATATTGCTGCTCTTTCGCTTTGTAAATAAGGACCATATTTTCCAAGATCTTTTGTCTGGCTTATTCTTCCTTCAACTATTATAAAATCAAAATTTTTTAAATCATCTACTATTCCTTGAATACCGTTTTCAACACTTCTTTTATCATCAGTATCTTCTATTCTTAAATAGAACACTCCTTTAGTATCACTAGTTATTTTTCTGGCAATAAATGCTGTTCTTAAACTACCCATATGAACAAACCCCGTTGGAGATGGTGCAAATCTAGTTACAATTGCTCCTTCAGGTAAATCTCTTTTAGGATATAACTCTTCATAGTATTGTAAATCCTTATTAATATTTGGAAACATTAATTTAGCTAGTTTTTTATTATCCATATTAGTACCTTCTTTCTTTTTATTAATATAACATATCCTTAGAAGAAAAAAAACTAACTTTCTGTTAGTTTAACCAATTATCAATTTTTGCTTCTTGATATCTTTTTTCTACAACATCCCAATTAATGATTTCAAAAATTTTATTCATGTAATCGTCTTTTTTAGTAATATAGTCTAAATAATAAGCATGTTCCCATATATCTATTACTAATATAGGAATAAAATCCCATATAGATAAATTAGAGTGTTTTTCTACTTGGAGTATTATTAATCTATTAAGTGATTTATTATACCCAAGTATTCCCCAACCAGAACCTTCAATCTTAGTTGTACTTTTAATAAATTGTTCTTTAAATACTTCTAGACTACCAAAATCTTCTTCTATTTTTCTTTTTAAATTATTAGAAACATTATTTTTAATAGGAGTTAAATTTTCAAAAAACAGAGTATGAAGTATGGCACCACCACCTTGAAATGATAGTTCTTTTTCTAAAGCTTTAATATTATCATAGTTCCCAGATAATCTTGCATTTTCTATATCTTTTAAAATTTTATTAAAATTATTAACATAACCTTCATATAAAACATTATAATGATTATCTAAATTAGTTTTACTTAAATACCCTTCTAAATCCTCAAATTTATATGGTAATTTTATTTTTTTGTACATATTATCTTCCTCCTACTTAATAGTATATATGTTTTTTGAAAAAATAACAAAATAAAATAAGTGAAAATCCACTTATTTTATTTCAATAGTCTTCTTTGTAAATGATTCATCTTTTTTAGGAACAGTTATAAATAATGTCCCATTATCAAATTTTGCATCTACCTTTTCTTCGTCTGCATCTCCTAGATTAAATGATCTAGAAAATTCTCCATAACTTCTTTCTCTTCTTATATAATTCTTGTTTTCTTCATTTTCTTCGTTTGATTTTTCAGCTTTAACAGTTAAGTAACCATCTTTTATTTCTATATTAATGTTTTCTTTGTTAAAACCAGGAATATCCATTTCAATGTAAAATACATCATCTTTTTCATAAATGTCACATCTCATTTCATTTCTTCCTTTCGAAGTTAAGAAAAAGCTATCGAAATCATCATCAAAGAAAAAACTTTTTGGGATTAAATTCATTTCATCCACTTCCTTTCCAATATAATTATATACCATCTTTTAGCACTTGTCAACAGCAAGTGCTAAAAGATGGTTATTTATATTATATGCTAAAAAAACCTAGTTATACTAGGTTATATATGAAAATTAATTAAATCATCTATATCATTATTAAATATAAATAATAATAAATCTTTATCAAGTACAGTTAAATCTTTTTTTAAATCATCTATATCTTTTAAACATAGATCGGGTCGATGTTTTAAAATATTAAATAAATTATTTACTCCAAACTCTTTTAAATATTTTAAAACTTCTATTACATTATTTTGCATAACTTCTAGATTAAGTAATGTTTCGTTGTGTAGAGAATGTTTTAAATCTTCTATTTCTTGATTTGTTAAATTAAGCACCTTTAAGTAGTCGATCATGATTATCATCTCCCCCTATTTTATTAACAGCACTTTTTATATAATCTAATTCATGTGGTTCTAAAACCGAATTATATATAATTGCTTGTAATAATGCTTCTTTGGGTTTTATATTTAAATCAGTTAAAATTTTAAATATTTTAAATACTTTAGGACGAGAAATAATTTGAGTATCAAATACAAACTCTGTCCTTCTTTTTAGTAAACCAATAGGTGCATCAGTGTATATAGCTGCTCGATATCCTTCATCTAATATTTCAGTAACTGGATACATAGATTTAATTTTTTCAATCTCAGTATCACTCATTATTAACACATTTTCCGAAATTTCTTTATTATATAATTCATTATCTTTATTAAGGTTTGACCATACTTCATATTTATTTTTAAAAGAGTAATAAATTCTTTTTATAATTAAAGCTTTGAGTTGAGAACCAGCACTTAAATAATCTTTATGAATATGTTCATTTAATCCAACTTCGATAAACTGATCTATTTTTTCATCTAAATTATTATTAAATAATATTGAAAAAGCAGAAGATTCTTCCGAGAAAAAGGCATCAATATCAAAACCATACATTTCTAATATATTTAAATTAATCTCAATTATATTATATTTATCTTTATTTTTAGGATTAAATAATATTGGTAGTCTTTCAATAATTAATTCTATATCAGCGCCTTTTTTTTCTAATTTATGAATTAATTTTTCTATTTTCTTAGGATTTGTAGATAAAAGCATTATATTATCTCTAACTATTCTTTTAAAAGAAGTATTATATTTTTTAAATATTTGAACATTTTCTTTAAAGTTAATAAATCCATTTTTAGAAAATATTATTGTTCCAGTATTTAATATTTTATTAAATTCAGGACTAGGAATTTCTATTTTAAATGTATTTATTATTTCTAAAGCTTCTTTAATAATATTTATATTAGAATTTATTAATACATACATTAATCCATAGATGTTATTTTCTTTAAAACTGTTAAACATTAAAGTAGCTTCTTCTTTTAAATGTTTAGCTAGTTCTTCTAATTCAATTAAATCCTTTTTAGCTATAAATTTTAATTTTATATTTATATCTAACTCATCGTAATTATATCCTAGATATGAGATAATTTCTTTTATCTTTTGAGTTCTTTCAGCTTCTTCTAAATTTGTATTCGTTTTTTTATTATTATTCATTACAACTGAATCAAAAATATCATTATTATTTGTTATATTAACATTATATTTATTGGATAATATTTCTTTAGATTTTTCATTGTCCATCATTTCTTGCATTTTACGAGAATTAAATTCGTTTAAAAATGTGTATATTTTATCGAGATTATTTTCAGCTTCTTTGGGCGTTTCGGCTCTAACTATTTTTTCGACAATATCATAATCTTCAGCAGTAAAGATTTTTTCTGTTTGTAAAATAGTTAGGATCTTTCGGTATTCATCTATTTGCTTTTCACTTCGGTCTTTTATATGAGTTGTTAAATATTCATTTTTATCGATAACCATCTTTATTAATTCTTTTAACTCTTTTAATTTTAATAACTGAAGTTCACTTAATGGAATCTTAGTTTCTTTATCTTTATTTAATTTTGCTATACCACGAATATATTTAATTGCCGCTGAAAACTTTTTTTGTTCTTCAATTGGTTCAATATATTCAGTTATATTTTTCAGCATACCATCAGTTAGAAGTAAAATATCTTCCAAAGGATTATTATAATTAGACAAAAAGGCATTTAACTCAGTATTGTCAAACGCTAACTGCTGAATATCAGAACCTGATTGTTCTGCTCTAAGTGCATCATTTATAATTTGAGATAATAATTCTTTACCTTTTAGCATCTTAATCCTCCTTTGTTATTTTTTTAAATTTACTTCCTTTTCACTATTATTATTTAATCTATTTTTAATAATTTTATAAGTTTCAATATATTCAGTTAAATTCAGTATTTCTTCCTGAGATGCTTGTTTATATAATTCTGGTTCTTCTTGATAATTCTTTATTATATTATTTAACATATCTGTACTTTTTTTAATACTATCTATTATAATTGCTAAAGTTATTTCATTATCATCTGGATTATCTGATAATGCATATTGATAATAATTATCTAAGTTTTTATCAATTATTTCATCTAATATATTTTGTTCAATATCTAAAATAGATTTAGAATCATTTAATAGGTTTTCAGCTTCGATATAGATAGAATCTGATTCATTTAATTGCTCTTCATCTTTTCTTACTTTTGGTTCTTGTTTTCTAGATATAACTAATAATTTTTCTAAATTATTAATAATGTTGTTTTTTTCATTTGATTCTAATTCTTCATTATATTTATCTAATTCTTTTTTTAATAAGATACATACTACTGCATTTTGAATGTTTTTATATTTATTTTTTTTAGATAAATTTTTAATTTCGTTTATTTGAATTAGAACTTCTTCTATATTTAGTTCTATATTATTTTCTAAACATATTTCATTTATATAATTAATATCATTTTGATAGATTGAGACTTTTTTATCATAAACTACTTGATATTTCTCGATAGGTGATTTTTCTTTTGATGATTTACTAAAAACCAAATTATAATTTGTTTGACCTATGATTTTTTTAATTTCAACTTTAGTAGTTATATCAAACCCACTTTTATTAAGTAAATCATGAAATTCATCAATTGCAAAAATTGGCTCAGTTAATTTGCCACCTTTAAATAAATCAGAAAACTTTCTTAATGAAGATATTGAGTTTTCTAATATTTTTATATTTTCTGATTGATCTATTTTAAAAGTTATTATATGTTTAGATATAATTTCTGAAGTTTTTTTTAACCACTTTACAGCATCATTATATTGAGTTGCTTCTGGTATTTCATCTAAATCTCCAACTATACTATTATGTAATTCTGTTATTTTTAAACAGTTATCAAATTTTTCAGTTAATTTTGCTATATTAGACTCGCCCATTATTTCCATAATTCTACTAAAATCTGCTAAGGATAATTTAAGTAGATCATTATAAACAACTTTTTCTTTAGGTATATTATATTTGAAAAATATATTTTCTATTTCTAAAACTTGGTTGCGTTGATTTTTTATTCTATCAATTTGAGTTGATATTATATTGATTCGTTCATTTAAAGAGTCTAGTAAGTCAGATATTGCTTTAATAATATCACCTCTCTACTATAGATAATACTAACATAAATATAGTGATTATTCAAACAAAATGGCTTATGTTATAATAAAAAATAGGAGAGTATTATAAAGTTATGAAAAAGAAGTTTTTGTTTTTATTTATTGGATTATTATTTTTATTTAAAAATAATGTTTATGCAGATGAAAAGTTTGTTATATATTTAAAGAAATGTATAGATGGTGATACTACTACTTTTATTCTAAATGAAGAAGAAATAAAGGTTAGATATTTAGCTATTGATACACCAGAGACTGTCCATCCTACCAAAGATAAAACCAAGTTAGGTAAAACATCTAGTGAGTATACATGTGAAAGATTAACTCAGGCTAAAGAAATTTTATTAGAATATGATCCAAATAGTTCTAAAAAAGATAAGTATCAAAGAGTTTTAGGCTGGATTTGGGTTGATAATATTTTATTACAAAAAGAATTAGTAGAACTAGGATATGCTGAAGTAAAATATATTTATGGAGATTATTTATATACTGAAGAGCTCTATATCGCTCAAGAAGAAGCACAAATTAACAACAAAGGAATTTGGAAAGAAAAGAAATTTTATTATGTAACTTTTATAGAAGATAATAAAGAAAATAAAGTTTTGGTACTTGAAAATAATAAAATAGAGCCTTATATACCTACTAAAGAAGGTTATAGATTTAAAGGTTGGTTTTTAAATAATAAACAATTTGATTTTGAAACCATCATTAATCAAGATATAGTTTTAGAAGCAGTATATGAAAAAGATTCTTTTTTAATAAAGGTGCTTATTATTTTATTATTACTTTTAGCTATTTATACTAAAAATAAACCCTTAAAGAAGCTAGCTAAAAAGAAATTGAAGAAAATAACTTAATGTGTTATAATTTTTTTAAGAATAGAAGGAGTGTTCAATTATGAATGAAAATGATAATATAGAACTACCAAAAAGAATAGATGAATTGCCAAATAATCCTAATATACAACCTACTACAAATGAAACTGTAGTTAATGACAATGTTCCTATAGATAAAATAGAAACTAATCTTTTTCCATCTAATGAAATAAAGGATAATATGCCTCCAAGCGCAGCTGAACTAGTAGATATAGTTCCTCAAAACTTATCGCCTGAACAAAATATTCCTGAAGTAAATCAAAATGTTAATATTTTTGACAATAATCCAGAGCCAAATATACCAGATATTTTAGAACCAGTGATGCCTACTTCTTCACAAGCGGAAATGCCTATAAATAAAGACAGTCAAGATACCGAAATCTTAACTATGGTAACACCAGAATTACCTGCTACACCAGAAGAAATAGAAAAACCAGAGACACCAATTACACCAGAAGAAGTTCAAGAACCTGTTGTACCCCCAACTAATAATATTCCACCTACACCTGCTGAACCTTTAAATAAAAAAGTTTTAGTTGAAGATCCAGTTGCAAAAGATAAAGGTAAAGGTAACGCTCTAGTTGGATTCTTTGCACTATTATTAATTTTAGCTATTATATTACTCGCATTTTATTATTTCATTAAATTAGATTATATTAAAATACCTGATGAACTTAGAAACAAAATACCGTTTTTAACTACCACTACAACTGCTCCTGTAAATAATCAAGAAGAAGAAAATGAAGATGAAAATAATCTTCCTGAAATAACTATTGTTGGAATGTATTCTGAGGAAACATATTCTGTTTGTCCAGATATAGGAAGTAAATTAATTTTGGAAGAAAATTTAACTTTTATTTATAGTAAATTAGATTTTGATGAAGTAAATGATGTTTGTAATGTTGCAGAAATTATAGGTACATATACAGAAAACGAAAGTTCAATACAACTAGTACCTACTGAAAACCCAGAACAAATACTTGTTGCAGAATATATTACAACAGATAATTTGATAGAAATTATCCTAGAAGATAATTCTTCATCATCTATTCATTTATATAAAATTAATGAAGATAACTAAAAAAGACAATTATTCATGTCTTTTTTTTTCTAACATTAATTTTAATTGTTTAATATAATCACTTCTCATAATAGGCAAAAGATTTTCTAAAACCCGATAATTAGCTCCTGGTCTATCTGATTCAATCAATAAATTATTTCCATCTAATAGATATTTGCAACATCTTAATGCTGCTTCATAATCAAAATCATCATTATCAAGTACTTTAGAATATGATACTACTGTATAATTTATTAAAGATTTTATTTGTGATGAATAAAAATCTGCATATTTTATAAATTCTTCCTTAGTAATTAATTGGCGATTTAATAATCTTTGCATCGATATTAATCTATTAAAAATGCCTTCATCAAGTATTATTATATCTTGATTACAAGATACTTCACTTAATAATCCCGAAGATATTTCTGCTGCTATTAATAAATTTCTTTCTTCTAAATTAAGACCTTTTTTATTTTTGATAAATTCTTTTTCATATTTATTATTATAATTATTTAAATTTAATACTTTTATTTTATAACCAGAATCTTTAAAAAAGTCTAAACATATATCAACAAATGAATTATTTATTTTTTCTTTGGTAGATGCAAACTCAATAATAAAAGGTTTAGGACTATTTAAAAGATTTTTTAAATCAATTAATTCTTTTTTTTCTGCTTGTAATTTTTTTGTCTCATATTGATTATAATCATATTTTGTGAAAAACATATCATGATTATAATCTATTTCTTCTTGATAAAATAAAGATCTAATATTTATATATAATCTATTTAATAAAGGTAATAATTCTGTATCTACTGCATCATGCCCTAAACTCTCTAACATATTTTCATGATACCAGATATGATTTTCTATATCAGCATTAAATTTAGAAGCATCTAAATAACCTTTTTTATCAGCAACTATTTTTCTTTCTTCAATATTAGCGATTTGATCTGCTAAGATTACTGCTTTATTTCTAATTGGTAAGTCTTTAGATATTTTGATTTTATTTTTGCGTCTTTCTTTCCAATCATCATATTCTGGTGGATAGGTTGCAGTTAATACTAGACTAGATATGTCACCGCCAAAAAGAACACTAATATCATCTACCGTGAAATCAGTATTTTCTACTACATCATGAAGATAACCAGCAGCAACTACATTATCATCAAAACCATAATATTTTAAAATATCTCCAACTATCATTGGGTGTAAAATATATGGGCGATCTGTTTCTTCTTTTCTAAATTGACCTTCATGAGCTTTAATCGCAAAATTTAACGCCTTTTCACTAATTTTCACTTTTTTCTCCTTATTATCATCGCTAAAGTAAAAATATTATACCTTTTATAAAATAAAAGTAAAGTAGTTAATATGAAAAGTAATAATAATTTGAAAAATATTTATAATAAATATATAACATGCTATAATCTTGTTATATGAAATGGAGATATTATGGAAAATATTACTTTCCTAGATGAAGAAAACAATTTAGATTCAGTTACGAAATTAAACACTATGCCCTTTTTTGTAAAACAATATAATAATTATTTAACAAATTTTCCAAATTCTAATTTAATTTTTATTGATTTTGCAAAATTAAAAAGAATAAATGATGAATTTACTCACAAAGGTGGAAATGATTGTTTATCTTCTTTTGGAACTATTATAAAAACTGTTTTTTCTGATAGCTTAACTGTTAGAAAACATGGTGATGAATTTCTAATTTTAACTAAAAATTCATTTGATGAAATATGCAAAAAGTTTGATAAAACTAAAGAATATATTCAAAATCATTTTGATTTGAGTTTAATTCCAGTCTTATACGATTTTAATGCTGGTGTTGTGCAAGCTGAACATGGAATAGATCCCACTATTGAAAAAGCAGATATAATGATGTATGAAGCTAAAAAAAGAGGTCTTACATATCTAAACTATAATCAAGAAATGTATGAAAAAGTAAAAAAAGATCAACAATTTATAAAAGAAACTAGTCAAGCAATAGATAATAACAATCTTACTTTAGCTAGAAGAACTCTATACAAAGCCGATAAAACTGCAACAAATATATATGATATTCATACAAGAAATGTTAATAGAGAAAGTCTATTTACTGAAAATAGATTAAAATTATTAGAAGAATCAAGTGAATTAAAAAAACTAGATTATTTGAATCTAAAACAAATAATTCTATCTTCAAATATTCCTTATGGTAACAAAATTTTAATAAATATTCATGCTAATTCTTTATTTAATGCTAGAACCCCTTTTCCAAGATTTATAAACGCTTTATTTAGTACAATGATAGGAGATCCTAAGAATTATATAATATGCATAAATGTCAGTAATTTTAGTAATAATACTGAAGAATTAATAATATATTTAAACTTATTAAAAGAAATGAATTTTGAAATAGCTTTAAGCAGTTTAGATTTACATAATAATAATCCTCTAATAAATATATGGCCTAAAATTGATGCTAAATTTATTAAGATAAATTCAAGTTTATGGAAAAATGCTCAACAAAATAATAAATATAATAGCTTATTAAAATATTTTGTTCCTGCCTTCTTAGAAAATGGTACAATACCAATATTTATGAAAGTTGAGAATGAACAAGATTTAGAGTTTATTAAAAATATTTCTTCAAATAGTTTAATTGAAGGAAATATTGTTGATACTGAAGAAGAAATAAATTTTAAAAAAACATTATAATTGTAAAACAACATCTGATTTGCTATAATAATTTTCCAAGGAGGGAATTATGTTTCTAGATGATATATTTATATTTAAAATGACACCTAATAATTTTAAAAATTTTATTGAATTTGGTTATACAGTAGAATCAGAGTTGATTGAAGGAACTTTTCATGGTCGTATTCACCGTTTTTGTGTATTTTGTGATGCTGATAATGGAAATGTGTTTTATCAAACTATAAAAGACCATGACTTTAAAAATAATTTAAAAGATTTTAAAAACTTTTATAAAAAAATTCATAAGGAAGAAAGATATAAATATTATAACGCATTAGAAAACGGAGAACCTAAAATAAATATCGAACAAGTAAGAGAAATCCGTTATGGTTTGTAATCAAAATTGTTTTTCAAAATTTATTATGCTATAATATTATTGACATAATAGGAAGGTGCTTTTATGAAAAAAAACAAGAAAAAGTTGTCTTTTGGATTTATTACTTTAGGCATTGGTATTATATGTTTAATAGCTACATTTGTTTTGTATAAAGTAGTAAAAGTCGATGATGTTTTTTGTGTAATTTTAATGACATTTTCATTTGTTATTGGAATTTATGGAGTATTCCAAATTATCAGAGATGCTTATAATTAATTATAAGCTTTTTTTGTGATAAAATATAGTTGGTGATAATATGTTTGTTAAAGCGATTAATAAAGGAAAAGTATTTACTAAACCTCTACTTACTGGAAAAGTTATATATAAAGACCGAAAAATAATTAATGAAATCAATACTTTGATAGTAATTAACAGTAATGGAGATATTTTAACTACCTCAGGCGTTGCTGATTTATTTTTGATCACAGATGATATTAATGAGGTATTTCCACCAATTTTAAACGAACTTAAAACAGCTAGAAAAAAAGAAATGATTAAAACTGAAGATAAATACGGATTAAAACCTGATACTGTTATTTCAATTTATAATATATTAATAGATATTGTTGATAAACCAGGTAAATTAAACATTATTAAACATGAATATTTAGACTTAGCTATAATTAAATTTGAAAATTATGAAAAAGTTTCAACTAAGAATTTTCCTGTTTTCAAAACCAATAATATCCAAGTAGGAACCTCAATTTGTGGTTTAGGATTTACATTTCCAGAATATAGCACTTTTGAATATGACAAAGAAAAAGAAGAAATAAAAATCACTAATAAGATAATGAATTTTCCTATATTTCCTTTAAATGGATTAATAACCAGAAATGTTGCTGATTTTAAAAATGAAATTACAATGTTTGAAACTAGTATGCCTACTTTACCAGGACAAAATGGAGGACCATTATTAGACCAAGAAGGAAATGTTTTAGGTATGTTGGTTGGTACTAAAAGATTATCTTCAAATTATAACAAACAAATGCCATTTAATATTGATTTAGGTCTTGTTATCAATTCTAAAACTATTGTAAACTTTTTAGATCAAAATAATGTTAGTTATAATAAATTAAAATAGAAGTGCTATAATTAATAAAGAAGAGGTTTTAATATGGAGTTAAAAAATAATATATCATTTATAAATAATCTACTTTTAGTATCAGCATTTCTTTTACCAATCATTTACTTAGTTGTAATTAGTTTAAAAAGAAAAAATAAAAAAATAAAAATAGGTTATTATTTAGTTGCTATTACTATATTTATAGGAATATTATTTATAAGATGGGGTGTAAACAAAATTGATACTTATTTAGATAATGAAAATAAAGTTAGTAAAGAAATTGATAATGAAGAAGTTGATAATGAAGAAATTGATAATGAAGAAAAGGATCCTAATTATGTAGGAACTACATCAAAAGGATATATTATAAAAAATATAAATGGTGCTTATTATATTGATGATTATTTAATTGTGAATAAAAGCTATTCTTTAGATAGTTTATGGATACCAGTAAATACTTATATTGATATTGAAGATATGGAAATATGTCATAAATGTATAGATAAAGAAGCATATAATAAATGGCTAGAAATGAAAAGTGATTCAGATGCTATAGGATTGAAGCTATATATCGCTAGTGGTTATAGATCTTATGGTTATCAAAAAGATTTATATCAAAAATATTTATTAAAAGATGGAGTAGAATTAACTGATACATATTCTGCAAGACCAGGACACTCTGAACATCAATCTGGTTTAGCGTTTGATTTAAATTCTGTTGACTCCTCATTTGCAGCTACAAATGAAGGTCGCTGGATTAAAGAAAATGCTCATTTATATGGTTTTATGATTAGATATCCCCAAGATAAAACTAATGAAACTGGTTATAAATACGAACCATGGCATTTACGATATGTCGGATTAAAATTAGCAAAAGAGTTATATAATAACGGTGACTCGCTAACAATGGAATCATATTTTGGAATTGATTCAAAATACAAGTAGGAGGATTAATGAAAGATTATAAATTAGATGATTATAAATTAGAAATAATGCTACTTCAACAAAAAGATTATAATAATGCTCAGAAGTTAGGTTTTAATAATAAAAAAGACTGGTATGATTATATAATAAATCAAGATAATGATGAAATAGCTGATGCTATAATTAAATTAGCAGAAAGATATGATATTTTGATAGAAAATGCT
>LFRM01074971.1_pt1 | contig 18165 bp, 18 predicted proteins | sample 618341 | NCBI WGS metagenome assembly LFRM01 (sample SAMN03654438, study PRJNA283298) | anaerobic digester metagenome | isolation source: pool of bioreactors CSTR01a, CSTR02a, and CSTR03a thermophilic anaerobic... | place: Denmark: Kgs. Lyngby | collected 2014-05-21 | reverse complement strand
TGACAAGTGCTATATCCGATACTAATGAATAGAGGTTTGTTTTCCTCTTTAGCTTTATTTAATGCTTCCTCGCCCCAGGGGTACCAATTTACCGGATTATCCTTATGTTGTAGCAGGTACGGAGATTTTTCATTTGCCAACTTATTCATAGAATCTCCTCCTTTTTTATTTATCATGCTTAAAATTCAAAATCAAACGAGGTTGATAGACCCTTGTAACATCTTGTGGTTTATATACTAAAGGAATAAGTATTAAGTTGAGGACCCGATTGGGTATCTGAAGTCTGTAATAAAGATAAGTATGGGCGGCGGTGAATGGATCACCGCCGGAGTTCCTTATAAAACAAATAAATTTATGGATGCTTGTGATATAGATATTACTTGATTAAATAACATTAGTATTTCAGCCCAAATATAGGATGGAATATCCTCTCGTCGTGGAGGAACTCTGACTGTGCCTCAAGATGTTTTTTTGCCTCAAACTCAGGCGTCATTGCAAGCGCCGAAGCAAGTACGTGGGTCAAGAATAGCGGACCGATTATGCTGCTTCCGAAGGTGGGGCTGTTTGCAGATACAAATAATGATAGTTCTGCTGTCCTGCAGACAGGTGCTGCCGCGCTGTCTGTTATAGTAATGACTTTTGCGCCGTTTTTGTGTGCTGCTTGAACAGATTCAGTTACTTCTATCGAATAGCTGGGCAGTTCGCATACTACAACAAGGTCGCCCTTTCCAATACATCTGGTTTGTTCCCACATTGAAAGGCTGCTTCTCTGTATGAAGACTGATTTCTTACCCATTACTGCGAGACGCATCTGAAGAAGTTCGACAACAAGGGAAGAAATTCCCCATCCAACACAGTAGACAGTGTTGGATGACTTTACAAGGGAGCAAAATTTCTCTGTATCCTCAGGCGAGAGCTGAGCCAGCGTATCCTCCAAATTTGCCTGTTCTGCACTGTAGATGCTTTCTGACAGGCTGTCTCCGCTGCTTACGGCTCTTGCAAGCAGTGCGGCGGGGTTGATCTGTTCCAATATAGCTTGCTGAAGACAACCCTTAAGCTCTGCATAACCGGAGAAGCCCAACATCTGTGCGACTCTTACCAGCTGTGCCTTTGAGACTTTAAGTTCATCTGCAATATCTCCTATAGAACGAAAAGAGGCCTCGCGCATGTTTGCGAGGAGATATTCTGCTACACGTCTTGCTTTATTAGGCATTGTATGTGCTTTTTCCATTAACAGGTTTTGAAGTTGTGTACTGTCCATTAGGAAACACTCCTTATTTTATCGGCCAAAGATGATGTATTTTTTGAATTCAACCACAGTGTATTGTTACTAAATGAGCTTGTCAATCTTAGTAAAGTTTTGTTTTGATTAGTTCAGTCTGTAAAATTAAAAATTACCCCTAATTTATCTGTTATGGGTCAGATCAATATTAAAGAGGATCCCAGTTCCCTTCATTTCTGTCTCTCAGTATTGGGCAGTCAATGGGTCCGAATTTAGCAGTTTTGAAACATGCGTTGCATGATATGCAGGCTGTGGGTCTTGCGTCTTCATCGTACCATCTGTTTATGAGATCTGGTTCCGCGATAAAAGGTCTGCTCAGTGCAAGAAGGTCACATGTTTTGTTATATATCAGTTCTGCCATAATAGGTAGGCTTCTTAGTCCCCCTGTCAGTATTATGATCTGTTTTTCCGAGGCATGTTTTTTGATCTCTGCCGCGTACTCTTTGAAAGGTGCCTCAGATTCGCCGGCTGATACTCCTATGGTGCTGGGAGATTTGAGAGCGACGGAATAACTTGTGCCGGATGAAACATCGATTCCGTCTGCACCTTTTTTCAGGAGACCGATAGAAAGTGCTATGCCATCTTCTTGCCCGTAGCCCTTTTCGACCCCTTCTTCTATGCTTATCTTGAACCAGATGTTGAATTTTTCTCCAACAGCGGACCTAACTTCTTTAAGTATTTCGTAAAATATACGCGACCTGTTTTCAAGAGGGCCGCCGTATTCATCATCTCTTTTGTTTGTCAAAGGGGAGAGGAACTGTGTAAGAAGGAAACCGTGTCCTCCATGTATCTCTACTCCGTCAGTTCCGCCCTTTTTTGCTCTGACGGCAGCTGCTGCGAAATCTTCAACGACCTTTCTGATGTCATCCTTTGAGAGGGGCTGTGTTTCGAAATCACAGTTAGGGTGTTTGCCGCCAGAGGGTGAGTAAGAGGTGTTTTCTTTCGCTACGGAATCCTCGCGCTGACCACCTCCATGGCATATTTGAACAATCAGTCTTGAGTCGAATTCGTGTACCTCTTTAGCAAGCCGAGACACATCGTCGATTCTTTCGTCTGAATGAAGTCCCCATTGTTTTTTAAAAGATTTTCCTTCAGGGCTGATATAAGCTAGACCGGTTATCAATGTTCCGGCTCCGCCGGCTGCTATCTCAGCGTGTTTTTTTATTTCTGCTATGGAAATTTCCCCAGTCTGTTCGTCGGCCCCCCCGAGGTATGTGGCTGAACGTACGAATCTGTTTTTTGTCTTGAAAGAGGGTCGTTCAAATCCATAGAACAGAGAATGAATTTTTTCTGTCTTATCCATTAGGCAAATGTCCTTTCACACTAAATTGGTTACAATCTATAACAAATACAATGCATCAGACAGGGCAATTTCTGCAATTAAAAAGCTTTATTGTTTGGTCCTCTAAATTTTTTGTTTAAACGGCAAGTAATAATGAGATGTCAAATTATCTTTCCTGTTGGAGGGAAAAAGGAAAGTTTTTCTGATACTGCAGTTGTAGTTGTTCCAGTAAGTTCGGCCAGACGACGAAGTCCGAAACAGCCATGTCCGGTGAATTTTGAAATATGCTCTTCGGGCACTATCCATGGCCCTCTTGGGTTGTACTTAGTCAGTTTTCTTATAAGAGATTCTGAGGATATCATCTCCCCAAGGGCAGGATGATGTGGTCCTCCTTTGACTTTTGAAGCAAGCAGTTCTGATTCCTGCAACCCTATTCTGATTGGGTTGAATCCCATAGATGTTGCGAAGTCGATAAAAACACCGCCCCATTCGATAGCCTGATTCAAAGGTAGTGGGGTGTAACTTCCATTAATCCTCATGTTGTCCAGTTCAGTTGATTCCAGAACCAAGCAGGGGTAAAGTCTCAGATCCCATGACAAGGGCCCCTTGGCCTCAGATAATTTTTTTAAATCTGCGATGCTGCTCTCTTTTGTCTGTCCGGGCAGACCGATCATCATCTGGACTCCAAGAGGCAGGCCTTCATCCACGATATTTTTTATATCTTCAAGGATAACTTGAGGGTCAGCATCTCTTTTACACAAAGAAAGAACTGAAGGGTCGAGAGAGGGAATCCCTAACTCTATACATGCGATAGGGTAGGTTTTGATTAGGTCCATGACATGGGGATCGCTCATATCGCCGGGATATGTAGAAAAACGTATCCGACTTCCGGATGGGGCAGAGTTGATTACAGTATCAAGGTATTCTTTTATCGTTGAATGGCCAAACCTGCAGAAGGATCCCCCAAAAAAGCATACCTCTCTAGGCCCGTCAAGTTCTCGTAAGACAGAAGAAACATATTCAGGTGAAGGTATATCTGCGGCGCCGGTTATGGTGCTCTGGCTGCAGTATACGCATCTTCCTCTGCATCCTCCAAAGGGCAAGAAGAAAGGGAGCTTTTTCATAGAGCCAACAGGGCTAATGTTCAAGCCCAATCTGAATAATCCCCCTCGCTCCACTCAGGCCACAGTGCAGCCCAAGCAAAAGAATCAGCTCTGTTTTCAAAGCTTTCCATGGATTCAAAGGTGTGAGTCCAGAATCGGGCGCCTTTTTTGTGATTGAGGAGGTGATAGGCTTCATGGAAAAGGGCAAACCTTCTCCATATTAACGGAAGGATCGAATTTATATATATACGTCCTCTCTTGCCTTTGACTAAATGTATACCCCAAACACCTGAGGGAAGTGCCTCGAACATAAGCTCAAGAGAGAGACCTGTGATTTCTTCTGCTCTTGCAAGTATCTCGAATTCGCTCAGTCGATGCCATGCCTTGCCCTCATTTGTCGCCCAAAGAGGAATCTCATCAGGCGGTGATGGGATTGTTTCATAAAGATCTTCTGTGCTTAGATTATTTACCTGAAGCATCCTCTGTTTCCCAATCGTCAAGAGCCGCCTCTATAAGGCGGTAGACCCTTTTTAGTTCTTGATCAGTCAGTTTTTTGCTGCGGTACCATATCTCAAGTTCTCCATTGTCGAGCATTGATTCCAATTGAACTCTACCTGGATTATCAGGTGAGGAGAAATCCATAAGGAGATCTGTTACGTTCACGTTGAGAGCCGGTGCAAGCCTCTGGAGTAGTTTCATAGAGGGCAGCCTTCTGTTGCTTTCAAGAGCCTGTACATATATCCTGCTTACTTCGACCTTGTCAGCAAGTTTCTGTTGTGTAAGATTCTGTGCCTTACGTAATGTCTTAATCCTGTTGCCAAGACTCATAGAATATCAACCCTTTCTTTACATTATGTGCAATAGAAGGATACAACATATTTTTATTGTTGACAAGTAGGCTCGGTTATCTGGTTCAAAAAAATGGAACAGCATAGCAAATCAGCCGCTCCGCCAGGGCTTATTCTGTATTTTAGAAACTCTTTTTCAAGATCTTTTATAGGCTGGTAGTTTTCTGAGAAGAGATCAAATGTGTCAATTGTTTTTCTAACCATCTGCAGGTATTCATTTTTCCAAAAGTCGTAACCACCTCTGTGTATCACGTTGCTGTCTTCGTTGTGGCACATGATTGATAAGAGAGAGGCAATATTTGAGCTGTTTGTTGAAGCCCCCATCGAAGATGCCCGTTTGAGTTCAGGAAGACCATGGAGTAAAACTGAGGGAAAACCGCTCTCAGCCTCTCCTCTCGCTCCCGTTACTCCGTGCTTTATAAAAAGTCTTTCCCCGTTTGACAGTTTTTCAGAAACATCTTTTTTAGATAGTGAGCCGAGCTCTCTAGATGTGATTCCCTCTACAGAGGCAGAGGCGTAATAAATAATGTTTTCCGGGGTTAGCTCTTTTTTGGAATAGGTGCAGTAGCCCGCGCCATATAAGAGTAGTGATAAAAGAAAAATCAGACCTTTGTGAGTGTTAATGCCGGAGGTTGCTATGAACATTTTTTTCTCCATCTCAACACCGATGTATCTTAGACGCTTAAGAGCCTCCGAAGGAGCGATGCCTGTTAATCCAATAAGGGCTTGATACTCCCATAGGGATTCTATCGCTTGGGCGCTTGTAATAAATGTATGCCAAGTCATATCGATATGACATCCCTGTCCAAGAGGATCGACCAATCCAGGTTTAGGCGCTGTAAGAATTTCACATACAACTGCATTAGCTGCAGCCTGCCATAGTATCGGGGGCGTGGGGTGCTTGACTTGCCCCTTCAAGTGAAGGATACTTTTGTTTAATATATAAAAATCAGAGGGTGGCTCGGATAGATGCAAGATGTGACCTCCGCATTCAAAACGTACTTGTCTACATTAGCTCAAATAGTGGTCTCCCGCAAGCGTCTGATGTTTGCAATATTTGTGCTATTTGCATTTGTCCTGAACCTCTCTTTGCCCTCTGTCGTCTCTGTCTGTAGGAAGGATTTTTCTATTAAATGGAACGGAGGCTGGGAAGCCTGGAGGAACGATGACCCGGAGACCGCACTAAAGTACTGGTCGAAGATTGGAATTTCAGCTTATTTCTCCCCGAGGCCATCCAAGGTTTACTACTGGAAAATAAAGGCATTAGAAAAATTGGATATGCAATCGGAGGCCGATGAGCTGAAAATTGTGCTTGCCCGTAAATACCCCTTTGATTTCTACACTTTTTTGTTTTTCAAAGATGGGGGGGCAGAGGTTTCAAATCAAGCCTGCCGAACAAAAGTAGAGAGTCTCTTCTATCCCTCTCCCTGGAAAAAGGAAGTCTTTGCCGCGGCAGAGCGAACAGGTCTTTCTGAAAAGATGATCTGGTCCGTTATGAGACAAGAGAGTAAGTTCAGGGAAAACGCCGTAAGCAGATCGGGAGCTTTGGGGCTTATGCAGCTCATGCCAACCACAGCAAAAGCTGAGATGGCAGCACTTAAGATTAAGTCTTCAAACATCACCCTTCCTGAGAACAACATCCTCGTCGGAGCAAGCTATTTTGTCCGCACCTCTCGTGAATTTAAAGGGGATCTGCCTCGTGCTATAGCTGCATACAACGCTGGAATGATGCCGGTTATAAGGTGGAACACACTTTCAGCAAGCGATTGGGTTGAATGGATAGAATCGATACCTTATTCAGAAACGAGGGAATTTGTGAGAGCAGTACTTGAGAACAAAGAAATGTACAATGTAATTTCAGGAGAAGATGAGTACGTGCCCCTATCTCACTTAGTCACAGAAAGGCCGATGCCCGTAAAAAAAGTGGCATTTGTAAACAAATAAAATAATAACTCAACTTTTTCACCGTCTTTCCCGCATGAATTTGATTAGGATGCGTGATCTCGAAATACTGTGGCGCGAAACATGCCGCGGGAGTCGATTGGGAGTCTGTTGGAAATCGGTGGGGGAGTCAATTGTAAGAGCGGTCAAGGGCGGAGAATTCAAGCTTAAGGGCAGGCTAGCGATCGGCAAGCTGTTGGCAAGCAATGGGCAAGCAGTTGTTTTTAGGAGCGGTCAACCATGGTCAAACGATTGGATAGTTTGACCGCAATTAAGAACCATTTCACCGTGACATGATTCACGTCGCAAATTCCCCGCCGGTGGATTTTCCGGCAGATTCACCGCAGCAAGTACCACGCTGCAATTCTCCGGGGCGTCACATGTTGCAGCTTCACGCCAGATGTTCTACATGGCAGTTCTTAACAACGGGTGGAAAAATTGAGTAAGTAAAAACAGCAAGAAATCATTTAAAACAACAAACTAAAAGCGAGGTAGATTTAAATTGAGTATTAATCCGGCTGCGGAAGATTTTGATCCGGTGGAAGCCGTAAGCAAATGTCTTTTGGATTCACAGTTTGACGGTAAAATTTTTTATACAAAAGATACTATTTTTACAGTATCTGATGCCTCTTCAGCAGTTGGAGCACCGGAAGAGGAGATCCTTAAAAGCATCCTTTTAAGAGTAAACAGAGGGAAGTTTTTTGCGCTGGCTCTAATGTCAGGTGTGAACAGGGTTGATACGAAAAAAATAAAAAAAATGCTAAAAGTCTCTCATCTATCTTTCGCAAACCCTGAAGAATGTTTGATGTTGTCTGGATTTAAACCGGGAGGCGTTCCGCCCGTCGGGTATCCTGAACAGCCAATGACACTGATAGACGAAGATCTCTTCAAATATTCTGAGGTATGGGCGGCGGCAGGAACGGATCACGCATTTTTCCCGATATGTCCTAAAGAACTTATGAGGATAACCAGAGGAGAAAAAGCAGATATTAAAAAATAATTTTTTATGTTGTGTCACCGAGTAAATATTTTAGATATTTATTTTATTAACATCTATTATTCTAAATTCAGTAAAAGAAGTTATCTTTTCCAGCTTAAGACGGCAATTTTTTCCATCTGGAAGTTAAGCAGAGTTTCAGCTTTTGGCGGTTTCCCTTGTGCAAGGCTGTTAAACTCGTTGAGCATCCTTACGTATGCCAGCCTCTTAGTTGGGGTGAACTCTCCCTGGATTCCTGCTTTGAGCAGAATAGAGAGTTGTTTATAAATGTCAGGTACAGGTACGAAAGCAGGTCCCTCCGTTGTCATTCTTATAGTATAGATAAATGAATAGCTGTCCCTGCCGCGATAAGAATCTGTTTGGTTATATGTGGGAACTGCCGGTGAGACATATACGGCTGTTCCTTTGGGTACTAACAACTTTGCCGGAACAGCATCCCACCTTGTGTATTCGTAAGGAGTTATGTATATATGTGCTTTGGGCGACCATGAGGTTACTCCCACCCATAGATGGACTCCGTTTCCCTCAAAATTCGTAAATGATGTCCTCCATAAAAGATCATCTTTATCATCCTGGTCAACTTTAGAGAGAAAGGTGCTTTCTGAAACATATGAGAGGCCCTCAAGCTGTTCTATCTGTTTCACTCCTGCAGGAGTTCTCAGCCATGCTGATTTCACCTCACCCTGACTTTGTTCGAGGATAAGGACAATTGGAAAATTCTCAACTCTAAGTGCCCTTAAGTTTGCCCCGCCCTCAGGTATCTCGTTTCCAGGCATCAGATAGAGGATTATGGCAAGAAAAACTGCTATTGCCGGCATAATCAATAATAATGATTTTCCAGAGAAAAAAGTTTGTATTTTTTTTAACCTGTCTCTATTTTTCATTTTTAGATAATCCACTCCATTTTTTCTGACGGGAGAGCGCAAATCATTTCCTCTAACGTTTTCCCCGTCATCGGATGTGTGAACTGAGGAGCTACTTCCCTCAAAGGGATTAAGACAAAGGCCCTTTCGTGCATATATGGATGAGGAACTGTGAGTTCAGGTGTATCGATAACCATTTCGTCTATTGCGATGATATCGATATCAATGTTACGCGGTCCCCATTTTACATTTTTTATTCTATCAAGCCGTCCCTCGATAGTTTTGATCATTTTGATCATCTCTTCAGGAGATAGACCTGTCTCAGCACTTACACACATATTTAAAAACCTCGGCTGGTCGGTAAACCCCCATGGGGTAGTCTCCCATATTTTACTTCTATCAATAATAGAGAAACCACTGTGTCCGAGTTCTGAAAGAGCTTTTGTAAGCATAATAAGTCTGTTTCCCATATTCGTACCTAAGGACATCAAAACAATCTTCTTTTTATTTTTAAACATAATTTGCCCCTTTTATGGCTTCTGCCATCATTACCGCCCTTTTGTTTTCCTTTATGTCATGGACCCTTATGATGTCTACTCCGTACAAGGCACAGATGGAAGCGATGGCTAGAGTGCCTTCTAGGCGCTCAGAAGTATCTGCACAGTCAGTCACCGTTCCGACAAAACCCTTTCTGGATGCTCCGATAAGGATTGGTTTTGAGTGGACTCTGAGGGACTCAACGTGTTTCAGCAGAAACAGGTTTTGGTTGCGATTTTTTGCAAACCCTATCCCCGGATCGAGAATTATCTTTGAGGGGTCTAATCCAAAAGAAGAGGCAACGTCGATCTTTTCATCAAAGAAATCATTTATCTCTCGTAGAAGATTGGTGTAGTCGCACATTTTTCCCATAGTCTGAGGTGTTCCCCTCATGTGCATTATTATAAGCATAGCTCCATACTTGGCTACAGTCTCAGCGATGTCCGGCTCAAAAGATAAGCCTGAAATATCGTTGATGATGTCTGCTCCTGCTTTCAAAGCGGCTTCTGCGACATTTTTTCGGGTTGTGTCTATGGAGATTGGTATAAGGGGAAGGTTTTTTCTTGTCTCTTTTATCGTCGGGATTAAACGTTCAATTTCTTCTTGTTCGGATATTCTTGAGGCTCCCGGTCTTGTGGATTCTGCACCCATATCCAGTATATCTGCCCCGTTACCAGCATGTTCCAAAGCCTTTTCAACAGCTGCGTCTATTTTTCCGTAAGTTCTGCTTTCCTCATAAAATGAGTCATCGCTTAGGTTAATGATGCCCATCAAAAGAGTATTTTCTCCAAGCAGGAGGTCTGTGCCAGCAGGAAGGGGGACTTTGATAACTTTCTTTGGCATAGAGGCCAGAACGTTTCTCAGCGCTTTTACTATGTCAGGGATTCCCCACCAAGACATCATTTCCAGCTTGTCCGCAAGAAACGAGATCTGTTTGAATGTCCCGAATAATATAACGTCGCTTTCCGGTACCTTGCAGTCGATAGCGTGAGCATGAACTGCGGCGTCCCCACCCCTTGAAAGCATTTCCTGTTTGATTACATTCGCTGCTCTTACATCGACGCCTGAAAGATATAAAGATTTGATCTCTCTTCTGTTGTCGAAGAAGGGCAAGCTTCTAATGTCTGCCCCTATTGCTTTAAGCGAGCAAGCCATCTCTTTAGTATCGTTGAATTTTATCTCGTAGATGACCATGTCCCTGTCCTTTCTATTCAAACTCTTGGACAAGAGGAATCCCTTGAAGGTGTTCTGTAAAATTCAGCCCCATAAGGCAAAATCCGTGGCTATCGTCATGTGTTAGGAGGCTGTATGATCCCGTATCTATATGCAGGCGCCAGAACCTAGGCTTTTGTATTCCAAGCGCTCCTGAAAGCATAGGTTTAAGAACGCCTCTATGGGACACTACAGCAAAAGTTTTGCCTCTGTGTCTTTCAATGAGCTGTTCCATTCCTTTCAAGGAGCGGTCCATGACCTCATCAAGGGTCTCTGCTCCTTCAAAAAAAAGGCTCTCAGGGTCGTTGATCCAAGTCTTCCATAATTGAGGCTCGCTTGCAGCTATTTCACTTTTGAGGCGGCCTTCCCATGGACCAAGTTTTATGTTGCAAAATGAATCATCGACATACAATGGGCATTTACAGTTATTGCTGATTATCTCTGCAGTTGTCAGTGCCCTTTTAAGCGGACTTGTGTATACATATTCTATTTTCTTATCTCGCATTACAGAAGCAAGAGCATTTGCTTGGGCAAGTCCATTCTCGTTAAGAGGGAAGTCGAAGCGTCCCCTTATCCTATTTTCTCTGTTGCCTACAGATTCGCCGTGTCTAATCAAATATATAAAGGTCTTTTTCATTTTTTTACTCCTTAGATTTCCTGTTGAAGAGACATGTTTTTAAATCTCCCAAATACCACTTGTGGTTTATTATACATTATCCTCATGGCTAACTAAAAAACTCGTAAGATAATAATAGGTAAAAACCACGATATAAATAATCTGACCTGTCTTGACATTTGTGCTAAGGGCTGTTATTCTTGACCCATTGAAATTAAATTGGCACTCGTAATGATAGAGTGCTAACAGAGGCAGGAAGTGATATATTTGCTTACAGAAAGACAGTCGGAAGTTGTACTCTCCGTTGTTTATGAATATATAAGAAGCGGTGAAAGCGTTGGATCTCGCACTCTTTCTAAACGTTATCTGATAGGTCACAGTTCTGCGACTATCAGAAACGAGATGTCGGATCTTGAAGAGATGGGTTTCTTGAAACAAACCCATACCTCATCTGGGCGTGTACCTACGACTCTCGGCTACAGGCTATATGTCGACTCTGTCCTTCAGAGAGTGGATTCTTCCAAGCACAGCAATGAATGGGTCAAGGCCCTCGGCGAGCACCATAAAGGTATAGAAGGCGCTCTTGAATCAGCATCAGACATCCTGAGCCGTATATCAAACTATGTCGGAGTTGCTGCTATAACGCCTTTGGACAAAGTAAAATTCCAGAGAGTTGATTTTGTCAGATTGGGAGATAAAAACGTACTTATGCTGGTAGTTCTTCAAGCGGGACTTGTACATCAAAAAGTGATTAATCTGTCGTGGGATGTGACTCAAGAGTATTTAGACGATCTTTCAAGAAGGATTAATTTTTTTGCAGATTGTGAATGGACTGAGATAAAAAAGTCGCTTAAAACATATATAACGCAGGAGCTTTTAGATTATAAATCGGCATGTACTGCCGCTCTTAGTGAGCTTGAAGGTATAATGCTTTCTCCCTCGATGAAAGTTTTCACGGGATCGATGAGCCACATGCTTAATTTACCCGATTTTCATGATTTAAGCCGCATACAGGCTTTGTTTGAATTTCTAGAGCAGGAAGAAGGAATGGCAGAGCTGGTTAAAAGCTGTTCCAAAGAGGGAATGAACGTAGTTATAGGAGAAGAAAATGAATCTCCGGCCATGAAGAAATCTGCTCTTGTTGCAGCATCTACTATATGCAACGGACAAATGACAATGATAGGTGTCGTTGGGCCTGAGAGGATGAACTACGAAAAAGTAATAACAACAATAGACAGAGTACTTCGAACTATAGTTCTAGATTCCGAAGGGGAGGTTGAATAGAGGATGCGTAAAAATGAAAAGGCTAAAGAGATCCCCTCTGCTGCCGAAAACGAATTGATTGAGAAAGTTGAACAGGACTTGTCTTTAGATGAAGAGGTAAAACTTTCAGAGGACGACCATAAGGAGCTTTCTAAAGTAGTCGAAGAAATGAAAAAAGAAATTAAGTCGCTCACCGAAGAGGCTGCAAGGGCAAGGGCTGACTACTACAACCTTCGAACAAGGGTGGAAAGAGACAGGGAGAGAAACTGTAAACTTGCAGCAGAAAAATCAATTGAAGAGCTACTGCCCGTATTTGAGAATCTTGAAAGAGTTTGCTGCGCAGTTGAAGATGAAGAGAGCAACCTTTATAAAGGAGTGGCTATGGTCACAAAGCAGTTTTTCACTGCTTTGGAGAACCTAGGACTTGAAAGAATAGAAACAGAGGGGACATTTGATCCTTCGGTGCATGAAGCCGTATCTATAGAACCACTTGATAATAAATCTAAAGACGGCTGTATAATCGGAACGCTTAGGAAAGGTTACAGGTTGGCAGGACGAATAATAAGGGCTCCTCAGGTAAGAGTAGGAAAATACGACGAATAAACTCACAACTAGAAACATAGTAGTGTTAAAGACATATATATACTAAAATTCTTTCAAAGGTGGAGTAAATTATGGAGAAAATCATAGGAATTGACCTTGGTACAACAAACAGCTGTGTTGCAGTAAAAGAAGGAGATAACGTTACAGTTATCCCCAACCCTGAGGGCGGGAGAACTACTCCTTCGGTAGTTGCATTCACAAAAGATGGCAAAGAGACGCTTGTTGGAGTACTGGCAAAAAGACAGGCAATAGTCAACCCTGAACGTACTGTAATGTCCATAAAGAGAGAAATGGGAAGCGATTTCAAGGTAGATATTGACGGAAAGAAATATACGCCGCAGCAGATATCATCGATGATACTTCAGAAACTTAAGAGGGACGCGGAAGAATATTTGGGAACAACTGTAAAAAAAGCGGTTATCACATGCCCGGCATATTTCACAGATGCCCAGAGACAGGCCACTAAAGATGCAGGAATTATTGCCGGTCTTGAAGTCCTGAGGGTCATCAACGAACCTACAGCAGCATGTCTTGCTTATGGTGTCGACAAGGAAGGCGACCACAAGATAATGGTTTATGACCTTGGCGGCGGAACCTTTGACGTTTCTATCCTCGATGTAGGCGACGGTGTTTTTGAAGTTCTTTCAACTTCAGGCGATAACAGGCTTGGTGGAGATGACTGGGACGCAAAGGTAGTCGACTGGATGGCCGAAGAATTCAAGAAAACAGACGGAGTTGACCTCAGAAAAGACAAGATGGCAGCACAGCGTCTGCGCGAGGCAGCTGAAAAAGCAAAGGCGGAGCTTTCATCTTTGGCAGAAACTTCAATCTCGCTACCGTTTATAACAGCTGACCAGAATGGACCTAAACATCTTGAGATGACTCTGACAAGGGCAAAATTTGAGGAATTGACACGGGATTTGCTTGACAGGACAGTGCAGCCTGTGCGTACAGCCCTCAAAGATGCAGGGCTGGAGCCAGGACAAATCGACAAGATACTACTGGTCGGAGGATCCATACGTATGCCAATGGTCCAGCGCAAGGTAAAAGAACTTCTTGGCAAGGAGCCCACGAAGGGAATAAATCCTGATGAATCTGTTGCAATCGGTGCGGCTATCCAGGGCGCTATTTTGTCAGGTGAACACAAGGGAATAGTCTTGGTAGATGTTACGCCGCTATCACTTGGTCTTGAAACCCTTGGTGGAGTTTTCACGAAGATAATAGAGAAGAACAGCGCTATCCCTGCTTCCAAGAGCCAGATTTTTACTACTGCCGCTGATAATCAGCCTCAGGTAGAGATAAACGTTCTTCAGGGTGAAAGAGCTATGGCAGGGGACAACGTATCTCTTGGAAGATTCTTCCTCGATGGTATAGCACCTGCACCTAGAGGGATCCCTCAGGTAGAGGTAACTTTTGATATAGACGCAAATGGAATAGTTAATGTAACAGCGAAAGACAAAGCTACAAATAAGGCACAAAATATCACTATCCAGTCCTCAAGGCTTTCAAAAGAGGACATAGAGAAAATGAGACATGATGCTGAAATTAACGAAAGCGAAGACAAGAAGAAGAAAGAGCTTGTCGAAGTCCGTAACGAGGGTGACAGCGCAGCTTACAATTCAGAAAAAGCGTTGAAGGAACTTGGCGATGATGCAACTCCGGAAGAAAAAGCATTGGTAGAGGAGAAGGTCAAAGCTTTAAGAGATCTTTTGACAAGCGAAGATGCCGATGGTATCAAATCTGCCATCGAAGCTCTTATGAACGCCATGCACCCAATCTCACAGAAAGCCTACGCTAAAACGCAGGCTGCGGATAGCAACACCACCGGCGATACGGGTGGCGAGGAAGAAGAAACAGTACAGGAAGATACAAACGACGGAACTACTGTTGTAGATGCAGAGTTCCATGAAGACGACAAAGAATAAAAAAAATGTGAGGTGGGATGCTGGTGGCTGCTCCCGGTAAAAAAGACTATTACGAAATATTGGGTGTTGGGCGGGGGGCTTCGGCCGACGAGATAAAGAAAGCATACCGTAAACTCACCCGTAAATATCACCCTGACACGAACCCGGGAGACGCAGCGGCGGAGAAGAAATATAAAGAAATCAACGAAGCCAACGAAGCTCTTAGTGATCCCAAGAAAAGAACACAGTACGATCAGTTCGGTTATGTAGGCGATATGCCTCCGGGTGGTGGTTCTGGGGGGTTTGGCGGTTCCGGTTTCAGCGGTGCGGACTTCGGCGATCTTTTTGGAGATCTTTTCGGAGGCTCTTTTGGAGGTGCGGGAAGGCGTTCCGCAGATCCAAACGCACCGCGCCGCGGAAACGACTTGGAATATACTATGCAAATCACTCTTGATGATGCCTACCGTGGGGCAACCAAAAAGATCGAAATACCGAGGCTTGAAACATGCTCGCACTGCGCAGGAAGTGGCGCTGAGCCCGGAACAAAGGTAGAAACATGCCCGACGTGTGGAGGCAGAGGCCAGGTGCAGCAGACTGTAAACACTCCCTTTGGCCAGATGGCTCAGGTTGCTGAGTGTCCAAAATGTCACGGCAAGGGCAAAACAATAACTACTCCCTGCCGTGAGTGCCGAGGCCAGGGACGAGTCAGAAAGCAGCATTCTGTGGATGTGAAGATCCCTGCAGGCATCGACACGGGCATAAGGCTGAGAGTATCAAGTCAAGGAGAAGCTGGGGTTAACGGCGGGCCTTCGGGAGATCTTTTCCTCCTTATAGAGGTGAAGCCGGACAGGAGATTCCAGCGCAGAGGCGAAGACCTCAATACAACCGTGGATATACAGTATCCTCAGGCGGCTCTTGGTTGCGAGGTCAAGATAGAGACCTTCGACGGAACCGAAACTCTTGATATTCCTGCCGGGACACAGCCGGGTTCAAAACTGCGCATAAAAGGCAGGGGCATGCCCAAGCTTCGCGGTAAGGGGAACGGTAACATGAATATTCTTGTAAGGGTTGGAATTAGTAAGAATCCGACAGCTAAAGAGAGAGAGTTGCTTGAGCAAATAGCAGTAGAATTGAAGCTCAAAGTTAAGACCAAAAAAGGTAACGCTCGATAAGTTTAAAAAATAGAGAACCTATACAGAGATAACAAAATGACTATTTGAACCGGACTTGATCTTTTCAAGGAAGATGTTTGTTTTCCAGAAAAGGTACAAGTCCGGTTTAATTATTTAAGAATACCGCAAAAACGCTATTCAAATGTGATTATACGAGAAGGAAAGTATTTTCTTTGAATTAATTTAAATTAATGAAATAAACTTCTTTTTTTGTATCAGACTAAACTTAGAATTCTGAATTTAACAGCGGTTTTTACTTTACATATCTAATCTTCGACTATAGAATAATATACGAGGATTCATTGATATTCTAAACATTTTTCATCCAGATATTATTAAAATTGCATAGCTGAATGGAGGTGGATACAGACAGTAAGTTCTGGAATCACTCTGTAATAAGCAAAATACCTAGAACATTTCCACAATATTATTGGAGGTGCATTATATTGAAGAAGATTCTTGCAGTTTTGGCAGTCATTATTGTTCTTTGCGCCGCAGGCGCAGCATTTGCAGCAGATCCAATAAAAGTGGGTTATCTTGCAGCACTTACCGGCGACTATGCAGCCTATGGAACTACAGAAGTTAACATGGCCAAATTGGTTGTAGGGGATATCAATGCAAAGGGCGGCGTCCTTGGACGTCAGCTCGAACTGGTGGTTTATGACACAAAGACCCGTAATGAAGATGCTGTCAACGCAGTTCGCCGTATGATTGAAAGCGACAAAGTAGTTGCTATCATTGGAGCGAACTCAAGCGGTATCAACATTGCCACCGCACCAATCGTCGATAAAGGCAAGACCCCCCAGATTTCAACAGTGGGAACAAATCCGCTCGTTACAGTCGACAGCAAGGGCAAGGTGCGTCCCTATTCCTTCCGTATTTGCTTCACTGACCCTTATCAGGGCGCATTGGCGGCAGATCTTGCTATGACCAACCTTAAAAAGGACAAAGCAGCTATCCTTTACAATGTCGGTTCTGACTATGCACAGGGGCTTAGAGAGTTCTTTGTTAAAAGCTACACCGCATTGAAGGGCAAAGTAGTAGCAGACGAAGGTTATCGTGAAACAGACGTTGACTTCCGTGCACAGCTGACCAAAGTTAAGAGTTCCGGCGCAAATGTTCTCTTCCTGCCGGGAATGGGCAAGGACATGGCCCTTATAATCAAGCAGGCAAAAGAACTTGGCCTTAACATCGCAATAATCGGCGGCGACGGCTATGGTGAATTTATGAACGAAATAGCAGGAGATTCGATGAAGGGGACCTATTGGGTCAACCATACATATCTCGAAGATCCCGGAATGGCACCAATCTTTGCACGTTACAAAAAAGTTTACAAAGATGACTGCAAAGAATTCGTAAACGGTACCATGGCATATGACGCAGCCTACTGGCTTGTCGACGCTATCAAACGCGCAGGAAAAGCAGAAGGACCCGCAATCGCTAAAGCGCTTGAATCAACAAAGGGACTTAAGCTTCACCACGCAACACTTACCATCGATCCTAAGACTCACAACCCGCTTAACAAAGCGGGCGTAATCCTTAAGGTAGGCGATGATCTTAAAGCACAGTTCTACCAGAAAGTCGAACCTAAATAAGTAATAGTTTACTTTTCCTGAGGGGCACGGGACTCTGTCCCAGCTCCTCAGGAAAACTTTTAGACGTACCTTACAACAGAATAAGCACCAGAAAGGCAGAGGTGTTTTAAATTGGATATGTTAATCCAGCAAATAATAAACGGACTTTCCCTTGGGTCTGTATATGCCTTGATTGCAGTTGGTTATTCTTTGGTCTACTCAATTCTTCTCTTTTCAAACTTCGCGCACGGAGGATTTCTTGTTATTGGTGGTTATCTTTGCTATTTTGCCCTTAGAGGCGCCGGAATGAATATATGGGCAGCATCTTTTGTCGCTTTAATAGGAGCTGGAGTTTCAGCAGTGATAGTAGAACGTCTTGCATACAAACCTATTCGTGAACGGACACCCGTTACCCTTTATATGCTCATTGCCTCTATGGGTATGAGTATTGTTATTGAGAATATTTTCGTAGTTACTGTAGGCGGCCGATTCAGAGCCCTGCCTCCCGTAATTCCGACACAGCCTGTAGATTTTTTTGGATTAGCTACGACCAGTGCTTTTGACATCCTTTCTTTAGTAACGGCAGTTGTTTTTCTTGTTGCTCTTCAACTTTTTCTTTCAAAAACAAAGTGGGGACTTGCCATTAGAGCGGCTTCCTATGATCTCAGGATAGCCGGATTGATGGGAGTAAACGTTAACAGACTTATTTCAATAGTTTTTTTTGTGGCAGGACTTCTTGCCGGAGTCGGGGGTATCTTCCTCTCTGTTAGATATACGCTATATCCGCAGCTTGGAATGATTACTACAAAAGCATTTGTAGCTGCAGTTATAGGGGGTCTTGGCTCACTTCCTGGAGCTGTTGTGGGCAGTCTCATACTTGGTCTTGCTGAAATGCTGACCGCCGGTTTTATATCGAGCCAATTCAGAGATTTAGTCGTTTTTGGTCTTCTTATAGTCACTCTCATAAT
>LFRM01205444.1_pt1 | contig 18183 bp, 20 predicted proteins | sample 618341 | NCBI WGS metagenome assembly LFRM01 (sample SAMN03654438, study PRJNA283298) | anaerobic digester metagenome | isolation source: pool of bioreactors CSTR01a, CSTR02a, and CSTR03a thermophilic anaerobic... | place: Denmark: Kgs. Lyngby | collected 2014-05-21 | reverse complement strand
ATTGCTGCAACCAATCACCCCCGCATGCTTGACAGTGCGGCATGGAGGCGCTTTGATGAGATTGTTCATTTCCCTCTCCCTGACCTTGAGATGCGTAAAGATATACTGAATATCGTAACCCGTCACATCGAAGGGGATTATGACACAGGGGTAATTGCGGAATTGACAGACGGCTATTCAGGTTCGGACCTGCGTATGGTTATAAGAGAAGCTGTCCTGAGTGCTCTTCTTGAGGAACGTAAAGTACTTACCCAGGAGGATCTGCTGGACGCTGTAGACTCTTTCAATGAGAGGGCTGGCCTCAAGTCCGAAGAGTACGATAGGAAGAAGTAAAAATGAGGCTAACACTTCTTGGGACCGGCGATGCTGTCGGGACTCCTAAAATTGGATGTAATTGCCCTGCCTGCGAAGACGCCCGAAAAGGTGGAAAAAGTCAGCGTCTTCGTTTTTCTATCCTTGTAGAGTCCGATAAGGGCAAGATCCTCATTGACACCAGCCCTGATCTAAGGCAACAATTTCTCAAACAAAACCTGTCCTGTGTAGATGGGGTAATCTGGACGCACGGACATTATGACCATTACTCCGGATTTGGAGAGTTCTACAGAGTTCAAAATAAGGTTGATGTTTATGGGGTTCAGGAAAATATTGAATACATAAATCAGTTCGTTTACTTCCTGAAACCCAGGTATCATTATGTGAAGCTCTATGAGCCCTTCGAGCTAATCGGGCTGCAATTCACTCTTTTTAAGGTCAACCATCCTCCTGTAGAGGTTCCTACAGGGGTTGTAATCCGTGAAGGCAATAAAAAAGTAGTGATTACAGGAGATACAAACTCAGAAATTCCAGAAGCCAGCCTGGAACTTATGAAAAATCCGGATCTTCTTATTGCCGATGCTATAGTGCCGCCTAATGTTCATATCAAAAAGCACATGAACTCAGAAGAGGCTATGGCACTTGCAGAGCAGCTCAATGCAAAAAAAATAGCTTTGATCCATCTCAGTCATTTATTTCGTCCTCATCATATCGAATCCTTGTTTTTACCTCTTGGATACGATGGGCAGGTTTTTGAGTTTTAAAAATTTTTAAAATATTGTAATTATCACTTTATATTTTTTCTAAAACTCCTGTTTAAATTGATCGAGGATCTTTGTTTAACATGATCTTTCTTTTTATTATCCTTATGTTAGCTCTATATATTCTGGATCCCAAAAACCATTAATGAACCCTGAACGTATTCGGACTATTCTATCCGGGAAACCAGGCAAAGGACCGGTTGCTTATTGGATGAGCCGGGACCAGAGGGTTGAGGACAACTGGGCTCTTCTTTTTGCCCGAAAAATAGCGTTGGAAGCCGATGTGCCTGTTTTTGTGGTCTTTTGTCTGGTAGATGGATTTCTGGGAGCTATAAGAAGACAATATGAGTTTATGCTCGAAGGGCTGCAGGAAGTTGAAGCTACCCTTGCAAGGAAAAAAATTCCATTCTTTTTCCTTCAAGGAGATCCTGAAGAAGAAATTCCAGATTTTATTGAGAAATATGAGATTGGAACTCTTGTTACTGATTTTAGTCCACTTAGGATTAAGAGGACATGGACAGAAAAAGTCGCATCAGGCATTAAGGTACCCTTCTTTGAGGTGGATGCCCATAACGTAGTTCCCTGCTGGGAAGCTTCTAAAAAGCAGGAATATGCTGCCCATACTTTCCGTCCTAGGCTCTTAAGGCTCCTTCCTGAATTTCTTACGGAGTATCCTGAGCTTGAAGCAAATCCCGAATTTCCTGAAATCGCCGTAAGATCCGGAAAAGTGGAAATGTTTTCAGAAGTTCAAACAAGCGGAATTGGAACTCGTCTTCCAGGGGAGTTTCTTGACGAAAAAGCCGGTTTCTTACCTGATCTCCCGCTTTTCGAAGCTGGAGAAATGGCTGCACGAAAAGTTATGGATGAATTTCTCACTAATAAGCTTGACTCTTACTCCACCCTGCGAAATGACCCAACTAAAGATGCCTTATCCAATCTCTCTCCTTATCTGCATTTTGGACAGATCTCGGCTCAAAGGGTAGCTCTCAAAGTAGAAAAAGCAAAAGCTGACATGGAATCAAAAAGAGTATTTCTCGATGAACTCCTTGTGCGTAAAGAGCTTGCCGATAATTTCTGCTATTATAATCCTTTTTATGATAGTTTTGATGGCTTTCCTGAATGGGCAAAGAAAACCCTTAACTCTCACAGACTTGATCAAAAAAGTCATGTCTTTACATTGGAAGAACTGGAAACAGGACGGACATATGATCCCCTCTGGAACGCCAGCCAGATAGAACTCCTCAGTAGAGGGAAAATGCACAGCTATATGCGGATGTACTGGGCAAAGAAGATTCTCGAATGGAGCGAATCGCCTGAAAAGGCCCTCGAGACTGCAATCTATCTGAATGATAAATACGAATTGGACGGACGAGACCCGAATGGATATGCAGGAATTGCCTGGAGTATCGGAGGAGTTCATGACCGCGCCTGGAAGGAAAAGGAAATTTTTGGAAAAATCAGATACATGAGTTATGAGGGCAGTAAAAGAAAATTTGACGTTAAATCATATATTGAAAAATATTCAGCTTTGTAGAAATTCTCAATTTTATCTAAACAACTTATGCCACTTTTTTGTTTACGTTGTATGTTAAGATTTTAACTTTTATCGATAGGTATACAAGCTTACTGGAGCTTAGAGTTGCATTTTTCCTCTATGATTGAACTGCTTCGCCTGCTTCCAGAATCAGAGCTTAGAATGAATCTGTTTCTTTATATAGACTGACCTTCAAACCTACTAATCAGCAGGTAAACATAATTCGCATTAAAGCATTAAGTTAATATTTATCCTGATGTTTTTATTTTATTAAAGGAATTTATACGGTGTACAAGCATGAATCAGCATTACTTTTCTCTGGATAATTATTATAAGTATTTCATAGGTCTTGACGGCATTATCCTTACTTTCTTAATAATAAGAAGTTATCCAGCTGTTGTTAATTTAGCAACAAAAGATAGCTTTTTTATTCTGTTAGTAGGAGCATTTTGCATATTAATTGATAATTGGAATCGAAAATCAATAAAGTACAGGTTATACGTTGAGCTATATGAAAACGAGTATCAAGCTATTTCTGACTATAAGGCTGGTAAAATATTCATAAACTTAATTTTTTATGTAATCTCTATATATTTAGTATCTGGTCTATTTGGTGCGCTTTGATACTCGCCAGTGGGACTTTCATGAAGGAATTGATTCTTTAACCTGGGCTGTAGGACAAGGCTTTAATGAAATTAAATTCCTTCTTTTCTATCTTTTTTCTCTAAGAAACTCTAATTTTTATATTAGTCACATATAAATACAAGTAGATCCGATTTTAATACAGGGATTTTTATATTTCTCCCGACTATAAAACGTAAATAACTAACGCAAAAAGGGAGTGGTATCTATGGCAGTAAGAAATCCAGTAGATTTGCTCGCACTTATACTTGTTATAGTGGGCGGATTAAACTGGGGGCTTGTAGGGCTCTTCGACTTTAACCTTGTAGATTATATCTTCGGGGCAGGAAGTACACTTTCGAGAATTGTGTACATAATTGTTGGGCTTGCAGCACTTTATACGATTTATTTCGCTACAAGAGCTGATACGTATCAAGCTCGTGAGGCTCCGGTACATCACTAAGTTAAAAAATTGAAAAATCTCCTTTGCGGTGTAATACTGTGAAAGACTGTGAAAGAGACCGTAACCAGCTATGTTTTTTTAAAAAGCTGAATATTTAATTAAGACAAGGGGTTATTTTTATTCCTTTCAGAAATTTTATTCTTATTTTTTTATCTTCATTTTTAATTGATTTTAAGAGTAAAGTGGCTTTTGGGATAGGCTCATTAAATAATCATTCTTTTTTCGTATCTATTCAGCGTACGAAAATTAGGCTTACTGATATTGATTTTAAGGTTTCATAAGCATAGAATTATCAACTGTATAAAACTAAAAAGCACGAGCAGTAACAACAGTTGTGAAAAATTAATCAATAGGATTTTGCCCATTTTAGATTTAAGAAGATGCCTATTGAGGTTGTTTTTCCTACGCTGAATAGTTACCTTTTTTCGAGTTTAAACTTTATCCTTTATGCCTCCAGGGCAACAATGCAGCTTCAAATGCCAGAAAAGGTCCTATAAACAATCCTGCCCAGAACAAAAGCCCAGCTATTCCCAGGACAGAGAAGTAAAGCCGTTTTCTTGCGGACCCAGTGCCGTAACTTTCATCTTTGTGGCTTAAGGCTATTGCAATAACTCCAAGTCCTACACTAACAAAAATTATAATGAAAGTAACAAATACTTCTGAGGAAAATGAACTTTTACTCAGTGAGATCATCATCTGGAATATGTATGACATTCCTGTGCCAAGAAAGAAGAGGCCCGCAAGTATTCCTGATATGCGTGCAGGACTGAACACGACTACAGTTTCCCTTTTTAAGAAAATTGCTAGAAGCCCGGCTGCAAGAGTTAGCACAAGCGGAGTAAAGATCAAAAACAGTCCCTGGCCTTCCCAACGGTAAATCTTTATCTGGCTCAGGGGTATGGATATCCATTCCTTCAAGGTGAAAGTTTCTTTGTATCCTAAAATTAACCCATAATTTCCTTCTCTTGAGATTTCTCTTTCCTGCAAACCTCTTTCATCTATTGTATCTTCTCCTTTTCTCGAACCTGCTCCTCTTTCATCTATTGTGTCTTCTCCTTTTCTCGAACCTGCTTCCTGTATTGCACCTACTGCAACGTAATATGTTCCACTTTCCGGAGCTTTGATATCGAGCTTAACAAGCGAGTAAAAGGCACTCGGGGTAAACCCTTCGTATACAGGGCTCTCGGGCAGGCTATAGGAAAGCACTTTTGCCCCATACCCTTCGGGCATTTCCAATTTCTCGGGTACTTTTCCTTCGTCTGCACATCCCGGCCCGATAAGAATCAGGTTCGGGATAAAACCCTTATTTCCATCTTCAACGGGAATAGTGAGCCCTAGTACAATTCTCTCTCCTTTTTCTACATTAAAACTGTAATACCGAAGATCTCCGGAAGCAAGTTCTCCGTAAAGCACCCTTGATTTCGAAGGGTCTTCAATATGGATTGCTGTTTCAGGACTTTTTCCTCCCCCTCCGAAGACTGGCACGTGGGCAAGCGCAGGAGCGGATAGAAAGTATATAGTAACCAGCAGAAAAATTCCCGAAAACCAGAGTATGCCCTGTCTCATGGACTATGTTTTCTCAAATAGTATGTAAATATGTATAAGAATAAAGAATCAGACATAGAACATAGGTATTAATTTTCGTGTTAAGTAAACTCTTCTTCTCCGAAAAACCTTTCTTAGATGTGCCAGGAATTCATCTTATGAGAATCTGGGACATACCTCCTGAGAAGATGTGCAGGCAGCATCTTCTAGGGGAACACCGTGAGTTACATGCTCTCTGGTCTATAATTACCAATAACAAGAAAGCCTATGCCCACCATCCAGAGACCATGCGCTGGAGGGGAAAGCTCAAAGCGCTCTACCTGAGGCATGAGGCTCTGGTTGAGGAAATGACAAGGCGAGGTTACAAACACCACACTCCTCTTGACCCTGCCCTTGCGACAGGAAAAGCTGTTCAGGACGAGGTTGTGGATTCTTATGAAGAACAGGTCCGGCTCCTTAAAGAAAGAGGGTGTGACTGCAGGGTTTGAATAGAATTTTTCAGGAAAATTCGGATTCAGCTTTCCTGCCAAGAGATTCTTTTTCTTCTGCTGAAAAGGTTTTTTCGATTATAAGAGAAAAGAGAAGAAATAGTGGAACGCATACTGCTATCCGAATTGCCGTGAATCTGGCTCCCATATATGAAACCTCATACAATAAAAGGGGAAGTTTTGCAGTGGACCATACTCCCAGGAAAAACAAAACATACGCCAGTTTTGCTTTTTTCTTTATAAGGAGCATTGCAATGGGAAAGGCAATGTAAAGGGGACCAGCGGCAGCAGAACCCAGAAATAGAGCTGTAAATACTCCTTTAAGTCCCGAGGCTTCCCCCATATACCTAATAAAGGTCTCTTTAGGAACCCAGGCATCCAGCAAGCCCATGAGGACGAAAACAGGAGGAATCAGGCCGAGCATTTCCTTCATATTTGATAAGGATATATTGAAGGCCTTTATGCCTTCAGTTTTGTCTGTAAAGTATAAGGCTATTATAACAAAAGCAAAGACTATTACAAACCTGAATTTTTTTACTACGGCAAATACTCTCGTTTTTATACTCCTACTTTCTGATCTGGCAGTTAGCCTCCCTGAGTTCATGCTGGAACGTATGGATTTCATATTCGGGTTTTCGCGACTGGTGTTCATACTATCAGCATTGGTTTTAGTGTTCATTATTACATCAACTTCCAGATCACCATTGTGAAAACTAAAGATATTACCAGTGCAGATGCATTTCTCAGAATTGCCATACGTTTGCTGAAATACTTGATCTCCATAGGTAGGGTTACAACTCCTACTGCCATAAGGGAAGAAATAAAGGCTGCAATCTGTGCGTATCCTGCTCCGGCATCAAGAAGGGTAGCTCCAAGCGGAAAAGCGACAAAACCCGGAATCATTGCAATGGATCCTGCTATTAGCGAGAGGACTACCCCGAAGAAGCCTGAATTGGAGCCTATAAGCTTTGATATAATATCTGGACTTAAGATTGCCAGGGTAATTCCTGCAAACATCATAACTGAAAGGATTTCCGGGAGAAGACCTGAAAAAGATTTCCAGGCTTTAAGGATAGCGATTTTTGTCCTTTTCTTATCCTTCAAGTAAGAAACGGCAAGGAAAATAAATGCTAAAGCATAAAAGTATGTACTGTTCAGGAGAACCCCTCCATTCTGTATTTACAGGAATTCCAGGGCTTCAGTTTTGTAACTTTTCGTAAGTCTCCAGGAAAAAATCCAGGTCTCTTTTTCTCCTTTCAATATCCTGCTTGAGTTCACCCAACTTTTCGATTCCTTTTTGGGTTATCTTATACCATTTTTTTGCTGGGCCTGGTTCGGAAGTGTCCCAGTATGCTTCAACTGCTCCCTCTTTTTCCAGATCGTTAAGTGCCCTGTAGAGCGCAGGAGTATCTATCAGATTGAAAGGCATTTCTTTGTCAAGTCTCTTGAATAAAAGGGCTCCGTAAGCGGATTTCTGTGCCAGGAAGAGCAGTATAAATGAAGGTGTATGACGGAAGTATGTGTTTCTGGGCATAACAACACGTTTAATTCTTTTTAGGATTGGAGATTTTAGTTTTATAGCAGTTCGATTTATATTCAGACAACAGCTTAGTGTTAATTATACTAAGATATTAATTACACTAAGATATTAATTACACTAAGATATTAATTACACTAAGATATTAATTACACTATGATGTTAATTACATTAAGGTACAAATTACACTAAGGTGTTTTTGTATATATGCTTTCTGCTTTAAACTTGAGTTTCATTCTCCTATTCTGTTATTCTCCTATTCTGTTATTCTCCTATTCTGTTATTCTCCTATTCTGTTATTCTCATCTCCGATTTTATTCTCTTTTAAGAAAAGAAATCAACTATATATAGATACCGATATCTTTATATTCAATTACATCTATTACTATAGAGAGACATATATTAGAGGAAAAATACAATTCAAAGATTCGCCGTAGTAAAAAGGGAAAGTCTAAAACCCTATGTAATGTCTGAAACCCCGTGTTTTTGTTGTCTGGCGGGAGAATTCGATGAAACTTGTACTTGACGAAGAAGAAACCTGGATAATTGAATGCATAAAAGAAGCCCATATAGATTGCGGGTTCCATGTTCGAGACGTTATAAAAAAAGCAAAAGCAAGATATGGATTATCTAGGTCAACAGTATACGAAATTGTTAGTTATCTGGAGTTTCACGGCCTGGTAAAAACGAATAAATCTGGCAATCGGGAACTTGATCAAAGTATTTCCTACTTTGTAACATGTCCTGTGTGCGGGAAGGAAATTCCTGGTAATGAGTATATTCTAGAAAATGGGAAGTCAATATGTGAGGACTGCTATCTGGAAGAGCACCAGAGAATCAAGTTTGCAGATCCTATGGCTGTACGTTCTAAAAAACTCTTTAGAAAAAATCATGGTCTGGAAGGCACAGAAGGTCTAACAGACATTCAAAAAGAACTTTACAAATTTATACAGATGGAAGGAGGAGTTACGCCTGAAAAAATCTCTAAACTTTTTGGGCTTACACCCCAGGAAGCCAGGAACCAGCTTGCAATATTAAGGCACTGTGAACTTGTGAAATGGCGGAAGATAGGAGATGAAATCTGTATTGTGCCTTTTGATTCTTAACTCATTATAAAAACATATGTGTTGAGGAAGTGAAATCCTGACAGAAAAAATCGACATGGATGAAAAGACAAAAGTTATGGCTGGACAACTTCCAGGAGTAATGGATGCACTCTCTGGGCTCCATTCTGAAGTTATTAAGGATGGAGCATTAAGTGCCAGAACGAAAGAACTCATGATGGTTGCAATTGCAGTATCTCTGCGTTGCGAATACTGTCTATGGAAGCATGTTCCTGAAGCTGTACGTTTGGGAGCAACTCGTGAGGAGATCCTTGAAGCTGTCAGTACTGCCATAGTAATGGCTGGTGGGCCTGCAGTAGCGTATGGATCTGTGGTGGTTCTTAAAATTCTGGATGAATTGAATGTTTAAAGAACTGAGGTGAAATATTGACCGACGAGATAACTAATCCTGTAAAATGCCACATTTGTGGGTGTGAACTAGAAAAAGAAGATTGCATAGAAGAGGAAGGCAAGGTTTTCTGTGAAGATTGTTTTATAGAAGCTCACCATAAGATTCAGGTCTGTGATCCCTGGGCAGCTTATTCCAAGAAATTCTTCAGGAAGGAAGCCGGGCTTGAAGGTACAGAGGGTCTAACTGAATTACAAAAAGCCATCTATGAATTTATCGTCTCCAGTGGTGGAGCAAAAAAGGAAGAAATTGCAAAAAAGTTTCAAATATCCCTTCTGGAAACCGAGAACCAGTTTGCTATTATGAGGCATTGTGAGCTGTTAAAAGGGCAAAAAAGAGCAGATGGTGTGTACCTTGTACCTTTTGAGAGTTAATAACTCCAAAAAGACTTTGTTTTAGCTCAGGTTAAAATATAAAAGTAAATTGTCTTTTTATATATTCTAAAACTGATGTGTGTACCCAGGAAAGTTGCTTAAAGATTAATTAACCTATTTTTCTTTTATAACATCATGGCTACATACATTTTTACTTATTTAATCTCTGAAAAACAGAATCTTAGTTATTTTATACTCAGAACGAAAATCAAACTATTGATTTCCTTCAAACTATTGATTTCCTGCAGGTAAACACTTACGAAAAATCTTGTTTTTGATATTATTCTAGTATTATTATTAAAACATAGTTTCATGAAAGGACTGGCATGAATTAATGCTTACTTGAAGGTTAGATAGGTTTTGTGGAAAACCTATCCAGGTCCACTTCAAGATGATGAAACAAACAAAATGTATCAGGTTATTCGTCTCAGGTTGTGGAGTTCATTATTTCAGGAGAACTCTACACAGCCTAAAGATACCCTTTTCGAAATTTACTTCGGGCAGATTTCCTTAAGGCCAGCAGTTACATCAGCCAGAAGTTCAATGGGAATTCCCATAATCATTTCTTCGTCCGCGATTTTGGAGTATGTCCTGCTGCCGCTGCAACCGACTGTGACTCCGATTTTGCCTTCTTTGTATACATTCACAACCCCGTCGGAGCACAGACTCTGCTTTCCTGCAAAACTCGCTTCGATCCTGCCTCCGGTTTTGTACATTGCAGCCTGTGTAAGTAGCATTATTTGTTTAGGATTACTGATAACGACAACAACGTCTGGAGTAAAAGTTGCTTTTTCCAGAGGAGAGTACAGGATAGCTTCGGTTGAGTGCGGTGGAAGCTTGGGAACCCTATCAAGGGTACGCCTTGCAGCGCCCTGGGTGCTAAACTGTTTGAGTTTATTAAAATAAAATTCTCCACTTGCGACCTTTGGAGGCATTTCACCAAGGCCCATTGCGCCAGCTCCACCTTTACACATCTGGTCATCGATAAGGGTATAAAACTCCTCGCCTGTTCTTCTCACTCTGTCAACCAGCTGGCAGTGCCTCATAGCTTCATCTACTTCTTTCATTCCTTCGGGAATTTCCCCCCCTTTCGGGATCAGCTTTACTGCAACAGGAGAGGTCTTCAGTTTTAGACAGTCTATAAGTTCTTGTCCATATTTATTTATCTCTTTTACATCCATGTTCTCAGCTCCAATTTTTAGATTATTTTTGAAAAGTTTTCTTATCAGATTTTATCAGTCACTGTATTGGTCTCACAAATAGTGTTTTTCTTTCCTTTTCTGAAAAATCTCTTTGTGGTACATATAATCCATTGACCATGCAGGATAAGATGGACAATTATAAGAATAACTATCAGGATTCCTGCTTTGCTGTGTATCCAAATCCAGGTAGCTTTCGTTAATCCCATATATACTACATACTGCCCTCTTGGAATTCCTGAAGGTATTAAAAAATGCATAACTAAACCTGTACCTGCAACAACAAAAAATAGAGTTGTCAGAATAAGGTCTATTAAGTAATTGGTTTCTTGTCGGCTTACGGTTTCACCTCGTTAGATAGCTCTGATTCAAGCTCCGATTCAAACATTGTGAATTAAGTCATTTAGTGATGAGAACAATTACAGGTGCCGTTCATAGATAATTCTTGCAACAAGCCATTATTATAGTCCTCAACTGCGTTGGAAACCTTACCCGTTATTCCTGCAAATACTTTGATGTTTTTTTCCGCCAGTGACATTAATGGCCTTCCGCCGATGCCCGCGACGAGCACAGCATTGACATTATTTGATTCCAAAATTTTTGATGGAGCAGCGCAATTATGCTCGATCTCAGGAGACAGGTTGCTTATCGTTTTAACACTTTCAATATTTTTATTTTTTACATCCACGATAGTAAAATATTCGCATGAGCCATAATGATAACAAACATCAGATTCCAATCCACTGTCATTCATCGATGGTATAGCAATTTTTGTCATTTTTCACACTTCCTGCTTTAACGTTTACCGCTGCTGTCTTCCCCTCGCTTTTGGGATAGCAGTAATCGTTCTCAATGTACCTTTTCTTTCTTCCGTCGTCCTCCGACTCGATAAACGATTTCGGAACCGCACTTCGGACAGCTAGCTGGGTGTTCAGTATTGCACTGTAATTCCCATCTATACTTACACCCGCTACAGAGAAATTCAACTTTGCACTCCCCTCTATTTATATACTCTCCTCTGGAGATCCCTATTGCTTTGCCATTGACAAGGGCATCAGTCACTTTCTGTCGGGCCTTTTGCAGATCATTCCAGAAGGTTGGTTGAGGGGATGACTCAGGAAATCCCCTAAGTCTTTAGCTTAGGGGTTCATAATATGTGGCTATTGGAATGCACTATACCCTGCGTTTAACTCTATTTACTATCAAATTACTCATATGCGATTTATTATAAATAACTTGCTAATTTTTATTGGCTCACTTAGAACCTATCCGAAAAGTCCTGCTGCTCTAAATAATATCCATGCACATGCGAAATGAAGCATAACAATGTAATTCTCAATTTTCTTTTTCCATCTTATAATGAGTTCAGTTCATTGATTCTAAAGTATATCAAAAATGAATTTTTTGAAAACCACGGAAAGCACGGAAGATACGAAAATAAGTAGTAAAGGTGTGTTTCTTCCGTACTTTCATCCAATAAATTCGTGTTAGCTCGAAAATCGGTAACAAAAACGATTGTGAATGTGCTAACTTTTTCTATGGAAATTGGGCTGACTAATCTATAAATCGCTAAAAGCAAACTTATATATGGAAAGTAATAGGAAATAGGATACTGCTTTCCTATAAATACCCCCCTGAAAGCAATCAACTGATATAGCAAATATACTGAAAGCTATCAGTCGATCATGAAAACTAAAAAACTTTATAAAAAGTGTGCTCAAGAGCGTTTTTCTAGTTTATCTCTGTAAGAATATATATTTATAACATTATGTTCATGCAAACATAACACTTAAACTATAAAAGTCTGTCAGGTATTTCTATGCGTGGAAAAATAAGTACAATACTACTACTCTCTATTCTGGTTCTGGCTGTTGCATCCTGTGGATGTGCAGAAAATGCGAATCAGCAGGCTGTTCTGAACTCAAGCACGATGCAGATCACCGACATGTTGGGCAGGCAGTTAACTGTGCCGGCGGAAATCTCCTCAGTTGTAGCTACTTCTCCGCCATCCACCATCCTTGTGTATATGCTTTCTCCAGAGAAACTTGCAGGGTGGAATTTTAAAAATAATTTTACTCAACCTTACATGGTTGAAAATTACTCAAGTCTGCCTGTAATAGGGGGCTGGTTCGGAACACAGACAGGGAACTATGAAACTATAATCAAAATGCATCCTGACATTGTAATTGAAGGGTACACCACTGATGGGGAAATCCATGAAGCTATAGAGCGCAGACAGGAAAGCTTTGGAAATATTCCTGTAGTGGCTGTTAATGATTCTATTATCTTCGTCAACAAATCTGATCCTACCATACAATATGTAGGTAAACTTCTTAATTGCGAAGACCAGGCGCAAAAACTGATTGATTTCCGCAGTTCAGTCCTTAGTGAGATAAATAACACTGTAAAAGACATTCCTGAAGACCAGAAAGTACGTGTTTATTATGCCGAAGGTCCAAAGGGGCTAATGACCGATCCTTCAGGTTCTCAGCATTCTCAGGTCATTGATATCTGCGGTGGTATTAATGTTGCAGATTGTCAGCTTACGCCAGGGAGTGGCATGACTCAGGTCTCAATCGAGCAGGTTATGAACTGGAACCCTGAGATAATTATCACCTCAAATCCACAGTTCTATTCGACAGTTTACTCGGATTCTCTCTGGGCAAGTATAGATGCTGTGAAAAATAAGAAAGTATACCTTGCTCCTCAGAATCCTTTCTGCTGGATTGACAGGCCACAGGGCCCTCACCTTATCCTTGGAACTGCCTGGACTGCAAAAATGCTGTACCCGGACCGTTTTGCAAATATGGACCTCTCCAATCTGACTCGTGAGTTCTACTCGGAATTCTTCCACTATAATCTCACAGACAAAGAGCTGAATGCGCTACTTAACCCTTCAGCAGAGGCTAAGACGTGAGCGAGCAGGACAAATCTCCGGATTTCCCCTATATTGCAGAGAATATCTTTGCCCCCATCTACCCTGTAATAGCTGCTAATATCGTCAAGCAAAGCGGGATAGAGAAAGGTATATGCCTTGACCTGGGATGCGGTATAGCATCCCTTGGAATTGCTGTTGCGGAAATCACGGACATGCAGGTATATGGTATTGATATTTCAACTAAGATGTGTAGGCTTTCACGAAACAAAGCCTTCCGCCATTGCATTTCAGGTAAAGTTGCTCCTGTGCAGTCTGATGTACACCTGCTCCCTTTCAAAAATAATTGTGCAGACCTCATAGTAAGTCGGGGTTCCGTATTTTTCTGGAATGACCTGCCTGTTGCCTTTAATGAGATCTCTCGCGTCCTTGCTCCTGGTGGTCAGGCATGGGTAGGAGGTGGCTTCGGCACAAAAGAGTTGAAAGCGCAGATTTCTGATAAGATGGTCGAAATAGATCCGGACTGGCATGCCAGTTCAAAAGAACGTCTCAGTCCTGAAAACCTTCAGGCTATAAAGGAAGCTGGAAGGCAGACCGAGATTCCCTGTCATGTAATCCAGGATGATTCGGGATTCTGGATGGTATTAAGCAAGGAAGGTTAAAAAATGAAGTGCAATGTGTGTGAATTCAGGTGTGATATCGATGAATGGAGCAGGGGAAGATGCGGGAACTACTCATGCACTGGCGATACTATTATCCAGGACCCTGATCTTGGATATCTTGGAGCATATCCTGTTTCTATAGAAACCATTCCCTTACTTCACTATTATCCCTCAGGTAAATTCCTTCAGGTTTTCAGTACTGGATGCAACTTCCAGTGTTCAGGCTGCGTAGCTCGCCTGTTAGCTTCAGGGAAATCGCTTGACCTTCCTGTGCTTACCCCGTCTCAGGTGGTGGAAAAGGCAGTGCAGCAGGGATGTCTGGGTGTAGTTTCTACACTCAATGAGCCTGCTGCAAACTATTATCTTTTCAAGGACCTTGTGGTACAGGCAAAAGAAAAAGGTTTACTTGCAGGCTGTTCTACCAACTGTTATTTCACAGGTGAGACACTGGAGGAGCTTGGAAAGCTCGTAGATTTCATGAATATCGGGATTAAAGGCTATTCTAATAAAAGTTACATAAACTGTGGAGTTCCGTCCTCTGCACCTGTTTTCCGCAATATGTCCAGGCTTTTCGATATGGGTGTGCATATTGAAACTTCGGTTGTATACTTAAGGGGAAATGAAGACGACGTAATAAATGTTGCAAAAGCATTGTCTAATATTTCTCCTACAATTCCGGTTCAGGTCATGAGATTCATTCCTTTTGGGGATGCTCCGATTGAGCTTGAACCCTCTATAGGAGAGGCTGAGAGCCTGTGTGCCGCTCTGCGTGAGCATGTAGACTATGTCTATCTTTTCAATTCTCCAGGTACGGAATCATTAAATACATACTGTCCTGAATGCGGTAGCCTTCTTGCAGAAAGGGAGTTTTACGGGCCTATGGGTTCCAAACCTCTAAAACCCTGGATAAATTACACCTGCACTTGTGGTAAAAATATCCCGGTTAAAGGAACGACTGCAACTGAAAGCTTCAACGAGGAAGGTTTCATGGGTGGTTACAGGATAAGCCGGGCTTTCAGTATGGTCCATGCAGTACTTACATGCCTGGGAATACTGGACAACCACAGGGTAATTGAAATCTGGGTAAAGGTTTCCAATCCTGAAACCCTGAGTCAAATACATCATATGATACAACAGCCATACTCCTATCTTGAATTTGTCAGGCTTATTGCTGAAAAAGCAAATGAGTCAGAAAAAGGAGAAGCGCTTATTTCTTTTATTCGTGAACGCCTGGAACTTGTCCAATCTCTTGCAGCGGAAAATAGTAATCATAAGGTGTATTATTGTATGGGTTCTCCTCTTTTTGCCCTGAACGCCGGGAGAATGGAAAATAACCTTGTGGCATTTTCCGGGGGAGTCAGTATCAATAAACAGATTCAAAAAGAAGGCAAACCGGGTGTAAATGTTTCTCCCTCTTTTATAAATGAGCAGAATCCTGAGACAATTTTTATTTCAGGTTTTCTTTCTCGTCCCCTAGATGAATTTTATGGCCTGTGCCATCAATACGGCATATCTGCAGATGCGGTAAAAGAGCACCGGGTCTATGAAATTCCACCTTCCTGGGATTTCGGGAACCCTCGCTGGATACTGGGACTCATGTACATAGCAGATAAACTGAACCCGGAAAGCTCAGTAATTGACCTGAAAAAGGAAGCAGATGAGTTTTATCTAAGGTTTTATGGTATACCTTTTGAGGAAGCAAAGCCTAACAGGTCATTTCACAGACCTACCTCTGGCATCTGGTCCAGGCATGTTATGAGGTATACTCATGCCTGATTACAAGTTTAATCGCACTACTCTGGTATACCTGTTACCTATCGCATTACTCATAATCTCCCTTTTTATTGGAAGATACCAGACTCCACTGTCGGCAGTTGTGGATGAGAGTATGAAGGTTTTTTCATCTCTTTTTTTTGGTACTCCTGCTTCAGTTTCCACTCAACACACGGTACTATTCAATGTAAGGCTACCGAGGATACTTGCAGCTTTACTGGTAGGCGCAGCTCTTTCCATAGCTGGAGCTTCTTTCCAGGGAATCTTTCGTAATCCACTTGTGTCTCCTTATATCCTTGGAGTAGGTTCAGGGGCTGGTTTTGGAGCATGCCTTGCAATATTGCTCTGGAACAATTATCTGATGATACAGTTGACGGCTTTTGCTTTCGGACTCCTTGCGATGTTTATTGCTATAAGTATGGGTAAAGTCAGCAAAGGTACTGGAACTTTAGTATTCGTGCTTTCGGGAATTATTGTGAGCTCTATTTTCACGGCTCTTACGTCGCTGGCAAAGTATGTAGCAGATCCTTATGATCAACTTCCTGAAATAGTATTCTGGCTTATGGGAAGTCTTGCCAGTGTCAGGTACGGTGATCTGCTCTACATATTATTGCCTATATTTATTGGGACTCTCGTGTTGTTTCTTTTCAGGTGGCGTATCAATATTTTGTCCCTGGGAGACGAGGAAGCTAAAGCTCTTGGGACGGATGTGGAAAAAACGCGCTTGGTTATCATTGTTTGTGCGACTCTTGTAACCTCAGCAGCAGTCAGTATAAGCGGTGTCATTGGTTGGGTCGGACTTGTTGTGCCTCATATCTCAAGAATGATTGTTGGTCCCAATTATAGTCGCCTCTTGCCTATGAGTATGATTATTGGAGCATCGTTTATGCTGGTTGTGGATGACCTTTCAAGGACTATTGTAGCTACAGAAATTCCACTGGGGATTCTCACTGCTTTGGTAGGAGCTCCACTGTTTGCATATCTTATCAAGAAGGGGCGTATGGGATGGAACTGACGCTGGAAGTGAAGTCTCTTGCTTTCTCTTATGGAAACAATCCAGTATTTGAAAATGTATCTTTTTCGCTGAAAAAGGGCGAAATCATGTGTATTCTGGGTCCAAACGGAGCAGGAAAATCTACACTTATCAAATGTATTGCAGGAATCCTCAAACCCGCTGCGGGGTCTGTCTTTATTCAGGGAAAGGATACAGCTTCTCTTGGGATAAGAGGAATTGCCAGGCATATAGGTTATGTACCTCAGCAGAATGAAGTGGTTTTTCCATTTACTGTGCTGGATTTTGTAGTCATGGGCCGTGCTCCACACCTTTCCATGTTTGCGTCCCCTGGAGCAGAGGATATTAAACTTGCAAAAGAATCTCTAGCAATGGTGGGAATTTCTGATCTTGCAGAAAGGCCGGTTGCTAACCTCAGTGGAGGACAGAGTCAAATGGTGCTTATTGCCAGGGCTCTTGTCCAGAAGCCTGCTCTGCTTTTGCTGGACGAGCCAACTTCTCACCTTGATTTTGGCAACCAGGTCCTTGTGCTGGAAACTGTCCAGAAACTGGCTTCACTTGGCATGTCCATTGTAATGAATACACACATGCCAGATCATGCTTTTCTGTTAGGTGACAAGGCTGCAGCACTGTCTGGAGGTAGACTGGTTGCCGTAGGAAAAGTTGAAACTGTTGTAACCAGTAAGATGATGTCTTCAGTCTACGGTGTAAATGTAGCTGTCAGGGAAATTGAGGATATGAAAAGGAAAGTGTGTTTACCCTTAAGAAGGTAAACAAAGTGTGACAAAAATAGAAAAGATCGACGAAAAATCAGGTGAAATAAAACAGATCCATAAAACGCATCCATAAAGCGCATCCATAAAACGCAGCCTAAAGAGAAAAAAGGCGGAAGGGAAGAGACCCGGATCTTATCTGTCCCACCTTACTATTTTTAAAGTTTAAAGAGACTATTAATTTAAAAGCCGCCAGAAAACGTTTCATCTTTGAAGTCAATAAATAACAGGCTTTCTATATCCTATTATTCCAGTTGGGGGTGCTTTCTATAGACAACTCAAAACCTTATTTCAACCCTGAAATCGAGACCATGGACAGGGGAGAGCTGGATGCTCTCGTAGAGGAGCGGGTACGATACACGGTAAAATATGCGGCAGAAAATTCTCCTTTTTACAGAAAATGGTTTGAAAAGCAGGGCGTAGACCCGGCTGAGATCAAAACCCATGAGGATCTTCTGGACCTTCCAATAATCTCGGGAAACATTATCCGCGAAAACCAGCCTCCGGAAACGAGCGAATTCATGTTCAGGAGTGTGGGCTGGGAGGATGTTTTCACAGTTCATGAGACCAGCGGAACCAGCGGAAACCCGAAAAGTTTTTTCCTTACATGGGAAGATTGGGAACGGTATTCGGAAAAATACGCTCGTATTTTCAGGTCACAGGGTTTTGGCCCTGGAGATAGGGTTGTTGTCTGTGCTTCTTACGGAATGAACGTAGGCGCAAACACCATGACCCTTGCAGC
>LFRM01260738.1_pt1 | contig 18200 bp, 15 predicted proteins | sample 618341 | NCBI WGS metagenome assembly LFRM01 (sample SAMN03654438, study PRJNA283298) | anaerobic digester metagenome | isolation source: pool of bioreactors CSTR01a, CSTR02a, and CSTR03a thermophilic anaerobic... | place: Denmark: Kgs. Lyngby | collected 2014-05-21 | reverse complement strand
GTGTTATTCTTACAAGTAAGCAGTATGAAGAAGGATACTACTCTGAAAGGGAAGCCTGCGTTATAGGAACTAACTTTTCAGCTGTATCTATAACTTTTAGCCTTGTAATAATATCTTCAGTTGGCCTTTCAAATCTTTTTGTACCATTTTACCTTACAGTAACATTTATAGGTATTGTTACAGCTATGATTTTACCAAGAATACCACCCCTATCAAGAAAGCCAGACAACTACTATAAAAATAATGAGCAAGATTTAGATGATGTTGTGCCAAAAGGCTTCAATACATTTTCCTGGGCATTAAACAGAGCAGTTAATAAAGCAGAAAATAATCCATTAAATATTAAACAGTTTTTAAAAAGTGGAATAAAAAACGTTCTTGATATGTGGCTAGGAGTTATACCTATGGTTATGGCTATTGGAACAGCTGCCCTTATTCTAGCAGAGTATACCGCTATATTCAGGTACCTTGGCATGCCCTTTATCCCTTTACTTAATTTTTTAAAGGTCCCAGAGGCAGCTCTTGCATCAGAAACTCTTGTTGTTGGATTTGCTGATATGTTTTTACCTACAGTTATAGGAGCAACAATTAAAAGTGATATGACAAGATTTATAATAGCTGTAATTTCTGTAACCCAGCTTATATACATGTCAGAGGTCGGTGGCCTACTTCTTAGCTCCAAGATACCAATAAAATTTAAAGATCTTGTTATAATATTTCTGCAAAGAACCTTAATCAGTCTTCCCCTCGTAGCATTAATTGCTAGATTTATAATTTTCGCTTAAATTATAAGTCTTTATGAACTATAATTATCTTTCAAAAGATTATGTATTATAATATATATATATTTATAAAAAAATATGTTGGATTTATTATAATCAAATATAGGAGTGGATAATTATGATTACCGTTGTCGGAAGTTTAAATATGGATTTAGTTGTTAGGTCTAAGAAAATACCAGTTCCTGGTGAAACTGTTCTAGGCAAAGACTTTTCTCAGATACCTGGAGGGAAAGGCTCCAACCAAGCTGCTGCCATAGGGAGGCTTACTGGAAAAGTTAATATGGTTGGCGCTGTTGGAAATGATTCTTTTGGTAAGGCTTTAAAGTCTTCTTTGGAAAAAGATGGTGTAAACACAGAAAAAGTATTTACAAAGGAAAAAAAGCCTACTGGAGTTGCTCAAATTGTAGTTGAAGAAAGTGGAAACAATGCAATAACTGTTGTTTCTGGAGCAAATTTTTTACTGGAAAAGGAAGATATAGACAATTCTTTAGATTTAATCAAGAAAAGCAAAATTCTTATAACCCAGCTAGAAACTCCTCTTGATACTGTTAAGTATGCCCTAAGTAAAGCCAAAGAATATAATCTTAAAACCATACTGAACCCTGCACCAGCAAACGAGCTCGATGATAGTATTTTTAGTATGGTAGATATTTTAACCCCAAATGAAACAGAGCTTGAAATTTTATCAAACCATAAAACTGATACTATTGAAAACATATATAAGGCAGCTCAAGTACTGATTGAAAAAGGAGTAGAAAATCTTATAGTCACTTTAGGTGACAAAGGATCTCTCTTAGTGACTAAAGAAAGTAAAACACTATTTAGTGCCTATAAAGTTAAAGCAGTAGATACAACAGCAGCAGGTGATTGTTTTAATGGTGCCTTAGCCTTTTCTTTGTTAGAAAATGATTCCATCACTGATGCGATAAAGTTTGCAACAGCTGCAGCAGCCCTTACCGTAACGAAAAAAGGTGCTCAGACTTCTCTTCCTACACTAGAAGAAGTTAAAGGTTTTTTAAATAATTAAAATTTTATAACAAATACAATTTAGGGCCCATATTGGGCTCTTTTTTTATAAGCTTATCAAATTTGCTCTCTTATAATCCTTGAAAACCCATTATTTGTTTTTTTAAAGATTAGAAATAAAAATCTTTAGTCTAATTTCTTCTAATTCATATAAACTATTTCAGATAAGGGCCTTAATACACTATACTAAGTATTAGTAGATACAATAATTAACTGTAAGCTATATATTTTATTCAAATATAGATTAAGGAGGTATATATTGAATTTATCAAGGCAATATGCACAGAATATCGTTAGAGAAATTAATAGCATTATTGGAGAAAACATTAATATAATGGATGGCAAGGGAATAATCATAGCTAGTTCTGATAAAAATAGAATTGATACTTTTCATGGAGGAGCTAAAAAGATAATTGATGAAAATCTAAAGCAGCTTCTTGTTCATTATGATGGAGAATATGAAGGAGCTTTTACAGGAACCAATATTCCAATTGAATTTAATAATAATATTGTAGGAGTTATAGGTGTTACTGGTCCAGATGAAGAAGTTTTAAAATACGGCAAAATAATAAAAAAATGAGTGAAATCCTCTTTTTAGAGCAATTTTATGCAGAGCAAAAATATTTAGATAAAAGAATAAGAGAAAGATTTCTTAGAGACTGGATTGAAAGCGCTCCAAACCAAATAGATAATGATTTAATTAAAAGAGGAGAAGCTCTTAATGTAGATATAACTGTTCCAAGAAGGGTAGTAATGATTAGCGTTATACCTAAAGATGACAATATAAAAGAAGAAAAACTTCAGGAATATCTTGATAAAACAGAAAGTATTATCAGAGAAAAAACTTCTTTTAATAATGCTAATGAAGTTATCACACTTTCAAAATATATTATAGCGGGAATAAAAATTGCAAAAGATCCCACAGTTATAAATTTATTTCAAGACATAAAAAAAGAAATAGAACAAGATTTTCCTGTTCAGCTTGCTATCGGGATAGACTCACACAATGACAATTACACCCTTATAAATAATTCATACTCTAAGTCTTTAAAAGCCCTCAGAACATCTATAAGAGACAAAAATCATGATATTAAGTCTTATGACAATATAAATATGGAAATATTTTTAAATGAAATATCTGAATCAACCAAAAGAGAATATATAAATAATATTTTTAAAGGCTGCTCAGATGAAGAAATACATAGCTGGATACTTATCCTAGAACCTTATATTGAATCCGAAGGCTCCTTAGAAGAAGCCTCTAAAAAGCTTTTTATCCACAAAAATACACTTCAATACAATTTAATTAAACTTAAAGATAAGACAGGGTATGATCCAAGAAGTCTTAAGTATTCATCCCTATACTATAACGCTATACATTTTTATAGGGATATTTATCAAGAAAGACTTTATTAATATCTTTTTTGATAAACTTTTATTATAAAACCAGTTAAATAGTCTTAAAACTATACAATAATTTATTTTAAAATGAATTTATATAATTAAATACACTGTTTGAAATAGTTTTTAGTGACTGGCCGCCCTATAGTTAACTATAATTATTATATGTACAAAATAAATGAACTATATTGTTAGCAAAACTAATATAAGTTAATTAATTTGTTATATAGACCATATAGATTTATACATACTTCCTATATAATGTATTTAATGTAAACGTATAAAAAAACTGGAGGTATGTAAAAATGCAAGGAATTGGATTAATTATTGTTTTTGTTGTTGCTATCGTTGTTATGATAATTAGTATTTCTAAACTGAATATTCATCCTTTCTTATCCATTATGGGTATATCCCTATTATTAGCTTTAATTTCAGGAGTTCCTTTAACTGAAATACCTGGTGTTATCGGAGATGGCTTTAGTGGTACATTCAAAAGTATTGGAATTGTAATTATTTTCGGTGCAATTATTGGTATTTTACTAGAAAAAACTGGTGCTGCTATAAAACTTTCTGATATGATCATAAAACTAGTTGGAAAAAAGAAACCTGATCTTGCTATTCTTTTAATGGGATGGGTTGTATCAATACCTGTTTTCTGTGATAGTGGTTTTGTTATTCTAGATCCTATAAGAAAATCTTTAGCTGACAGAACTAAAACGTCAAGAGTAACAATGACTGTTGCTTTATCCGCTGGATTATATGTATCTCACGTATTTATTCCGCCTACACCTGGACCTATAGCCGCTGCTAATACTCTAGGTATTGGTAATAATCTTCTACTTGTAATCGGACTTGGAGTTCTTGTTTCGATACCAGCACTTATTACAGGTTATCTATATGCTAAAAGAATAGGTAAAACTGTACAGTCTACTGATGAAGTTGAAGGATATGTTGAAACACTTGAAACTTACGAAGAAATAGTTGCTAAATTTGGGAAACTTCCAAGTGGATTTGCAGCACTAGCTCCTATTTTAGTTCCTATTATTTTAATGGCAATGTCCTCTATCGTTTCAATGGCTAGCTTAACTGGAATCGGAGCAGACTTACTTTTATTCTTTGGTAATCCTGTTATAGCTCTAGCAGTAGGTATGCTTTTTGCAATTTATCTACTTAAAGAAACAAATCAGTTTAAATCATTCCATACTATAATAGACGATACTTTAAAAACTGTAGGACCTATTTTATTCATAACTGCTTCTGGTGGAGTTTTAGGAAAAGTTATAGCAGAATCTGGAATGGTAGATTATATAACATCAAGATCAACAGTACTTGAAGTAGTTGGAATCTTTTTCCCATTCTTACTAGCTGCTATTTTGAAAACTGCTCAAGGATCTTCAACAGTTGCAATTACAACTACAGCTGGAATAGTAGCACCACTAATGGTAGCTATGGGACTTAATACTCCTGTTCTTGCTGCCCTAACTGTAATGGCTATCGGAGCAGGTGCAATGACTGTTTCTCATGCTAATGACAGTTATTTCTGGGTAGTTACAAACTTTGGTAACATGGAAGTTGAAGATGGGTACAAAACTCAAACAATGGTTACCTTATTAATGGGAGTTGTTTCAATAATATTCATTTTCTTACTATCACTTATTTTCTAAATTAAGTACGAGGATATAGGCATTTTCTGTATCCTCTATAGTTAATTATTAGGAGGGTTTTATGCAAAAATTTATTATTTTACCAGATTCATTTAAGGGGACGATTTCCTCCATCGGAGTAGCTAATGTTATGAAATCTTCTATAAAAAGCCATTTCCCAGAAGCCGAAATAATATCTATTCCGGTGGCAGATGGTGGCGAGGGAAGTGTGGATGCTTTTCTTTCTGCCTTAGATGGAGATAGGATTGATATGGTCTGTAGTGGACCTTATTTCGAAAAAATTAATACGTATTATGGACTCATAGATAATGGAAATACCGCAGTCATAGAAATGGCATCAGCAGCTGGTCTTCCTCTTGTAGGTGATAGAAAAGATCCTTCTAAAACTACTACATATGGAACTGGTGAAATGATTCGCGATGCCCTAGGTAGGGGAGTTAAAAAGATTATTATAGGCCTTGGCGGAAGTTCAACAAATGATGCTGCTGCAGGATGTTTATCTGCTCTTGGAGTTAAATTTTTAAATAAAGATAATAAAGTATTTATACCCACAGGAGAAAACCTGAATTTAATAGAAGGCATTGATTTATCAGGCCTTGATAAAAGAATTGAAAAAACTGATATTGAGGTTATGTGCGATATAGACAATCCTCTTTATGGCGAAAATGGAGCTGCTTATATATTTGGACCTCAAAAAGGCGCAGATGTAGCTATGGTGAAATTTCTTGATTCAAATTTAAAGTATTTTTCTAAAATAACTGAGGAATACTTACACTTAGATTTAAAAGATTTACCAGGTGCTGGAGCCGCTGGAGGTATGGGGTACGGAATTGCTTCCTATCTTGGTGGAAACTTAAAAATGGGTATTGATATTGTCCTTGATACAGTTGATTTTGATCAAAATCTTAAAGATACGGATATGGTTTTTACAGGAGAAGGAAATTTAGATTCTCAAAGTCTTAGTGGTAAAGTAGTAATTGGTATTTCAAGAAGATGCAAAAAAGCAAATGTACCCGTTATAGCTGTAGTTGGTGGAGTAAGTGATGATATAGAAAGTGTATATGAAGAGGGTGTAACTAGCGTGTTTAGTATTAATAGAAGGCCTGAATCTCTTGATATATCTAAGCATAACACCAAAGAAAATCTTGCTTTTACAATGGACAATATAATAAGAATTTTAAAACTAAATCTTTAATATAACAAAATAAATATAACAAAATAAAAGAGATTGTATCAAAATTATACAATCTCTTTTATTTATTTTTATAAGTAAACTACCTTTCCTATTCCCATTTCTTTTGCTTTTTTATAAAATTTATCAGCAACTAAAATATCAAGTGCTGCCGTACCCACAGTTTTAAATATAGTTATTTCATTTTTATTTTCTCTGCCTTTTATCTTGCCTAAAATAACTTCTCCAAGCTCTCCCTGGTAGTCCTCTCTTTTTACAAGTCCTTCTTCTAGCGGACCAATTATATCTCCAGCTTCAGCTAAAACTCCTTCTGTAGTATCGAATATTATCTTATCAGCCCTCGCTATAATTTCTTTTGGAATCTCTTTCATCTCTGGTATGTATGAACCTACTCCATTTATATGGCTACCCAATTTAACATCCCTTGAATCAAAAGTACTAGTCCTAGAAGTTGTTACAGTAGTTATAATATCAGCATTATCCACAGCTTCTTTTGAAGAATTAACAGCTATTATTTTTACGCCGAAACTTTTAAACTTTTCTCTCATCTTTTCTACAAATTTTTCTCTATTTTTTTTATTGAGACTATAAACTCTAACCTCATTCAGATCCCTAACAGTTAACATAGCTTCTAGTTGGTGCTCAGCTTGACCACCTGTTCCAATGAGTGCAGCTATTTTAGAGTCTTTATTGGAAAGTATTTCTGTTGCAGCTCCTTGGACAGCGCCTGTTCTTATTTGAGTTAAGTAAGTTCCATCCATAATGCACTCTACTATTCCTGTTTCTGGATTAATAACAACAGATGTCGCTGGAACTGCTGGAAGATCTTTATCTATATTTTTAGGATATGTGGATACTATTTTTATCCCTAAAGCACTACTCTCTCCATTAACTAAGGCTGGCATATATAGGCTTTGTCCTTCATACTCTTTTACATCTATATTTGTCCTTAAAGGGACAGTAGTTTTTCCCATGGTATATAATTTTAAAGCCTCTTTATTTATCTCAATTATATCTTTCATTGTGAAAACTTTTTTCATATCTTCTTTATTTAAAATAAGCATTTTATCCTCCTAGATTTTCTTCAGTGTAACTATTTTCTATAATTTTATTTTCATATACAATTACTTCGATTATATGCTATAAAAGCTTAGATAATGGACAAATAACTCCTTTTAACAATAAATTTTCAAAAATTTCATTCATTTTTTGATTAAATAAAAATAATAAGCTAGTTTATCAAAATATTAAGAAATAATTCATTTTTTTATATTATAATCAAGCTATATAGTTAGTTTAATGAAAGTTATGGAATATAGTAACATATTAACTTTACTAGAAACTATATCAAAAGCTTTATAAAGTTTTAGATATATATTTTTTTAAAATTAAATAGGAGGAATTCAATGTATAAAAGAGAGTATATTAAAGATAGTTTTGGTCATGATCTTTCCCTATATATTTGGGATGAGGTGGAAAATCCTAAAGGGGTAGTCCAAATAGTTCATGGCATAGCTGAACATATGGGTAGATATGAGGAATTTAGTGATTTTCTAAATAAAAATGGTTATATAGTTTATGGACATGATCATAGAGGCCATGGCTATACATCAATAGATAATTTAGGAACTGTTTTAGGTGACGTAGATCCTATGGAGTCCCTTTTAAACGGTATATCAAAGGTTAGAGAGAAGATATCTAAAGACTGCAAGGATTTACCTATCTTTATTTTCGGCCATTCTATGGGCTCATTTTTAACTCTTAGAACCATTGAAATTTACCCTAAAGAATATGAAAAAGCTATTTTATCAGGCACTAACGGAAAACCTAATCCACTTTTATCTAAGGCACCTAATGTTTTATCTGGAATAATGAGTAGGGCTATAAACAAAAGAAATCCTTATGCCTTAAATAGTATAATATTTAAGCCTTACAATGCATATTTCAAACCAAATAGAACTGAATTTGATTGGCTTAACAGAGTAGATGCAGAGGTTGATAAGTATATCAACGATGAGTTTTGTGGAATAGATATGGATAATGACTTTTTATTATCCCTTGCCAAAGGTCTAGACATATATTATAGAAACAGCGAGGTCAAAAAAATTGACAAAGAAATGCCTATTCTTCTAGCAGCAGGTAGTAAAGATCCTGTTGGAAATATGGGAAAAGGAATTCTATCACTTCTTAGACTTCTAGAAGGCACAGCTAATCTTAAAAATGTTTACGTGCGAATGTATAAAGATGCTAGGCATGAGATACTTTTTGAAAAAGAAAAAGATAAAACTTATAGAGACATTTTAAATTTCCTAAATTATATATCTAGAGACTAAAAAAATATTAATAACTAAAAAGCTATAAACTAAATTTGTTGTTTATAGCTTTTTTATGGTCTTATTTATATTTTTATATAACTTTATCAAAAAAGCCAGCATAATGCTGGCTTTTCTTATCTTTTACACATCTAAATTCAAATAGTTTTTTATATCTTCTTTAAGCTTACTAGGGCCTTTATAAACAACCGATTTAAAGCCTAAGGCTATAGCAGCATCTACATTTTCTTTAGTATCATCTATAAATAATGACTCTTTTGGATTTATCTTGTATCTGCCTATTAAAGTTTTATAAATTTCTTTATTAGGCTTTAATATATTCTCATATCCAGAAACAATTTGACCTTCTACTTCACTTAGAAAACTATTTTCCTCCCTAAGATTTTCGAACACAACTTCATTCATATTTGAAAGAAGGTATATATTTAATCCATTTTTTCTTATATGCTTTTTAATACTAACAGAGCTTTTAATTGGAATCATGCTTTTATACCAATTATCAAGTACATGGGAAACTTCTTTTTCCATATCAGCTATTCTACTAGTAATAAGGTCTTTAGCCTTATCTTTTGTTATTATTCCTAAATCTAAGTCGACCCATTCTTTAGATAAAAATATATTTTCATATAGAATTTTTGATTTTTCTGGATCATATAAATTATTTAAATATTTTAAAGGCTCGTACTCCAGGAGTACTCTTCCTATATCAAAAACAACATTCTTAATCATATGTCCTCCTTAAAAAACACTGTCCCTATATTCAGTAGGGGTTCTTCCAGTTTCTTTTTTAAAAGCTGAGCTGAAATATCTAGCATCGTTATATCCTACTAAATAAGCTATTTCATATACTTTAAGATCAGTTGACTTTAAGAGGTCTTTGGACTTTTTAATTCTGAACTCAAGTAGATGCTCTCCAAAAGTAAGACCAGTTTTCTCTTTTATAATCCTACTTAAATAGCTCTCACTTATATATAAAAAATCTGAAAGTGTTTTTATTGAAATATCTTCTTTATAGTTATTTTTTATGTAATCTAGGGACTGGTAGTAATATTTCTCTTTAGATGAGAGTTTTTTAAGAGAATATCTTCTTTTTCTAAGTACTTCTTTGTTGATTTTTTTATAAGTTTTATTTTCCCTTCTATGCTGCTTTTCAAGAATTACATCAACAGCAAGCCTAATAGTTTCATGAAATTCATCGTCATCGACAGGCTTTAAAAGATAATCCTTAACTCCAAGCCTAATTGCTTTTTGAGCATATTTAAAATCATCATATCCTGATATTATTATATACTGAATATCTTTTTCATCTTTTAGATAATCAATCATTTCTATTCCGTCCATCCTAGGCATCCTGACATCTGTAATTACAAGATTCGGGGATTTTTCTTTTATGATATTTATTCCTTCAATTCCATTACGGGCCTGACCAACAACAACGCAGCCAAGGTCACTCCATAGGGTTGTTTTAACTATACCTTTTCTTATTAAATCTTCATCTTCAACTACTACAACTTTTATCATTTTAATCACCTTTTACTTTGTAAGGAACATTGATAGTTACCTTAGTATAATGATCTTTCTTTGATTCAATTTCAAGTCCATAATCTTTTCCATAATATAATTTTAATCTCTGATCTACATTATAAAGCCCTATATGGCTCTTTGTGTTTTTATCTTTAAATATATTTTCAATAAGACTATTATCCATACCAGAACCATTATCCATTATATGGATCTTGATATTATCTCCTGACCTATAACCAACTATTATTATTTTACAATACTCTTCTTTAAGTTCAAAACCATGAATAATTGAGTTTTCTACAATAGGCTGAAGTATCAGTTTTGGTATTTTCTCATTTAAAATAGATTCTTCCATTTTAACATCTAAACTTAGTTTTGAACCAAGTCTTAATTTTTGAATATTTATATAGCTCTCGAGAAAATCAATACTTTCATCTATACTTATATATTCTTCCTGAATATCAATACTATTCCTAAGTATTTGCCCAAGATCTACCGCAACATCTGCAACCTTTTCATTCTCACCAAGTTTTGCAAGCCACTTTATAGTATCAAGTGAATTATATAGAAAATGCGGATTAATCTGTGCTTGAAGAAGTTTAATTTCATTTTCTCTAATCTTCTTTTCCTTATCCACAATATTATTCATTTGAGCCTTTAGTTTTAAGGCCATATGGTTAAAGCCGTCTCCTAGTCTCCCAATCTCATCTCTTCTATTAATATTTACCCTTGTATCAAGCTTACCTTTTTCTATTTTCATCATAGCCAGGCTAAGCTTCTCTACTGGATTAGCAATGCTTCTTGCAAGAAAATAAGCAAGGGATGCGCTAAGAATTATACTCACAACTGCCCCATATGATATAAGGCTTTTTATATTAGCATTATTATCCTTAAGTATATCAAGAGGGAGTTCTGTAACTAGTTTCCATGATTTAAATACGAGGTTTTCTTTTATTAAAATATTATTTAATTCTTTTTCCTTTATATCATCTTCTACCTTGATCCCACTGCCATTTCTATAATTTAAACTTTCTTTTGTAACAAGTTCTTTTGTACTGTACTTATTATAAAACTTTTTACCTTCGAAATTTTTATTGTTGATATCTACTATTATATTATCTAGCTGATCTAGAATGACAAAGTTAGATAAGGGATTGTAGTTAGAATTTCCAATTAAAGAAGAAATAGTGTCTTTTGAAATATCTATAATCATATAGCCTATTAGCTTATCTTCTACTATAATACTTTTTCCGACACTCATAATTATCTCATTTTTATTGCTATCTACAAATCTATTGTTATAAATCACATTTTCGCCTTTAGCTTCATTTAAGTACCTGTAAATCCCCCAATTTTCATTGGACTTAGAATTATATTCATTGTTCCATTTTCCTGTTCCAAACATTACCTTTCTATCGCTATTTAAAATATATAAAGGACAGTTTGAAGGTGGACTAACTAAATAAATTTCCTCATAGATTACTTCTAAATTTTCGTTTTCTATATTTTCATCACTTAATACATCAATAATTTTCTGATTTTCCGCTAAAACATTTATAGTCGTATTATAATCCTCAAGCATAGTATTTAGTTTTTCTGTTCCAACAGATGAAGCCTCAAGGGCCTGGTTATACATTATGTCACTATAAGATTTCCTAACATAGTTACTTATTATAACCCCAATAATAATTATAGGAACGAGACTTACGGCTATTAATGATAATAATAATTTATAAAAATACGTACTTTGTTTTGTTTTTTTATCCATTATAATCTCCTAATAATAAAACGCATTTAAACTTCTTATTATCATTAATATATACAGTATTTCTAAAACTAGCAATTATTTTTACAGAGAAATTTCTTCTCCACCACTAACTCTGTAGAATATTAGAAGTGATATAGTTGTTGCAACTGTTAATATAGATGCTAAGGCTGCGGCTGTACCAAAGCTTGCTCTTATAACTTCTGTATAAATAGCTACGGATATTGTAGATGTTTTTCCTGTATAAAGTATTATACTAGAGCTCAGTTCATTAATAGTTGTTACCCAGCTTAGTATAGCACCGGAAAATACTCCAGGAGCCATCATAACAGCAGTTACTTTAAAGAAAGTCTTCATTGGAGATACTCCAAGATTTATAGACGCCTCTTCTACACTTGGATCTATCTGGTGCAAAATTGCAGTAGATGACCGAACTGTGTATGGAAGTTTTCTTATTACATAAGCTAGTATCATAATCATAAAGGTACCACTTATCATAATTGGTGGTTTATTAAATGCTACAAGAAGAGTTATTCCAAGAACTGCTCCAGGGATAACATATGGGAACATAACAAGTATATCAAGAAGACCTGTAACTTTATTTCTTCTTCTAACACTAATATAAGATATTAAAAGACCAAGAACCACAATTATAACTATAGCAATTGTTGCATATAAAAATGTATTTGTTATATTTCTAGAGAGTCTATTCCAAACCAGTTTATAACTATTTAAACTAAATCCTTTTACAAATATAGGTCCGCTCGTCTTAATAAAGGATGTAACTAAAACAACAACCTGCTGAGCCATTGCAACACCTGCAACTAAAAAACAACCAAATGTAGCGAGTCTTCTAGGCCAAGGTTTAAGTTCTTTAACTTCCACTGGTCTAAGGGAGCTCATCATGTAATTTTTTCTAGATACAATAACATTTTGAATAACAAGTATTGAAACTGATATAAAAACTATAATAACAGATAAGGCACTTGCCATTGCAGCATTACCACCTATCTCACTCATAAATTCATTATAAACAAGAACAGGCAGAACCTTATACCCCTCTCCAATTAACATTGGAGTTCCAAAGTCTGCAAGAGACGTCATAAATACCATAAGGGCTCCTGCTGAAATAGTTGGAAGTATTAAAGGAAAAGTAACTGTCATAAGTTTTTTAATTCCAGAAACCCCAAGATTTTCAGCTGATTCTTCAAGAGATGCATCCATACTCTTAAGAGCTGCTGAAACATATAAAAATATATAAGGGAAAAACTTTAGTGTAAATACAAGAACTATACCAGACCATCCATAAATAGTTGGAAGTATTATTCCGATTTTAGCAAATAATTTAGTTAAAAATCCATTTCTACCTAAAAGTAATACCCATGAATATGCACCTATAAAAGGTGGTGACATTAAGGATAAAACAACCATAATATTAAGGACCTTTTTTCCTCTTATATTAAATCTACTCCAGGCATAGGCCATTGGAATACCAATTATTGTTGCAAAAAAAGTTGCAGCTAAAGAAACTGACAAACTATTTTTAAGGCTCTCATAGTAGTAAGGAAGTGTAAAAAAATCTTTATAATAGTCTAAAGTAAAACCTTCTCCACCTTTAGCTATAAAACTTCTACTTATAAGTGCTGAAAAAGGATAAACTAAAACAATTCCAAGAGCTATGAATAGCAGTATAGTTACAATGTTCCAAAATGTAAGCTTCTTTTTTAGATAATTTTTCAAGTTGAATTTAGTTTTCTTATTAGTTTCTATCTCAGTATTCATAATAAAGAAAACTCTCCTTTCTCATCATAAAGATTTATTTTTCTCTCATTTACAGTTAAACTAACCCTTTCACCTACATTTCTTATAAAATCAACGTCTTTTGTATATTCGTTAACTTCTACTATTTCTCCAGTGTCCAGTTCTATTTCATAATTTATAAAGTCCCCAAGAAAAGTTTCAAGACTTACTGTTCCACGTAATCCAATCTTATCTTCACCGCTAATTATAAATTCTTCAGGCCTTACTGACATTATTCCTTTCTTATTTCCATTTCTTTTAACAGGAAGATTTATTTTATATTCTCTAGTTAAAAATATATCTCTTGTATCGTCATCTGAATCTTCAATATCTACATTTATAAAATTAGAAGTTCCAATAAAGTTTGCAACAAATGCATTTACAGGTCTTTCGTAAATATCATCTGGTCTACCTATTTGTTGTATTACTCCCTTATCCATAATTGCTACCCTATCTGAAATAGCAAGAGCTTCCTCTTGATCGTGAGTAACATATACAGTTGTAATTCCAAGTCTTTTTTGTAGTCTTCGAATAATATTTCTCATTTGAACTCTAAGTTTTGCATCCAGGTTTGAAAGAGGTTCATCCATAAGTAGCATCCTTGGATGAATAACAATAGATCTTGCAAGAGCAACTCTTTGCTGCTGACCACCACTTAATTGGCTTGGCTGCCTATCAGCATATTCTTCCATTTGAACCATGGCAAGAGCTTCATCCACTCTTTCTTTCATTTCTGATTTCGCTACTTTTCTAGCCTTAAGACCATATTCAACATTTTTTCTTACTGTTAAATGGGGGAAAATAGCATAGTTTTGAAACACCATTCCTATATCTCTTTTATGGGCAGGAATGTCGTTTAAAAGTATATTATCAAAATATATTTCACCTTCATCTACTTCATTGAAACCTGCTATCATTCTAAGAAGGGTTGTTTTACCACATCCTGAAGGTCCAAGCAAGGTGAAAAGTTCACCCTCTTTAACATTTAAATTCGCTTTATTTACGGCTTTATAGTCTCCGTATATTTTAACTATATCTTTCGTAACCAAACTTTTTGACATATAGATCACACCCTATTAATTAATTTTAAAAAAGGGACATTAAAATGCCCCTTTTATAGTTTTTTATTTTTTATTTACCTACTACGATATCCTTCCATTTGTCTAGAACTTCTTCCTTATTTCCTGCAGCCCATGCAAAATCATAGTCTACAAGTTTTATGTCTTCGATTGATCCAAGTCCTTCTGGAGCATCCATATCGTCTCTTATTGATCTTCTTGAGAAATCTTTTACAACTATCTCTTGAACATCTTTTCCTGTTACAAAGTCAACAAATTTTTCTGCGTTAGCTTGATTCTTTGCACCTTTTATTACTGCTATTCCATCAGGTACTGCTGATGTTCCATCTTCTGGATAAACAATTCCAACCTCTGCACCTTCATTAACATATCTCATAGCTGCTTCTTCTAGAGTGAGTCCAAGACTATATTCTCCATCAGCAACTCCAACATATACTCCTGAGGAACTTTCAATTATTTTTCCATCTAAGTTAGCGATAAATTCTCTTATGAAATCCCATCCATCATCCCCATCTTCTTTTCTAGCTTCAAGCATAGTAACAAGTGTTGTGTATGATGATCCGGATTTTCCAGGTTCAGCGTATGCTATTTTACCTTTGTACTTTGGATCTGTTAAATCTTTCCAAGTTTTAGGAACTTCGTCTTCTTTAACTAAGTTTTTGTTATACATAATTACCATTGGTAAAGCACTAAAGCCTGTCCAGTAATTATCTTCATCTTTAAAATTATCTGGGATATGACTATCTTCTGAAGTTTTGTATGGTGAGAAATATTCTTTAAATGAATCTAAGGATTCTGCTCCTCCACCCCACATTACGTCTCCAAGAGGATTATCACTTTCTGATTCAACTCTTTTTAGTAGTTCACCTGTTCCTGCTGCAACTATATCAACTTTTATTCCTGTTCTTTCTCCAAACTCTTTTACAATTGGATTAATAACTTCAGCGTTATGTGGACAATATACTACAAGTTCATCCCCATCATCTGCTTCAGGTTCTGGTTCTTTTTCTGCATCATCCGCTGGACTTTCAACTGGTGTATCTCCTGTATCAGGTTCGTCGTTGTCTTTAGAACCGCATCCAGTAAAAATTGCTCCTACCAAGGCTATAGATAAAATACTTGCTAAAATTTTTCTTTTTTTCATCTTTATTCCTCCTATGTAATTGTTTTCATCTTAATCTTAAGATTAATTAGGTCCTATTACAATAGATTATACTATTATAGTGTTGAAAATACTGAACTAGTGTTGTAATATTCAGTATTTTCAAACATTATGGCTAAAAATCAACACAATTTGATCAGTATATAAATACAAATACATCTTTTAAAGATAAAAAAAGATACTTTTTCCAATTAATTATAAGATTTTGCCGCAAAAACTATTTATTTTCTTTTTTATAATCCTCAACTAATGCTTTTATTGCATCTTCAGAATTAGTAAAAAGCTTTATTTTATAATAGTCTAATGCACCTATAACATATTGGTTAAATCCAAATGGTACGTACTTGTCACTGTATTCCCCGGCCTGGGCCATTCTTATATCTGATAGAACTGGATAAATATTTCTTTTGCCTGCTTCTAAGGCCTGTCCTAGCTCCATAAATACGCCAGCATCTGATTCATTATCCAAATTAAATAGTAAATAGTCACTATCTTTTATAATCCCATAGTCTACCTTAAATATATCCTCTGATTTTGGGAGTCTAGTTTTATCATTTACTTCACTCTCAATGGGATTAAATACATTTGCTTCTGGAAGAGATTCTCTTATTAATTTACCTTCTTTTTTACGCTGGCTAATCTCCGCTTCTGTAAACAAACTACCTGCTATATATATCATTTCTAAAGCACTCCTTAATTTTTTTTAGTCTTAGTTTTTATAAAACTCTATTTACTCTCAATTTATCCTTGCTTTTTCTTTATTCATAAAATAAAATATATAAGATATTAAAACTCCTATTACACAAGGAAATATAAATCCAATTCCAAGAGAATATAAAGGAAGTTTTTCTAAAAATACTAATTCAAATATATTTTTATCTATAAATTCTAAAATGCTGAAAACTGCAGTAAAGCCAACTCCATATAAATATATTTTATTATTGCTCTTTATATAATTATGTATAAGTCCAAAAATAATTAAAACAATAGCAATTGGATAAATTAATGAAAGAGCAACTACAGAAATTTCAAGTATTTTATTTAATCCAAAATTAGCAAAAAACATACTAGTTAAACTTATCAGCCTAACCCATGTTTTATAATTTATTTTAGGCATTATTCTTGAAAAATACTCACTACAGGATGTCAAAAGTCCAACAGATGTGGTGAGGCAGGCAAGAGAAAATATTACTCCAAGAACAACAGCTCCAAAAGGGCCAAACATATTTATTACAATAATAGTTAATATCTCTGCTCCATTTTTACCGCTCATTGGGTCGACTCCTGAAACAGATCCTAAATAAGCTAGAATTATATATATAATTGTCAGTAAAGCTCCAGCTATTATACCTGCAGAAATTGATGTTCTGACTATATCTTTCTCTTTTTTAAGTCCGAATTCTTTAAGAACTAAAGTTATTACTATCCCAAAATTAAGTCCTGCTATAGCATCCATTGTTAGGTATCCCTCTAAAAATCCTGTTGACATAGGGTTTGATTTATATCCCTCAAAAGATTCCAAAACAGCTGCTTTTGGCATAGAAAAACTAAAAATAAATACCACTCCAATTAAGGTAAGTATTATAGGTGTTAGTATTTTTCCTAGCCTATTAGGAAGTTTTGTAGGACTCATCGAAAGCCAATAGGCAACAGAAAAGTATACAAGTGTATAAATAAATAAAAGTGCTTTTGCACTTAAAAAACCTTCTGGCATAAATGGCATTACTCCCATTTCAAAAGCAAGACTTGCAGCTCTTGGTATTCCTAGAAAAGGTCCTATAGCAAGATATATAACCATAGTGAAAAAGAGAGCAAATTTCGGATGTACTCTCTGGGATAAATTATATAGTCCTCCGGATTTAGCAACTGCAGCAATTGAAAGAATTGGTAAGGTAACCGCTGAAATTAAAAAACCTAAAAGCCCCAATTTTAGATTTGTCCCTGCTAAGTTACCTAGACTTGGCGGGAGGATTAAATTCCCAGCTCCAAAAAACATTGAAAAAATCATAAGACTTAAAACTAAAAGTTTACTATTACTTATTTTATTCATATATTCTGCCCCTTTACTTGGATTTTTTATTATTTTTTTTGTCTTCTCCACAAAAAAACTTCCTCTCATACTTTCATATAAGAGGTAATTTATATTAATTTATTAAATAATGCATAGTTTTTATAGNNGGCTTCTGCAAAATGTTCTTCAGCTCCCCAAGACATTTTAAATAAAGGTCCCTGACCTGCTCCTCCACCAACGGAGTCAACAGTTATGTTTCCCTTATTGTTAATAATTAAAACAGAAAGACTAGCCCTAGAACTTATTCTCATATAGTACTTTTCAAAAACAAGCAAAGTAATTTCAAATCCTTCACTTCCTCTATAGATTTCAGATGTTAAATCTCCTGAAACAGATCCATTAAGAATTTCATCTATAATAGTATCTGTCACTTCTTTTATATTTCCTATTCCTTCCATTGC
>LFRM01297360.1_pt1 | contig 18209 bp, 14 predicted proteins | sample 618341 | NCBI WGS metagenome assembly LFRM01 (sample SAMN03654438, study PRJNA283298) | anaerobic digester metagenome | isolation source: pool of bioreactors CSTR01a, CSTR02a, and CSTR03a thermophilic anaerobic... | place: Denmark: Kgs. Lyngby | collected 2014-05-21 | reverse complement strand
TTTGCTATTAGAGAAGGTGGAAGAACTGTTGGTTCTGGAGTTGTTACAACAATTACAGACTAGTTTTAAATTTTAATTAAAGAGCTGGCCTAAGCTAGCTCTTTTTACAATATATTTTAAAAAATCAAATCTTCAGTTATAAAAACTTAACTAAAGCTTTTTTAATTGACAGGTAATAATTGATATGATAAAATAGGTCAGTGATACCCTTTATGAGGGAGTCTTTATGATGAAAAAATCTAATGTATGGAGGTGCTAAAACATGAGATCCAAAGTAACTTTAGCATGCACAGAATGTAAGCAAAGAAATTATGATTCCATGAAAAATAAAAGAAATAATCCAGATAGGCTTGAAATGAGTAAATACTGCAAATTCTGCCAAAAACACACTACTCATAAGGAAACTAAGTAACAATAATTGAGATTTAAGGATGTGAAATTTTATGGCTTCAAAGGAAAAAGGAATTTTTAGTTTTGTAAAAGGAATTAGGAATGAGATTAAGAGAATAACCTGGCCCTCTAAAGAAGAGGTCAAAAAAGCTTTAGTTGCTGTTGTTACTATATGTATTATATATATTGTTCTAATAGCGATTGCAGATTTTATTTATAAAGGCTTATTGACTGAGATTCTACTTAAGTTATAAAAAGGAGGCTAAGGGTAGACCTAATCTACCCTCTATATTATATGGAAGAAAAAGCACAGTGGTATGTAATTCATACCTATTCAGGTTATGAGAATAAAGTTAAGGTAAATCTTGAAAAAGCTATAGAGAATAGAAATCTAGAGCATGTTTTAGAAGAAATAGAAGTTCCTATGGAAGAAGTCGTTGAAAGAAAAAATGGCAAGGAAAAGATTGTCCTTAAAAAGAAATTCCCAGGATATGTCCTGGTTAAAATGGTTATGACAGAAGACTCTTGGTATATTGTTAGAAATACAAGAGGAGTAACAGGATTTGTAGGTGCAAAATCAAATGATCCAGTTCCTTTAACGGATGAGGAAGTAAGATCAATGGGAATATCAGAAGCACCAGTTAAGATTGACCTCGAAATAGGTGAGAGTGTAAGAATAATTACTGCGCCTTTTAAAGATTTTCCGGCAACTATTGTTGGAATAAATGAAGAGAAAAGAAAAATCAAGGTAGAGGTTGAGATGTTTGGAAGAGCAACTCCAGCGGAGTTAGATTTTAACCAAATAGAGAAGATATATTAGTTTTTTCGATCCGAAAATTGGGTCTTAAATAAGTGGGAGGGATAAAACCCGAAATTACCACAGTATAGGAGGAATAAACTCATGGCAAAAAAAGTTACAGGAATTATTAAATTGCAACTTCCTGCAGGAAAGGCAACACCAGCTCCACCAGTTGGACCAGCACTTGGGCAACACGGAGTTAACATAATGGGGTTCTGTAAAGAATTCAATGCTAAGACTGCAGATCAAGCGGGATATATAATCCCAGTAGTTATTACTGTCTTCCAAGACAGATCATTTAGCTTTATTTTAAAAACACCACCAGCGTCAATTCTTATTAAAAAAGAATTAGGACTTGACCTTGGATCAGGAGTTCCAAATAAAGAAAAAGTTGGAGAAATAACTAAAGCTCAGGTTAAGAAGATTGCTGAAATGAAAATGCCTGATTTAAATGCTGCTACTGTTGAAAGTGCAATGCGCATGGTAGAAGGAACAGCAAGAAGTATGGGCGTTACAGTAGTAGATTAAACGGAGTTAACCTAAAAATGTGGGAGGTCTAGACCGTTAATACCACAGAGGAGGCAAAAAAATGGCAAAGAAAATGGGAAAAAAATATGTAGATAGTTTAAAACTAATTGATAGAGAAAGACTATATAAACCAAAAGAAGCTACAGAACTTGTTTTAAAAACAGCTAAAGCTAATTTTGATGAAACAATAGAAATGCATGCAAGACTAGGGGTAGATCCTCGTCATGCAGACCAACAAGTAAGAGGGGCAGTTGTACTACCTCACGGAACTGGAAAAGATGTTAAAGTTTTAGTTTTCGCAAAAGGTGAAAAAGTCAAAGAAGCTGAAGAAGCTGGAGCAGATTATGTTGGAGCAGAAGAGTATCTTGACAAAATACAAAAAGAAAATTGGTTTGACTTTGATGTAGTAGTAGCTACACCTGATATGATGGGTGTTGTTGGAAGACTTGGAAGAGTTCTTGGACCTAAAGGTTTAATGCCGAATCCAAAATCTGGAACTGTTACATTTGATGTAGGAAATGCAGTAAAAGAAATCAAAGCTGGAAAAGTTGAGTATAGGGTTGATAAATCATCAATCGTTCATGTTCCAATTGGAAGAAAATCTTTTACAGCAGAGATGCTACGTGAAAACTTTGTTGTGCTAATGGATACACTTGTTAAAGCTAAACCAGCAGCATCAAAAGGTCACTATTTAAGATCAGTATCTATAGCTTCAACTATGGGCCCTGGAATTAAAATTGACACAAAAAGATTCTTAGATTTAGACTAAAGATTGACATCAGAAATAACTGATGTTATTATTTAAGAAGTTAATTAAATAATGATCCTAAGACAGTAGGTTATATGTAAATCCTACCGAGGTAATTGTATGTGAATACAAAGTCTCTCTGTCTTAGGGAGACTTTTTTAATTTTAAATAAAAAACAGGAGGTGGAAACTAAGTGAATAAAAATAGACAAGTAAAAGAACTTAAAGTAAAAGAAATTGCTGAAAAAATGGGCAATGCTAAATCGTTAGTTCTAGTTGACTATCAAGGTATATCTGTAGAAGAGGATACTGAACTTAGAAAAAATTTAAGAGAAGCGAATGTTGAATACAGAGTATACAAAAACAGCTTAGTTAAAAGAGCAACAAAAGAAGTTGGTATAGATGGTCTTGATGATTATCTAGCTGGACCAGTTTCAATAGCTTTCGGATATGAAGATGAGACTACTGCAGCAAGACTTTTAGCTGAATTTGCAAAAAAAGCTAAAAAACTTGAAATTAAAGGTGGATATATTGAAGGAGAAGTTTATGATTCAGAACTTATGAATAAACTTTCAAAAATACCATCAAAAGAGGTACTTATTTCAAAGTTCCTTGGAAGCATTACATCACCACTATCAAAATTAGTTTATGTGCTTGATAGCGTAGCAAAAACAAAAGAAGAAGCTAAAGAAGCTTAATAATTAAAATACGGAGGGATATAAAATGGCAATTACAAAAGAACAAATGATAGAAGCAATAAAAGAAATGTCTGTTTTAGAACTAAATGAATTAGTTGAAGCAGTAGAAGAGGAATTTGGAGTATCCGCAGCAGCACCAGTTGCAGCAGCAGGAGCAGCAGGAGAAGACGCATCAGAAGAAAAATCTGAGTGGGATGTTATCTTAACAGCAGCAGGAGACCAAAAAATCAAGGTTATTAAAGCTGTAAGAGAAATCACAGGCGTAGGACTTAAAGATGCTAAAGATATGGTAGACGGAGCTCCTAAAGCTATAAAAGAAGGAGTTTCAAAAGAAGAAGCTGAAGAAGTAGCTGCAAAGCTTACTGATGTTGGCGGACAAGTAGAAGTAAAATAATTTACTTTAAAATAAAAAAGCTATCGGCCCATATGAGCTGATAGCTTTTTTATTGCATCTTAAGTTTTATTTAAATAAATCACTTAGGGCTTTAAATAGTTTTGAGAAAAATGCTTGTATTTTAGGAATCCATCCAGCATCTTCTGCTTTATTATATAGGTCACTTACCTTATCTCCGAGGTTCTTGGAAAATTTATTCAGCTCTTCTATAACATCCTTACTATTTATAGCATCTGTTTTTTGGTATTTTTCAAACAAAGCAATAAGTTTTTCTATTTGATCTTTTGTTATAACATTTTCAAGTTTATATTTTTCTAAAGCTTCGTTTATTATTCTTTCTATATCTTCTTTAGTTGCAAGGTCTTTATTTTTTTCTTTAAACTCTGCAAGATCTTGTTTGATGCTTACTATTAGTTTGTTAAGTTCTGTAATATCAAAATCTTTATTTTCTTTATTTTCTTTGGCTATTTCATTTGTAACTTCCAGCTCTTCTTGAGCGACTTCTGTTCTTTCTTTATCTAATTTTATACCGTTTTCTGAAAAGGCTTTATAAACTCCCGTTAAAGCAGACTCCCCTGTTACTGGTCTTGAAGCGGCAACTATAATTGTTGCATCTGTTACTCCTGCTGTAATACTTGCATTTACGTATTGGCCTTCTGTTATTTGAGTGATGTTATCTTTTGTGATTATATTTACATTGATTCCTTTTCCCTTAGGTTCTTTTCTTACAAGTACTGATGAAATCATACTAGAATCATTTCCTGAACCTGCGCCTAGAAATGTAACAAGGTCTTGTCCAGTTACTTTAACAGAATTAACATTTTCTAGAGTGTCAATTTTAAGTAGCTCAGCTGTATAGTTTATATCACTATCACTTAATCCAGCACCATATGCATATGTTGGTTTACCCCACTGTTCATCTATAACACTAGTATCAATAGTAGCATCATTTTCTGCCAAAACAGTTTTCGTATCTGCTGCCACAAAACTTAAGCTTAAAATTAAAATCATAGCTTTTGCTATTAAATTCACCTTTTTATTTTTCATATCAATCTCCTTTTTATACGTTTGATTCAAATTTAGTATAGTATAAAAAGATTAAAACGGTATAACAAAATTATGACATAAGTTAACTTCTAGGAAATTTCAGTATAAAGTATAGTTAGACTGACCTATTATAGATTTTCTTAACAGGCTCTCTTTTTCTATACATAATAAGAATGGCTGCTAAAATATTTAGGGTCATAAAGAAAGTTATTATTTGCCTCTCTGGGATGAATTCTCCTAAAATCCCCGCTGAAAGCTGACCTAAAATATTTCCTGCTGAAACAATCATTTGGAATGTTCCGTTAAAGCGTCCTCTTTTATTATCAGGAACGTAAGACTGTGTAGCTGAGATCCTAATGTTAAAAGAAGTAACTCCCATAATTCCTATCAAGAAGAAACTAATTATCATAAGAGGAATAGGGAAATAAAGCTGGAATCCTTCTAAAAGTGATATGGAGATATATACAAATATGGCTATTGTAAACTTTTTATCTATGGGATATTTATATTTGTAGTGTATAGCTCCACCTATGAGTCTTCCCAGAACCCCAAAACTAGTTACAATTGTAAATAAAGTTACAACATTTATAGGGATGTTTGAAAAAAGTTCGGGATTGTTTTTAAAGAATGGAAGTAGAAGCGTTTGTGCTCCTCCACCAGCAAACATAGTTATAGAGAAATATACTGTAATAACTAAAAGTCCTTTTTCGTTAAAGATATAAGAAAGACCTTCTTTAAAATCTGTTTTATATTGAATAAAATTAAATCCTTTATTGGTATCATTATTGATATTTTCATCGATATGTTTTTCTTTGTGTTTTATTTTTGTTTCAAAAACAGCAGCAATAAAGAACACTACTGAATTAAATGCGAAAAGTGGAGCTGCGGATCCGCTTAAATTATATACAAAAGAAGCTACTGGAACCATAAAAGCGGCTAAGGGATAGATCATACTAGAAATTGAGTAGGCCTTAGAAAAATTTCCTTTACTTACTAGGTTTGGATAAAAACTTTCGTAAGCAACTGTATAAATCCCATCGATAGTTCCTATAAATAGTACAATTAAAAGGAAAAATGGATAATTAAACCAATTTGCTCTTAAAAGAAGAAACATGAAAAAGAAAACCCCAGAGGATAAAAAGTCCATTACATATATAACTTTTTTCCTTGAAAACCTATCTAAGTATGGACCTGCAAAAAGAGGTACTACAATTTTAGGTATATTATATGTTACAATGAAGAGTGCGTAGAGTAAAGTTGACTGAGTAAAGTCAAGAACTAGTAGCCCTACAGCAAATCCAGCTACTGAGTTTCCCAGCATAGAGATTATAGAGCCAATGGTAATTATTTTAAAGTCTCTTGTCCAAAGTTTATTCATTATATTATCAATCCTTTTAGTTTTCTTAATCTAAAAGCTATTTTATCATAATATAATCAGCTTATAGCGATTATTAAGTACAGTTAAATTTTTAAAACTACAGAAATTATTATTTCAAAGTATCTTATTAATAAAAAAATATATAAGAGGCTAATTTCAGATAAGTAGGAAAAATAATCTTAGATATTTTATTGTAGTGAGATTTTAGATCAAGTTATAAATAAAAAAACTAAAGCTAGTGTAAATATTTTTGTGCATTATACCTTGAAATCTAAGAAAATAAAGGAAATATAAGAAAAAGCCGGGTTATTATTGACTATATATAAATTTTATGATAACATATTAAATTGTACTCTTGTAAAATGTTTATATGTAATGTATAATACTACATGTAGATTTTGCTAAGTGTATATGATGGCAAACGTTTCGAATAGTTACATAGTCACAATCCAGAAGTGCAGGTCCATAGAGATTTTATGCGCATTTTCTGGTTATTTTAGTTTATATAAGGGGTGTGAATGCTAATGGTAGATCCTGTTCCAGTTCCATCAGGAAAGAGAACGAGAATGAACTTCGGAAAAGTTAGAGATGTTTTTGATATGCCAAATCTTATTGAAATTCAGTTAGATTCCTACAATTGGTTTTTAAATGAAGGTTTAAAAGAGGTTTTCGACGATATCAGTCCGATATCTAACTACGGTGGAAATCTAATATTAAGTTTTGTAGATTTTTATCTAGATAGAGACGAAATAAAGTATTCAATTGAAGAGTGTAAAGATAGAGATGCTACTTATTCAGCGCCTATCAAAGTGAAAATTAGGCTTGAGAATATTGAGACTGGTGAAATAAAAGAACAAACTGTTTTTATGGGAGATTTTCCAGTAATGACAGACCAGGGTACTTTTATAATTAATGGTGCAGAAAGAGTTGTTGTTTCACAGCTAGTTAGGTCTCCGGGTGTTTACTATAACAAATCCGTGGATAAAAATGGAAAAGATTTATATTCAGCTACAGTAATACCAAATAGAGGTGCTTGGCTTGAATTTGATACAGATTCCTATGAAGTTATGAATGTTAGAATTGATAAAACAAGAAAACTTCCAATTACTGTGCTTGCAAGAGCTATGGGTATTTCATCAGACCAGGAAATAATTGAATATTTCGGTGAAACTGACAGATTAAAATTAACTCTTGAAAAAGACAACACAAGCAATCACGAAGAAGGTTTACTTGAGATTTATAAAAGACTTAGACCTGGAGAACCGGCTACAGTAGATAGTGCTACTTCTCTTGTTGATACATTATTCTTTGATCCTAAAAGATATGATTTATCAAAGGTTGGAAGATATAAGTTTAATAAAAAACTAGGAATTGAAGACAGAATAGTAAATATGGTATCTGCAAAAGATATTATTAACATGAACACAGGTGAGATATTAGTTTCTGAAGGAGAAGTAATTACAGCTAAGATAGCAAGAAATATTTCGGCAGCAGCGATTAACTTAGTTGATTTATTAGTTGAAGACAGGGTAATTAGAGTTGTTGGTAATAACTTTGTAAGACTTGAAGACTTTGTTGATTTTGATCCTAAAGAAATAAATATCAGAGAAAAGGTTCATTATGATACGCTAAAAATGATTTTAGATAAAAACTTACCAGAAGAAGAGCTTAAAGAAGACATTAAAAGCAATGTAAACGCTCTAATACCTAAACATATACTAAAGGATGATATATTTGCAAGTATAAGTTATGAGATGGGTTTAGACAACGGAGTAGGACTAATAGATGATATAGATCATTTAGGAAATAGAAGACTTAGATCTGTTGGAGAACTTTTACAGAACCAATTTAGAATTGGTCTTTCAAGAATGGAAAGAGTTGTAAAAGAAAGAATGACAATTCAAGATAGAGATAATATAACTCCACAGGCTTTAATAAATATAAGACCAGTAACAGCGTCGTTTAAAGAGTTTTTTGGTTCTTCTCAGTTATCACAGTTTATGGATCAAACAAATCCACTTTCTGAGTTAACACATAAAAGAAGATTATCAGCACTTGGACCAGGAGGACTATCAAGAGAAAGAGCTGGAGTTGAGGTAAGAGACGTTCACCATTCTCATTATGGAAGAATGTGTCCAATTGAAACACCAGAGGGACCTAATATAGGACTTATCAACTCTCTTGCAACATATGGTAAAGTTAATGAATATGGATTTATTGAAACTCCATATAGGGTAGTAGATAAAGAAAATGGTCTTGTTACGAAAGAAGTTAAATATTATACAGCAGATGAAGAAGATAAACTTTATATTGCTCAAGCAAATGAGATATTAGATGAAGATTTTAAATTTGTAGATGATAAAGTTACAGTTAGATATAGAGAAGAAATACTTGTAGTTTCAAAGCACGAAGTTGATCTTATGGATATTTCTCCAAGGCAAATAGTATCTGTTGCAACTGCAATGATACCTTTTCTTGAGAATGACGACGCATCGAGAGCTCTTATGGGAGCAAATATGCAGCGTCAAGGAGTTCCACTACTTAAACCTTCAGCTCCTATAGTAGGAACCGGGATTGAGTATAAAGCAGCTCTTGACTCTGGGGTACTTCCAAAAGTTAAGAATGCAGGTGTTGTAAACTACGTTAGTGCAAATGAAATTAGAATTAAAAGAGATGATGATGGACTTGTTGATACTTATAGACTTTTAAAATTTAAAAGAAGTAATCAGGGTACTTGTATAAATCAAATACCTTTAGTGTCAAAAGGAGAAATTGTTGAAAAGGGAGATTTACTTGCAGACGGACCTTCAACAGACCTTGGTGAAATAGCTCTTGGTAAAAATATCAGGATGGGCTTTTTAACTTGGGAAGGTTATAACTATGAGGACGCTATGCTTATATCTGAAGAACTTGTAAGAGACGATGTGTTTACATCAATTCATATTGAAGAATACGAATCTGAAGCAAGAGATACAAAGCTAGGGCCTGAAGAAATAACAAGAGATATACCGAATGTTGGAGACGACTCTTTAAAAGATATTGATGAAAGAGGAATAATTAGAATAGGTGCTGAGGTTAGATCAGGAGATATTCTAGTTGGAAAAGTTACTCCAAAGGGTGAGACAGATTTAACATCTGAAGAAAGGCTTTTAAGAGCTATATTCGGAGAAAAAGCTAGAGAAGTAAGAGATACATCCCTTAGAGTACCACACGGAGAATCAGGAATAATTGTGGATATAAAAATATTTACAAGAGAAAACCAAGATGAACTTTCTCCAGGTGTAAATATGCTTGTAAGATGTTATATAGCGCAAAGAAGAAAGATTTCAGTTGGAGATAAAATGGCAGGAAGACACGGAAATAAAGGTGTTATTTCAAGGGTTTTACCTGAAGAAGATATGCCGTTTTTACCAGATGGAAGGCCACTTCAAATTTGTTTAAATCCTTTAGGAGTACCATCTCGTATGAATATAGGACAAGTACTTGAAGTTCACTTAGGCTGGGCAGCAGAAAAACTTGGATGGCATGTAAGCACTCCAGTATTTGATGGTGCAACAGAAGAAGATATAGAAGGTAGTTTAATTAAAGCTGGATATAAAGGAAATGGTAAAACCTTATTATATGATGGAAGAACAGGAGAAGCTTTTGATAAAGAAGTTACTGTTGGATACATGTATATATTAAAACTTGCCCATCTTGTTGATGACAAGATTCACGCAAGAAGTACAGGACCATACTCACTAGTAACTCAGCAACCACTTGGAGGTAAAGCTCAATTTGGTGGACAGAGATTTGGAGAGATGGAAGTTTGGGCACTTGAAGCTTACGGTTCAGCTCATACACTACAAGAGATATTAACAGTTAAATCTGATGACGTTGTAGGAAGAGTTAAAACATACGAAGCTATTGTTAAGGGTGAAAACATTCCAGAACCAGGAGTTCCAGAGTCATTTAAAGTACTTATAAAAGAGCTACAGGCTTTATGCTTAAATGTTAAAGTTTTAAATGATAATCATGAAGAAGTAGAACTAAGAAATATAGACGATGAATTATTAAATGATAATGAACAAGAAGAAACTTCAAAAGATTTCAAAGAAGTAGATTCCAATAAATTCGCTAAGGACTTAAAGTAATTTGTAGGGGAGGGTTGACCCTTGATAGAATTAAATAATTTTGACGCTCTAAAGATCGGACTTGCATCTCCAGAAGAGGTAAGAGGATGGTCACGGGGTGAGGTTAAGAAACCGGAAACAATAAATTATAGAACACTTAAACCAGAGAGAGACGGACTTTTCTGTGAAAGAACTTTCGGACCAATGAAAGACTGGGAATGTCACTGTGGTAAGTATAAAAGAATAAGATATAAAGGTATAATCTGCGACAGATGTGGAGTAGAGGTTACTAAATCAAAGGTTAGAAGAGAAAGAATGGGACATATTGAGCTTGCAGCTCCTGTGTCACATATTTGGTATTTTAAAGGGATACCATCAAGAATGGGGCTTTTGCTTGACATGAGCCCAAGAATTCTTGAAAGAGTATTATACTTTGCATCATATATTGTAACTGATCCTAAAGAAACAGAACTTCAAAAGAAACAGATTCTCTCTGAGCAAGAATACAGAGATTTTGTTAGAGAAGAAGGTTATGGAAGCTTTACAGCTCTTATGGGAGCTGAAGGTATAAGGGAACTTTTAAGAGATATAGATCTTGAAAAAGAATCAGATACTTTAAAAGAAGATTTAAAAACTTCAAAAGGACAAAAGAAGATTAGAATCATAAGAAGACTTGAAGTTGTAGAATCTTTTAGAACATCTGGAAATAAACCAGAATGGATGATAATAGATGTAATACCTGTAATACCGCCAGATTTAAGACCTATGGTTCAATTAGATGGTGGAAGATTTGCAGCATCCGACTTAAATGATTTATATAGAAGAGTTATTAATAGAAATAACAGACTTAAAAAGCTTCAAGAGCTTGGGGCTCCGAATATCATTGTAAGAAATGAAAAAAGAATGCTTCAAGAATCTGTGGATGCTTTAATAGATAATGGTAGAAGAGGAAGACCTGTAACAGGACCTGGAAACAGGCCACTAAAGTCATTATCAGATATGCTTAAAGGAAAACAAGGTAGATTTAGACAGAACCTACTTGGTAAAAGAGTAGATTACTCTGGAAGATCTGTAATTGTTGTAGGACCAGAACTTAAGATGTACCAATGTGGACTTCCAAAAGAAATGGCTCTGGAACTATTTAAACCTTTTGTAATGAAAAAACTTGTTGAAGATGGCTCTGCACATAATATTAAAAGTGCAAAAAGAATGGTTGAAAGAATGGATTCTTCTGTTTGGGATTTCCTAGAGGAAATTATCACAGATCATCCAGTTTTATTAAACAGAGCACCAACTCTTCACAGATTAGGTATACAAGCTTTCCAACCTGTTTTGATTGAAGGAAAAGCTATAAAACTTCATCCTCTTGTTTGTACAGCATATAATGCAGACTTTGATGGAGACCAAATGGCTGTTCACGTACCACTTTCAATGGAAGCTCAGGCTGAAGCAAGATTCCTAATGCTTTCATCTGGAAATATACTAAAACCTTCAGATGGTAAACCAGTATCAGTTCCTTCACAGGATATGGTGCTTGGAGCATACTACTTAACAATGGTTAAGGATGTACCTAATGAGCAAATGAAAATATATTCTTCAAAAGAAGAAGCATTTATGGCATATGAACTTAAAGATGTAACCCTTCAAGAAACTGTAAAAGTTAAAATGTTTAAAGAAATTGAAGGCGAGATGAAAAATAAAATAATTGAGACAACAGTTGGAAAACTTCTTTTCAATGAATCTATACCACAAGACTTAGGTTTTGTTGATAGAAGTAAAGAAGAAAACATGTTTGACCTTGAAATAGATTTTTTAATAAACAAATCTGAACTTGGGAAAGTTATAGATAAATGTTATATAAAATATGGACCAACAAAAACATCAGTTATGCTTGATGAGATAAAGTACTTAGGGTTCCATTATTCTACTAAAGGTGCAATTACAGTTTCAGCTTCGGATATGGTAGTACCAGATGCGAAATTTGATTTACTAGCTGAGGCGGATAAGACTGTAGATAAAATTGAGAATATGTTTAAAAGAGGACTTATATCTGATGATGAAAGATATGAAAGAATTATCGATAAATGGACTCACACAACAGATGAGGTAGCGAATGCTCTTATGGAATCACTTGATAAGGAAAATCCAATATTTATGATGGCGGATTCTGGAGCTAGAGGATCTAAGTCTCAAATCAAACAGCTTGCTGGTATGAGAGGACTTATGGCTAATCCATCGGGTAAAATAGTTGAACTTCCAATTAGGGCTTCTTTTAGAGAAGGACTTAATATACTTGAATACTTCATATCTACTCACGGAGCTAGAAAAGGTAATGCAGATACAGCTCTTAAAACAGCGGATTCTGGTTATCTAACAAGAAGACTTGTAGATGTATCCCAAGATGTTATCGTAAAAGAATCAGATTGTGGAACAGAAGAAGGTATTATTGTTGAAGCTGTTAGAGATGGAAATGAAATTATTGAAAGTTTAAGAGAAAGACTTACAGGAAGATATGCACTAGAAGATATAATTAATCCAAAAACTAAAGAAGTTATGGTTAAGAAAAATGAATATATAGCTCCATTAATGGCAATAGAAATTGATAAAGCTGGAGTGGAAAAAGCTTATATTAGAAGTGTATTTACATGTAAGACAAAAACAGGTGTTTGTACTAAATGTTATGGAATGAATATGGCAACTGCCGATAAGATAAATATTGGTGAAGCTGTTGGAATAATTGCAGCTCAGAGTATAGGGGAACCTGGAACTCAGCTGACAATGAGAACTTTCCACACAGGTGGAGTTGCTGGAGCAGATATAACACAAGGACTTCCAAGAATAGAAGAGTTATTTGAGGCTAGAAAACCTAAGGGGCTTGCAGTAGTTTCAGACGGTGAAGGAACTGTTAAAATAGATGAAACTAAAAAGAAAAGAATAGTTAGAGTTTTATCGGCTGAAGGAAAAGAAGAAAATCATAATATTCCATTTGGCTCAAGACTTAAAGTGAAAGATGGAGACTATATTGAATCTGGAGATAGTATTACAGAAGGTTCAATTAATCCACATGATATTTTAAGAATTAAGGGACTAGAAGGAGTTAGAGAATATCTTTTAGCTGAGGTTCAAAAAGTTTATAGGCTTCAAGGTGTTGATATTAATGATAAGCATATTGAAGTTATAGTAAGACAGATGACAAGAAAAATTAAGATACTTGAATCCAATGATACAGACATGCTTCCTGGTGTACTAGTAGATGTATTTAAATTTAAAGAAACAAATGAAGAGGCAGTAAATGAAGGTAAAATACCAGCAGAGGGAGAACAAGTTTTACTTGGTATAACAAAAGCATCCCTAGCTACAGATTCATTCCTTTCAGCAGCTTCTTTCCAAGAAACTACTAGAGTACTTACAGATGCAGCAATTAAAGGAAAAGTAGATCCACTTCTAGGACTTAAAGAAAATGTTATTATTGGAAAACTAATACCAGCAGGAACTGGCCTTGCAAGGTATAACTCTTTAAAACTTAATACAGAAAAACAGATTCAGGATATGCCAGAAATTGAAGAAGCAGTAACTTACGAATAAGATGAAATTAAATTGACATCAAAGATTTAAAATGATAAAATTATCTTTGTGTGATATAAGGGGATTTATGAGTATATCGTAAATTATCTATTATTATACAAAAGATGATTTATCATTTTTAAATATACTATATGAAAATATAGGCTAAATAATAAAACGGAGGTGAAATGATGCCAACTATTAACCAATTGATTAGAAAAGGAAGAAAGACAGTAGAAGTAAAAACTAGTTCTCCAGCTCTAAGGAAAGCCCCTCAAAAGAGAGGAGTTTGTACAGTTGTTAAGACTGCTACACCAAAGAAACCTAATTCAGCACTTAGAAAAGTAGCTAGAGTAAGACTTGTTAACGGATATGAAGTTACAGCTTACATAGGTGGAGAAGGACATAATCTTCAAGAGCATAGTGTTGTTCTTATAAGAGGTGGTAAGGTTAAAGACTTACCAGGAGTTAGATACCATATTGTTAGAGGTGCTTTAGATAGTGCTGGGGTTGAAGGAAGAATGCAGAGTAGATCCAAATATGGTGCTAAAAAACCTAGATAATAGGAAAATTTAACATGTGCTGTGTTTTGAAAAAGTTGATTGGAAAATAGAAGGTTTTCATTCACATTGGATATAACAGAGCACTTTGCGGCTAGACTGCCGAGTACCGATGAATTAGTAATAGAGATTAAGGAGGGAAGAAAAGTGCCAAGAAAAGGATACATTGCAAAAAGAGATGTGTTACCAGATCCGGTGTATAATTCCGTAGTAGTAACAAAATTAATTAATAACGTTATGTTAGATGGTAAAAAAGGTATTGCTCAAAGAATAGTTTATGATGCTTTTAGTATTATAGAGGAAAAAACAGGAAATGACCCTGTTACAGTTCTTGAGGATTCAATGAATAATATCATGCCATTATTAGAAGTAAAATCAAGAAGAGTTGGTGGATCAAACTACCAAGTTCCTATAGAGGTTAGACCAGAAAGAAGACAAACATTAGGACTTAGATGGCTTCTGAATGCAGTTGATAGCAGATCTGAAAAGTATGCTAGAGAAAGATTAGCTTTAGAGTTAATTGATGCATCAAATAATACAGGACTTGCTGTTAAAAAACGTGAAGATGTACATAAAATGGCTGAAGCTAATAAAGCTTTTGCTCATTACAGATATTAGTATAACTATATTATTAAGCTGTTTTAAGTCGTTAAAGATATTAAAACAGTTTAATAAAATTTATTTTGGGAGGAGGAGTATTTGTGGCTAGAAAGTTCCAGTTAGATAAATATAGGAACATAGGTATTATGGCGCATATTGACGCCGGTAAAACCACAACTACAGAGCGTATTCTTTTCTATACAGGAAAGACCCATAAAATTGGTGAGACTCACGAGGGTGAATCACAAATGGATTGGATGGCTCAAGAAAAAGAAAGAGGTATAACTATAACATCCGCTGCAACAACAGCTGAATGGAATGGTTATGTAATAAATGTTATAGATACCCCAGGTCACGTGGACTTTACAGTTGAAGTTGAGAGATCTTTAAGGGTATTAGACGGTTCAGTAACAGTTCTAGATGCTAAATCAGGAGTTGAACCTCAGACAGAAACAGTTTGGAGACAAGCTGATAAGTATAAAGTTCCAAGAATGATATACGTAAACAAAATGGACGCTACAGGAGCGAATTTCTTTAACTGCGTTAACTCTGTTAACGATAGATTAAAATCAAATGCAGTTCCAATTCAGATACCAATAGGTAATGAAGCTAATTTTCAGGGTGTAGTTGATTTAATTACTATGAAAGGTATTGTTCATTTAGACGACCTTGGAAAAGAAGTACAAGTTGGAGAAATACCAGCAGAATATCTAGAGAAAGCTGAAGAGTATAGAGAAAATCTAATAGAATCATTAGCTGATTTAGATGAAGATATAATGATGAAATTCCTTGAAGGTGAGGAAGTTTCTGAAGAAGAAATTAAAAGTGCAATAAGGAAGGCAACTATAGAAAATCATATGGTTCCTGTTATTTGTGGATCATCTTACAAGAACAAAGGTGTTCAAGAGATGATTGATGCAGTAATTGATTTTCTTCCTTCACCACTAGATATACCACCTATACAGGGTGTAAATCTTGAAGGTGAACCAGAGGAGAGAGTAGCATCAGATGATGCTCCAATGTCTGCCTTAGCATTTAAAATTGCAACAGATCCATTTATTGGAAAACTTGCTTATACTAGAATTTATTCTGGTATAATGAATTCTGGTTCTTATGTTTTAAATTCTACTAAGAATAAAAAAGAAAGAATTGGACGTTTATTAAAAATGCATGCTAATCATAGAGAAGAAACAGAAGAATTACGTACTGGAGATTTAGGAGCAATTATTGGTCTTAAAGATACAACAACAGGAGATACACTTTCTGTTGAAAGCGATCCTGTTATACTTGAATCTATGGTATTCCCTGAGCCTGTTATTTCGGTTGCAATAGAACCAAAAACTAAAGCAGGACAAGAAAAAATGGGTATGGCCCTTGCAAAACTAGCAGAAGAAGATCCTACTTTTAGAACATTTACAGACCAAGATACAGGTCAAGTAATTATCGAAGGTATGGGAGAACTTCATCTTGAAATTATTGTAGATAGACTACAAAGAGAATTCAAAGTTGAATGTAACGTTGGAGCACCTCAGGTTGCTTACAAAGAGACAATCAACGACGAAGTTAAAGCTGAAGGTAAGTTTATTAGACAGTCTGGTGGACGTGGACAATACGGACATGCTGTTATTGAACTTATACCTACTGATGAAGAGTACGAATTTGAAGATAAAATTGTTGGTGGATCTATTCCAAGAGAATATATTTCATCCGTTAATGATGGAATCCAAGAAGCTTCAGAGGCAGGAATTATAGCAGGATACCCTGTTATAAACTTTAAGGTAAGACTTGTTGATGGATCTTATCACGATGTTGACTCATCAGAGATGGCATTTAAGATAGCTGGATCTATGGCATTTAAGAATGCAATGGCTAAAGCGAGTCCAGCAATATTAGAACCTATGATGAAAGTTGAAATAACAGTTCCAGAAGAATATATGGGAGATGTTATTGGAGATATAAACTCAAGAAGAGGTAAAATAGAGGGAATGATCGACAGATCAGGAGCTAAAGTTATTACTTCATTTGTTCCACTTTCAGAGATGTTTGGATATGCTACAACTCTTAGATCTAAAACACAAGGAAGAGGAGTTTATTCTATGGAATTCGATCATTATGATCAAGTGCCTAAGAGTATTCAAGAAGAAATCACAGGAAAATAAAATTTTTTGAAAATTAAGGAGGAGTAAAGTTATGTCAAAAGCAAAATTTGAAAGAAATAAACCCCATGTAAATATTGGAACTATCGGTCACGTTGACCATGGTAAAACAACACTTACAGCGGCTATAACTACAGTTTTATCTCAAGGTGGAGACGACGCGTCAGCAGACGCTACAGGGTATGACATGATAGATAAGGCACCAGAAGAAAGAGAAAGAGGAATTACTATAAGTACTTCCCACGTTGAGTACGAAACTAAAAATAGACACTACGCTCACGTAGATTGTCCTGGTCACGCGGACTATGTTAAAAACATGATTACAGGAGCAGCTCAAATGGATGGAGCAATCCTTGTTGTATCTGCAGCAGATGGTCCTATGCCTCAAACAAGAGAGCATATACTACTTGCTTCAAGAGTTGGAGTAGCTTATATTGTTGTATTCCTTAACAAGGCAGATCTTGTTGATGATGAAGAGTTACTTGAACTAGTTGAGATGGAAGTTAGAGAACTTCTTTCAGAATATGATTTCCCAGGAGATGATGTTCCAATAGTTACTGGTTCAGCTTTAAAAGCACTAGAAAACCCAACAGATCCAGAAGCTACACAGCCAATCATTGACTTAATGGCTGAAATTGATGCATATATCCCAACACCTGAGAGAGAAACAGACAAACCTTTCTTAATGCCTGTTGAGGACGTATTTACAATTACAGGAAGAGGAACAGTTGCAACAGGAAGAGTTGAAACTGGAACACTTAAAGTAGGAGAAGAAATAGAAATAGTTGGACTTAAAGAAAAACCTACTAAAACAGTATGTACAGGAGTTGAAATGTTCAAGAAACTTCTAGATTCTGCACAAGCAGGAGATAACATAGGAGCACTTCTTAGAGGAATTCAAAGAACTGACATCGAAAGAGGTCAAGTTCTTGCAGCACCAGGTTCAGTAGAACCTCATAGAAAGTTCGTAGGACAAGTATATGTTCTTAAAAAAGAAGAGGGTGGAAGACATACTCCATTTTTTGATGGATATAGACCACAATTCTACTTTAGAACAACAGACGTAACTGGAGACATTAAGCTTCCAGATGGTATGGAAATGGTAATGCCAGGGGACCATATCGATATGGACGTTGAACTAATCACTCCAATAGCAATGACTGAAGGTTTAAGATTTGCTATTAGAGAAGGTGGAAGAACTGTTGGTTCTGGAGTTGTTACAACAATTACAGACTA
>LFRM01120589.1_pt1 | contig 18222 bp, 18 predicted proteins | sample 618341 | NCBI WGS metagenome assembly LFRM01 (sample SAMN03654438, study PRJNA283298) | anaerobic digester metagenome | isolation source: pool of bioreactors CSTR01a, CSTR02a, and CSTR03a thermophilic anaerobic... | place: Denmark: Kgs. Lyngby | collected 2014-05-21 | reverse complement strand
GTCGGTGGAGAAGAACCAGTGGTTCAGGTTCAGCTTATGAGCTTCTGTCCACTGATGAAGCGCTTCGATATCCATGCCCTCATCACGCAAATCAGCCATCTTATCCATCAGCATGCCATATCCAGAGGAGGCGCCCATGGAGTCTACGATAAAGATTTTGCGATCGGGGTATTTGCTCATGAGTTCATCACGTGCGATACATGCGGAGTTGCTAACCCCTGAGATGCCGCTGGATAGGCTTACGTGCAGGATGTCTTTGCCCGCTTGCAAAAAAGGAGTGAAGTAGTTGACAAATTCGTCTGCATTTACCTGCGAGGTGCGCGTATCTGCACCGTCTGCCATCGCCTTGTAAAAAGCATCAAATGACATGGATTTACCCAAATCATCGGAGTACTGCTTGCCATTAAGCATGTAATGGAAACAGATATAGTTGATGTTGCGTTGCTGAAAATGTTGATCTGTTAAATCAGCAGTTGAGCAGCAACTCAAAACATAGGTGGACATTATACCACTCACTTTCAAAAAAATTGGATTGAAATCGTAACATGCGTAACATGCATTTAATGAATTCTCTTTTCAAGAAGAAAACCCTTTATTTAGCAGCTGATAATTATCAACTATTGCGCAATGCTATAAAACACTTCTGTTAACTCAAGCCCGCAAGCAGGAGCAGTGACGCCAAGCTTGCGCCGATCACCAGTCTGCAACGCTTGATCAAATGCATTCGGCGGGATACGCTCCATGCCAATATCAAGCATCGTTCCAACAATGATCCGAACCATGTTGTATAAAAAAGCGTTGCCCTCCACTGTCAATACCAAGTCTGAGCCATGACAGGTAAGATCGATTGCGGAGAGGGTGCGGATGGTTGTTTTCGCCGTTCCGCCCGATGATTGAAAGGCTGTGAAATCATGAGTGCCAAGAAGTGACGTGAGCGCCTCTTGCATCAGCGGAATATTTAGCTGATAGGGAACATAGGCGCAGAGGTGACGATACATGGCACTCGCGTGGGGTGCATTGTGGATGCGGTAGGTATAGCGCTTGCCTTTTGCATCGTAGCGAGCATGAAAACCAGAGGCGACTTCTGTGCTGCTGGTGATTCTGATGTCAAATGGTAAGCAGTTGTTCAGTGCATAAGCAAATCTATCAGCAGGGATGCGTGACGCGGTGTCAAAATGCGCTCGCTGACCAAGTGCATGAACGCCCGAATCGGTTCTGCTTGCGCCTGTGATCACGATTTTTTCGTTTGTTAACTTGCAAAGCGCTTCTTCAATGCATTGCTGAACCGCCATGGCATTGAGTTGGCGCTGCCAACCAGCGTACGCTGTACCATCATAGCTAATGGTGAGCAATATGCGGCGAGTGCTTGTGGTGTTTGGAATTTGTGTCATTTACAGCCACTTCCCAAGGAAAATGGTTGCAAGCAACGCGAAAGTGGTAATCACAAGTGCCCAGCCATCAGCGGGAATGAATTTCAGCACGCGAAGGCGTGTGCGTCCCTCGCCGCCATGATAGCAGCGCGCTTCCATTGCCATCGCTAGATCGGTTGCACGCCTGAAAGCACTGACAAACAGCGGCACGAGCAGCGGCACCATAGCCTTGGCACGCTTGATGAGGTTGCCGCTTTCAAAGTCTGCACCGCGGGCCATTTGCGCCTTCATGATCTTATCGGCCTCTTCAATGAGCGTGGGGATGAAGCGTAGCGCGATGGTCATCATCATGGCGAGCTCGTGAGCGGGAAAGTGAACTACTTTCAAGGGCTTTAGGAGCATTTCTATGCCGTCGCTGAGCGCAACGGGAGAAGTGGTCAAGGTGAGGAGCGATGTGCCTGCTACGAGGAATATGAGGCGCATGCTGAAATGGATGGCGGTAAAGACGCCTTCCTGCGTAATCTTGATAATGCCCCAATGCACCCACACGGTTTCGCCGGATGAGAAAAAGAGGTTCAGAATAAAGGTCAAAATGAGCAGAAAGCGGAGCGGCTTAACAGCCTTGATCAAATGAGCGGGCATCAGTCCTGCCATCTTAGAAGCAAATAGCAAATAACAAAGCGGTACGATATACCAAAGCGGGCTGGTTACGCAAAAGATGATCGCGATATACAAAACCGTGAGGATGATCTTCATGCGCGGGTCTAGGCGATGAACGACTGTATCGCCGGGCATGTATTGCCCAAGTGTGATATCTCTTAGCATTCGCTTACGTCCTTTCCTGCGAGGCGGAGGATCGCATCACGCACTTCGCCCAAAGTATACAGGTCATCGGGCAGATCATAGCCCTCGGCAAGCAGCGCGTGGTTTAGCTCGGCGGCTTGAGGGACACCAAGTCCGATGGAGCGAAGGGTTTCTTGCTGTTTGAAAATCTCGCGGGGTGTGCCGCTCATCACAAGCTCGCCCTTGCTCATGACAATCAGGCGAGTGGCGAGGGAGGCAATGTCATCCATGCTGTGGCTGACCATCACGACGGTGAGGTCACCTGCAGCATGAAGGTCTCTGATCATCGATAGGATGCTGCGCCTGCCTGCGGGATCAAGACCTGCTGTGGGCTCATCAAGAATGAGCACCTTGGGACGCATGGCAAGTACGCCTGCAATCGCAACGCGGCGCATCTGTCCGCCGCTGAGCTCAAAGGGCGAGCGCTCGCCGATATCCTCATAGCTAATGCCGACTTGGTTCATGGCAAAGCGCACTCGCTCATCGATTTCTTCAGCTGAGAGCCCCATGTTCTTGGGACCAAAGGCAATATCCTTAATGACTGATTCTTCAAAGAGCTGATATTCCGGATATTGAAATACCAGGCCGACTTTCTTTCGAACCTCAAGCAGCTGCACGCCTTTTTCTGAGGTGTCTATCCCGTCCACAAACACCTTGCCTTCGGTAGGCTTGACAAGTCCATTGAGATGCTGCACAAGCGTGGTTTTGCCTGAGCCTGTATGCCCCAGAAGGCCGATGAGTTCGCCGTCTTCAATGGTGATATTTACATCATGCAATGCGGTAGCTGAAAATGGGCTGCCCTGCATGTAGGTATGTGATAGATGTTCTACTTTGATAGGCATAGCGTGTTTTTCAGCTCCTTTACCATGTCTGCGACAGTTAATATACCAGCGGGTAGTGAAAGTCCTTTTTCGCGAAGTTCGCGGGCTAGCTGTGCCATGGGAGGAACGTCAAGCCCCAGCGCTTTGATCTCGTCAACGCGGGAGAAGACCTCAGAGGGCACGCCATCCATTGCAACGGCGCCTTGATCCAGTACGATCACGCGATCCGCCAGTGCCGCTTCTTCCATGAAGTGAGTGATCCAGATGACGGTTATCCCTTTTTCGCGGTTGAGCTTTTGAACGGTCTTGAGCACATCCTTGCGGCCAGAGGGATCAAGCATAGCGGTTGCTTCGTCAAGGATCATGACCTCGGGCAGCATCGCAAGTACGCCCGCAATGGCAACGCGCTGCTTTTGTCCGCCGCTGAGCATATGCGGCGCAAAGGAAGCCTTTTCAGTCATGCGGACAGCGCTGAGTGCATCATCTATGCGTCCAATCATTTCATCATGGGGGACACCTAAATTTTCAAGTCCGAATGCGACATCCTCGCGTACCACGTTGGATACGATCTGATTGTCGGGATTTTGAAATACCATACCCGCATGCTTGCGAATATTCCAGACTTCGTCTTCCTGCGCGGTGTCCATACCGCAAACCAGTACACGACCGTCAGTCGGCAAATACAGTGCGTTCATTAGCTTGGCAAGTGTACTCTTACCAGAGCCGTTGTGTCCGAGTACGGCGACAAACGAACCCTTGGGTACGTTCATACTTACGCCGTCAACCGCAGGGCTGGCATCCTCTTCGTATTGGTAGGATGCAGCTTCAACCTGCATGGGTACATCAAAATTCTTTGCTTGTTGCTCCATAGTGTTAAAATGTACTCCTTTATATATCAATGGGTAAAAGGGAAGGATCAATGCCAAAAAGCAGCTTGGGATTGTGAACTTGAGCCCACTTGATCGCGCTTTTTCGGTCGAGTGCGAGTTGATCCTTGAGCGCATCAAGGGAATCAAAGGTCTGCTCGGGGCGTAGAAACTCGCAATAGACAAGATCGATATAGCTGCTATATAGCTCGTGGTTTGGATACCCAAGCATATGGGCTTCTATCGTTGGCGCACCACCGGGCGCGGTGGGGTGATGACCTTGATTGAGTATGGCAACATAGTTTCGCCCGTCGCCTTGGATCGCCGCGATACCAATGTAGACACCGTCTTGCGGCCAAGCGGCAGCGGAGGGGTCATAGGCGATATTGGCGGTAGGAAAACCGAGTTTGCTGCCAAGCTGCTTGCCGCGGATGACTTGACCATGAAGCGTAAATAGATCACTCATGGCTTGCCGCCTTCATCGGTCCCGTTTGTGCCGTTCCTCTTTTTGCGGTGTATGTGATCAATGTTTTCATTGGCTGAATAGCTCCTTTTCATATCGGGCATGTGAAGCCAATGTATTATACTTCATAAGGAAAAGAAACGTCAAATGTTTCAGAAAATAGGACGAAAATCAGCCGTTTTGTACCCTTGTCACTCCAGAGGCTATATAGTATAATAAGATGCGTTAATTTTTGGATTTGAGCAACGCGCAGACCCAGTTAACCTGTTACGAAAGGAAAGATGATTCACAATGCGCAAGACGGCATTCACTTTAATGAGTGTTTTGGTATTACTCATGACATTATCCCTTACGTTCCTCATTCCTTCGGGAGCTATCACCGAGGAGGCCATGATGGCTTATTTTGACGATGCCTATAGCGTGGAGGACGAGGACTCTGATGAGGGCGCAAAAATAAAGCCCGATGCGATTATTGCAAGTGCAGCGATCAGCGATGTATTGCTTTCCTCTAATCTCAAATCCTTGGCTGTGGATCTTGCAGCACCCGGCAATACGCCAATTGCAGCGAATTTTACAGAGTCTAGCTATTATGACGACAGCATTGTCGTTAAGATGGAGCAAAAGCGCATGTATGACAGCGATGTATTTATTACCTATGTCAAAATTGCGACTCCATCGCAAATTCGTACAGCGGTAGCGGGCGGAGCCATCAAATCCACTCGCTCAAACTCAACCTCCAAGATCGCACAAAACTATAATGCGATTGTCGCCATCAATGGCGATGCCTATGTCAAAGCCAAGACCGGTTATGCGGTTAGGCAGGGAGAAGCTCTGCGCGAAACCACGAGCAACAGCATTGACTTGTTGTTCATTGATGAGCTTGGTGATTTTCATATCTTCCTGAGCGGCAGGGAAAGTCAAGAAGAGCAAATCAGTGCATTTAAGGAAGAGCATGAAATCATCAATGCCTTTGTTTTTGGTCCGGCGCTTGTAGTTGATGGTAAAACGTGCGAGATATCAGACGACTATCAGTACAATCCCACTGGCCTTGAGCCCAGAGCGGGCATTGCTCAAATTGATACGCTGACCTATATGATGGTTGTTGTTAATGGCCGTGCCGATAATACGGAGGGTGTTACGTCATCGCAGTTTGCTGACCTTATGCTCGAACTTGGAGCACAGCAGGCATACAATCTGGATGGCGGAAACAGCGCGACCATGGTCTTTAACGGCGAGGTTTATAACATAAAAAAACAAGCTGAACGCTCGATATATGATATTGTGTATTTTGCAAGTGCAACCGAATAAAGTGAGGAATAGTCAATGGATGTAACATTTCCGCTGCTAGGATTAACTGGACATGCCTATGGGCTATGCACTACAGTGGGTGCACTGTTCATGCTGGTATTGATGGGCATATTCGGATACAGAAAGCAGCTTCCCCCGGGAACAGTGAGGGTCTTTGGTCTGATTGCGATTCCGATTGGAATCATTGGTGCTAGGCTGGCTTACTGCTTGCTCAACTATGAGATATTTATCCAAACCTATGAAAACCCGTGGCTGATGTTCGCGTTTTACGACGGCGGGCTATCAATGACGGGTTTGCTCTGCGGATTGGTACTTGCGGCGTGGATCACAGCACGCTTGATGAAAGTGCGGTTTGCAGCGCTTTTTGATGTGATGAGTGTGCCGCTTGGACTGTTCATTGCATGCGCAAGGTTTGGGGAGCGCTTTACGGATATTGGTATTGGTAAGGTGGTAGAACCCAATGGGATCACAAGGCTTATGCCGTGGCTGTTCGTGCAAAGCCAAGCGGGCATCAATATTGAATTCCGCATGGCGGTATTCATTTATGAAGCGATTGCAGGGATCATCCTATTCGCGGTGATGCTGTGGCTGTTTTTTGCCAGCAATAAGAACAAAAATGCCAGACAAGGGGACTTGGGGCTTTTGTGCTTCACCATTTATGGTGCATCCCAGACCATACTTGAAAGCCTTCGGGATGATGGTCATATGCTGATCATTTTCCTGCGGGTTGCTCAGGTTGCAGCAGCGCTTATGCCTGTGCTCGCGACTATGATCTTTGCGAAGCGTTACCGCCACATCAGCGGCAAAGGCGGCAAAAGAATTATACTAACATGGCTTGCGGTGCTCGTATGCGTTGCAGGACTTATCTTCCTAGAGTTCTCGCTTGATGGGCGTATCACATGGGGAGCGCCTTCCATGCTTCGTGACTATGGCATAATGGCTGTGCTGTGTATCCTCCTTTGCGCTATGCCGTGCTCGCTCTACCATACGCTATCCAGATGTTTGTATCGCCAAGATCATATGAATGTGAGCATTCCGCAAGCGGAGGATGAGTGACGATGAAAGCCGCGTGGATCGTTAATACAGTCATTGGCAAGATGACGCTGGTGGAAGCGGATGGGATGCTTGTAGCATCTAACTTTGGCGAGTACATCCCGCAGGACGCACAATTAGTAAAAACCCCGTTTTTAGCGCAGGCTATAAGCGAGCTTGAGCAGTACTTTGCCGGAGAGCGTGAGCAGTTCACGGTTGCGCTTGCACCCAAGGGTACTGCATTTCAAAGGAGCTGCTGGGAGGCACTGACCCAAATTCCCTATGGCGAGACTCGCTCTTATCTTGAGCAGGCCATAGCGGTCGGCAATCCCAAAGCTTGCCGTGCGGTAGGCATGGCAAACAATCGCAACCCCTTACCGGTTTTCATTCCATGTCACAGAGTGATTGGGAAAAATGGAAAGCTGGTTGGTTACGGCGGGGGAATCGATATTAAGAAAATACTATTAGAGTCTGAAAAGTNNCGCAAAACCAAGATCGTTTGCACACTAGGCCCGTCAACTGAGGATGATGCGGTATTGCGTGAACTCATCCTATCGGGCATGAATGTCGCCCGTCTGAATTTTTCACACGGTACACATGAAACACATCTGAACAATATCCATCGCATTCAAAAGATGCGAGAGGAACTAAATCTTCCCATTGCGATTATGCTGGATACGAAGGGTCCGGAAATTCGTCTGGAATCGTTTGAAAAAGGCAAGGTCGAGCTGGTCAAGGGGCAGACTTTTACCCTTGTGACAAAGAGCATTGTGGGTAATAACGAGCGTGCATCGATCACCTATCCTGATTTGCCCAAAGATATCCATGAGGGTACGGTCATTTTGATGGATGACGGTCTGATCAGCATGAAGGTTCGCAACCTGACGGCTACTGAGATTGTGTGTGTGGTTGACAATGGCGGCTGGATTTCTGACCGCAAGAGCGTCAATGTCCCTGATGTGGATCTAGGCATGCGCTATATCAGCCAAAAGGACCGCGAGGACATTGCGTTTGGTATCAAGCACGGTGTTGATTTTGTCGCTGCTTCCTTTACGCGCAGTGCAGCAGATATTCTTGAGGTGCGTAAGATATTCAGCGAAGAGGGACATGCAAACATCAATATCATTGCAAAGATTGAAAACATGCAGGGCGTGCAGAATATAGACGATATTCTCCGAGTGACCGATGGTATCATGGTTGCACGCGGTGACCTTGGTGTTGAAATTCCGCTGGAGCAGGTGCCAGTCATTCAAAAAATGCTGATCCATAAGGTTTATTCAAGCGGTAAGCAGGTAATCACCGCAACCCAGATGCTCGATAGCATGATGAAGAATCCTCGCCCAACGCGTGCTGAAGCAACGGACGTAGCCAATGCCATCTATGACGGCACCAGTGCGATCATGCTTTCAGGTGAGACCGCAGCAGGCTTGTACCCCATTGAAGCGGTGCGCACGATGGCTCGTATTGCAATGAGCGCAGAGCGTGATATCAACTATCAGAAGCGCTTCAAGGAACGTGAGTCTGACTATAATACGGACGTGACCAATGCCATTTCGCACGCAACCTGTACTTCTGCACAGGACTTGGGAGCAGCGGCTATATTGACAGTCACAAAGGGCGGCCGCACCGCTCGCATGATCTCCAAGTATCGTCCAAGCAGCCCCATCATTTGCTGCACGACTGACGAAACGGTTTGCAGACAGCTAAACCTTAGCTGGGGCGTTGTTCCGCTGATGATCAAGGAAGTCACCAATACCGATGGCCTCTTTGAAAGCGCAGTAGAAGCGGGTGTAGAAGCCGGACTGCTCAAGGATGGCGAGCTTGTGGTTATGACCGCGGGCGTGCCGCTGGGCGTGAGCGGTACAACCAACCTGATGAAGGTGTACGTGGTTGGTCATATTCTGGTGACGGGTCGCGGCGTAACGCAGCAGCGTGTTTGCGGAAGCCTCTGCGTGTGCAAGAATACGGAGGAAGTCATTCGGAACTTTAACGATGGCGATATCCTCGTCATTCCTCAGACCACCAACTCGATCTTCCCGCAGATTCGCAAGGCAAGCGGCTTGATCCTTGAGGATAAGAATCCTAATGGACATGGCGCGATTGCAGGCATGAGCCTAAACATTCCCGTGCTGATTGCCGCAGAAAATGCGACTAAGATTTTAAAAAGCGGCGCAGTGGTAACGCTGGACGCTGAGCGCGGCGTTGTAAGCTGCAATGTCAACGGAAAAACGACAGACTGAGCCTAATCGAACAATCAAATGACTAAACCCCTTCATCGCACATCGTTTGATGGCTGGTGAAGGGGTTTTGATGATTACTGGATACGAACGCCATAGTCCTTCATCCACGTGTTAACCTGCACCATATAGGCGATGGTTTGAGGCGTGGTCATGAGCTGACCGTACCACGGAACCGAGCGGTCGGTAGCGAGAAGCTCGCGCAATTTATCCTCGTCAGCTAGTTGCAGCAATGGCGATGATGAGTCGTCAAGCACGTCTTGCAGCATCTTGCTGACCGTCTCACGGTAGATGGGATGATGGGTCTTTGGATAGGGGCTTTTCTTTCGCCATAATACTTTGTCTGGCAATAATCCGCGCATGGCGTAGCGCAGCAACCCTTTCTCGTGTCCGTGATATTCCTTCATCTCCCATGGAATACGGTAGAGATACTCGGCGATGCGGTGATCGCAGAAAGGAACCCTCACCTCAAGCCCGCTGTACATGCTCATGCGATCCTTGCGATCTAGCAGCGTTTGCATGAACCATTTTTCGTTCAGATGAATCATTTCCTTCATGCGCCGCTCCTCAGGGCTGAGGCCTTCAAGGGCGGAGGTTGCGGCGAGGGTTGATTGATAGCGATCGTCAACATATGCCGCTGCATCGATTTGGCTGCTCCACTCGGGCCTTAGAAATTCAGCGCGGTAGCTTGTGGACTGCGCCCATGGGAAACCGTCCTTCTCGCGCAAGTCCTTATCTCTAAACCATGGGTAACCGCCAAAAATCTCATCTGCACATTCGCCTGATAACGCAACCGTTGCATGCTTTTTGATTTCGCGGCAAAACAGAAGCAGCGATGAATCCACATCCGACATCCCGGGCAAATCTCTTGCATGAACTGCATCAATGAGTGCAGCCGCGACATCCTCACTCTTTAGCATGATGGTATGATGCGTGCATCCAAGCTCTTGCTTCATGATGTTAATGTACTTGTTATCGCTCTCGGGCTGGAAATGACCTGCGGTAAAGTATTGATCGTTTGACTCGTAGTCCACAGAAAAGGTGGAAAAGTCCTTTCCTAAATCCTTTAGCCGCCTAGATGCAACAGCTGAAAGAATGCTGGAATCAAGTCCGCCTGATAGCAGCGAGCAAAGCGGCACATCCGAGACGAGTTGGCGCTCGATGCTGTCAAGCACAAGCCAGCGAACTTTATCAGCGGTCTGGTCAAAGGTGTCAATATGAGGCTGATCCTCGGTCGACCAGTAGCTCCATGTCCTAATGCTGCTGCGATCCACAAGCCCGCAGTAAGACGGCATCAGCTCATGGACATCTTTGAATACGCCGCAGCCGGGTGTTCTGCCGGGACCCATCAGCATAATGTCTGCAATGCCCGCATTGTCTATAATTGGCTCTACAAGCGGGTGGGTAAGCAGTGTCTTAAGCTCTGATGCAAAGATGAATGTATCGCCCCGTACGGCGTAGAAAAACGGCTTAACGCCCATTCTGTCGCGGGCGATGAATAGCCGCTGCGCTTCTTCCTCCCAAACGGCAAATGCAAAAATGCCGTTGAGCTTACTGAGACAGTCCTGTCCCCATGCCATGTATGCGTGCAGCAGCACCTCGGTATCGGATCGGCTGGTAAAATGATGCCCGTGCCCGATCAGTTCTGCCCGCACCTCATCGGTGTTGTACAGCTCACCATTGTATACGATGATGAAATGCTCGTTACCTTGCCATGCTTCCATAGGCTGACGGCCGTTGTCCAGATCAACCACGCTTAGGCGTGCATGAAGAAGGGCGGCAGGTCCGTTGACATACTGATCGCATTGGTCAGGTCCGCGCCTCCTCATCGTTGATAGCATTGCCTCATAAATCTCAAAAGGGTGCTCACCTATGTTTTTCCAATCTATGACGCCTGCAATTGCGCACATATTCGCCATCCCCTTTCATCAAAAAGGGCGTTCCTCCTGTAAGTAGAGGGAACGCCTTTGTTCGTACTAGGGTATGCGAACGGATTTTAAAATGTGCTATCGCATCGCATATTACTCTGCAATTTTTTGCATGAAGTTATCTATGGTATTCGCAATGGCAGGAAGCTCGGTTGAAATTGTGCATACGTGAGGTACACCGCTCAGCCAAAGCTTTTGCTTGACCTCGCTGTCAATGTTCTGAAGAATGTAGTCAGCACTCTTCTTCCAGATCGATTCATCCGTGTCACTTTGTATGCATAGGGTGGGGCAGGTGATGTTAAAGAGATTGCGCCGTGCAAGCTTGATCAGATGGCTCAGATCGGCGGCTTTCTTGGTTGGAAAACCAGAGTAGCCAAAGTCGTACTCTTGGTCAAGCAGCTTCATGCGCTCGGTGGGTTCTCCCCATGCAATGCGCTTGTAGAGGGGCGCTAATATACCCGCTAACGGCATGAACCTATTTTGGACGGCCATAGGTGCAGAGATGGGGATGCAGGCATCGACCTTCATCTGCTCGGCGACAAGCAGCGCAAGCACGCCGCCCATGGAAAGACCGCATACGGTTGTGGTTTCGCATTTGTTCATGAGCTCCAGAGTCGCTTCCTTCGCTGCTTGCAGCCAAATCTTCCAATCAGCCTTACCCATATCTTCCTCTGTTGTGGCATGTCCAGGCAGGTTAAGGCTCTGCACAGTATAGCCCCTCTGCGCTAGCACGTCAGCCAGCTTTCTCATATGTGATGCGCTGCCTGTAAAGCCATGGATTAATAAAATACCATGATCGCTCCCTTGGTGAAAATAAGGTTTGCAGACATCGCGATCAAAAATATTGACGGTGGTAGGTTCCATTGATATCATCCCTTCGTGCATCGGATAGTTACAAGTATGTGAAATGCATACGAAATATGCATCCCTAAAGATGATTTGACGAATATATATATTATACCATAAGATTTGCAGAGATGAAAAATGGTTTTGCAGGTCATAACCACAAAACCATAAGTCATATGTACATTAGAATCCGACAGGTTCAAAATCCTCTGCGCCATGTTTGCAGATGGGGCAAATAAAATCAGCGGGAAGCTCGTCGCCCTCATGAAAATAGCCGCAGATTTTGCATACATAGCCGCGCTTTGGCTGGGGCTGTGGTTTTGGCTTGATATGCGCAAAGTAATAGCTATAGGTGAGGGAGGGGGTAGAGGATAGCTTGGTAGCTTGGGTAAGCTGGGCAATGAAAAGGGTATGCGTACCGTAATCATATGCGTCAATTACTTTAGCAGAGAATAATGCATTGGTACTTTGATCCAGATAGCGCAGTCCGTTTTCGCTGCGCGGATCATCGCGGCCTGCAAATTTATCCATCTCCCTGCCGCTTTGAAAGCCAAAATGCTCAAAGGTCTGGAATGCGGTATCCTCGGTGAGGACGCTGACATTGAAGATACCTTGCTCTTTGATAACCTCGTTTGTATAGTTCTGCTTGTTGACGCAAACCGAGATAATCGCCGGAGATTGGCAAAGCTGCATGGTGGTATTGATGATGCAGCCGCAATCCTTTTTGCCATCATTGGCAGTAAGTACGTATAAACCATAGGGAATGGAAAACAAAGAGGTTGGATCGATTGCTGTTGCCACGTAAATCACTCCATTTAATCATTGATTGCTACAAATATAACATACCCAAATATGATTGTAACGAAACGTGATTTTATGCTATACTGTGCAGGTGTGTAAATTGCAAGGGGGATGGAAATGACTGAAATGGACAGCGCGCCGAATCTTGTGGAGAAAAAGGCGCTCTATCGATTGCTGAATCGACAAATGTCAGCATTAATGGAAGGCGAAAACCATCCTCTGCCCAATATGGCAAACATGAGTGCATTGCTTTATGAAGCTTTGCCCGATATCAATTGGGCGGGATTTTATCTGTGCTGCGATGGAGGACTCATGCTTGGACCATTTCAGGGAAAGGCAGCCTGTATTCGCATCCCGATGGGCAGGGGCGTATGCGGCGCAGCGGCTAAGACATGTATGACGCAGCTAGTACCTGATGTTCATGCATTTCCCGGACATATCGCATGCGACAGTGCCTCAAGAAGCGAGATTGTGATTCCGCTTCAATGCGCAGATGGATTGATCGGCGTATTGGATATTGATAGTCCGACGCAAGGACGATTTGACGAAGAGGATCAAGACGGTCTCCAGCAGCTGGCAAAACAATTAGAAGCAGGCTGCGATTGGAGCTTAATGACCTTTTAGTAATGACGTGATTCACGCAAGTGATGGATCATATAACACAAAGGTAAAGCGAGGTACTACGATGAGTAAGAAAAAAACTTTCTCCACGGAAAAAATCACCTACATTGCACTGCTCGTAGCATTACAGGTTGTCCTTGGCAATATCAGCCAGATTGCTTCAATGTCAAAGCAGGTAAGTCTGGGCTTTGTCCCCATTGCTATCGCCGGTAGTATGATGGGTCCCGTGGCTGCAATGATCGTTGGCGGTCTTGGTGATTTCTTTGGTGCTCACTTGTTTCCGCAAGGCGCATACTTTATTGGCTTTACCCTGAGCAATATGATCGTTGGATTCATTTACGGTTATGTGCTTCATAAACACAAGCTCTCTTGGACACGTGTGATTATTGCAACCATTGGTGTGGAACTGGTTCACCTGTTCCTCAATACCCTGTGGCTCAGCATTATGTACACAAGCAAGACCTATTGGATCTGGCTGGAACTTCGCGCTGTAGGCTATCTGTTTGAAGTACCCTTCTATGCAGTGGTGACATACTTCACATTGTATGGACTTCAAAAGATCAAGTTTCAACCGCGCTTTAGCCGCGATCAGTAACAAACCAAAGGAGTTATCATGAGAGTCAACAAATCAGCCATTCTTGCGCAGCTGAAAGAAACCTATCCAGAGGCCGCGCCTGAATTGGATTTTACCAATCCCTATGAAACCTTGGTCGCTGTCATGCTGTCTGCGCAGTGCACGGACAAGCAGGTTAACAAGGTCACGCCCGCACTCTTTGCGAGGTATCCGTCGATCAAGGACATGGCGGAGGCGCGCATTGAGGATGTATACCCAATGGTCAAAAGCTGCGGCTTTAAATCAAAGGCGAGCAATATTGTGGAAACCTGCCGCCTGTTGATGCACAATCATGGGGGAGACGTGCCCAGCGATATGAAATCGCTTGTGGCACTGCCAGGTGTGGGGCAAAAGACAGCAAATGTGGTGATGGCAAGTGCATTTCATGTGCCTGCGATCGCTGTGGATACGCATGTATTCCGCGTATCGAATCGGCTTGGCCTTGCCAATGCTAAGAATGTTGGGGATACAGAAAAGCAACTTCAAAAGGCTATTCCAAAGAAAGATTGGATTGACGCACATCATTGGCTCATCTTTCACGGGCGGAGGGTATGCAAAGCGCGTAACCCTGCATGTGAAATATGCACGCTGAGGACACTTTGTAAGCATGCAGATGCTGAACAATCCAAGAATTCTGCACAAAAAGGTGCAGAAGCTTGACGGTATGGCATTTTAGTGGTTTACTGCCAGATGGCAATTGATTTGGGCACAGCCCATTAACAGGAGGAAAAATGGCTTCGTTTGTAGATCGAGTTACAATTACTGTTCAAGCGGGAAACGGCGGCAATGGCTGCGTATCGTTTCACCGTGAGAAATATGTTCCTAATGGCGGACCTGATGGCGGAGACGGCGGAAACGGCGGTAATATCGTGCTGTATGCCGATCCCAATATGCATACATTACTTGACTTTCGCTTTCATACCAAGTATTTGGCAGAAGGCGGAGTAGGCGGTTCGAAGGGACGCTGCAACGGCAAGCGCGGACAGGACTTAACCATTAAAGTGCCTGTTGGCACGGTGTTCTTTCGCGAAAGCGACGATGCAGTCGTTGCGGACATGAGCATGGCGGGAGAGAGCAAGATACTGCTTCATGGCGGCCGCGGCGGTCATGGCAACGCACGGTTTGCTACGCCAACAAGGCAAGCACCTAACTTTGCTAAGCCGGGCATCAAAACAGACTTGATGCAATTTCGCTTGGAGCTAAAGACAATCGCTGATGTTGGTCTGGTTGGCTTTCCAAACGTTGGCAAAAGCACAATCCTAGCAGCAGTAACGGCTGCTAAACCGAAGATTGCGAACTATCACTTCACAACCCTAACCCCGAATCTGGGTATCGTAAAGCGCTATGGCTATGACTTTGCGCTGGCGGATATTCCGGGACTGATTGAGGGCGCAAGTGAGGGCATTGGTCTGGGACATGATTTCCTGAGGCATGTGGAGCGCACGCGCGTTTTGCTGCATGTGCTGGATGCGGCTGGCAGCGAAGGCCGTGACCCGATGGAGGATTTCCAAATCATCAATGAAGAACTCACTAAATACGGCGAGCCGGATGATCGTCCTCAACTCGTTGTATTGAACAAATGCGACTTGATTACAGATCAGGATGAGATCGATGAGCTAAAGAAGCGCTTTGAGGAGCTCGGCTATGATGCATTTGTCGTAAGCGCCGCTGCTAAGCAGGGTTTTGATGATATTCTTGACCGCGTTGTCCAGCTGCTCAAGGAACTGCCGCCGCCTCGCACATTTGCTGAGGTTGAGGTAAAAGAAATGATCGCGCCGGATGATAAATTCACCGTCAGGCGTGAGAATGACACCTTCTACGTGGAAGGTCCGATGATGGAGCATTTCATCAACTCGGTTAACTTTGATGATGAACCCAGCATCAACTGGTTCCACCGAACCCTTCGTGAACGCGGCATCATCGATGCACTTCGTGAACGCGGCGCAGAGGAAGGTTCGACCATTAACATTGCTGACATGGAATTTGACTTTATTGAATAGGAGATCAGGATGATTACTAGCAAACAAAGGGCGATGCTTCGCAGCATGGCAAATACAATGGACCCCATCCTCTACATTGGTAAAGAGGGCATCACAGACAACACGATAAAGGAAGCATATGACGCACTTGAGGCACGCGAACTGATTAAGTGCGCTGTGCAAAACGGATGCGATCTGTCTGCAAAGGAAGCGCTGGAAGACTTAAGCAGCCGCCTGTATGCAGAGCCTGTGCAGTGCATCGGTAAGCGTTTTGTGCTATACCGTGCAAGCCGCAAGGACCCGAAAATCGAATTGTAATATTTCACATACAGAAGGGAGGCCGAGCTATGCTGGACGCAGTGCTAGATGCATTGTCAGAGCTTCGGTCTCCTTTTGCGTTATACGAATATGATATTCATGATTTTGTAAAAAAACGCTTTGAGGAGGCAGGGCTTCCTTGCGTACATGAGGCGAAAATCGGCAAGGGCTGCCGAATCGATTACCTTGTTGGTACAGTGGGCGTTGAAATTAAAAAAGGGAAACCCATTCCCGCAACTTTGCTCAAGCAACTCAGGCGTTACGCTGCATGCGAGGGAGTGAGCGCATTGGTTGTGGTGACGCAGCGGAGCGTTTCTCTGCCAAAGACCGTATGCGGTAAACCGCTATGCGTTGTTGCGTTGAATCATTTATGGGGGGTAGCATTGCCTTGAACGATGGAAATGAATATTCGCTGATCCCTCCGTACCTGATGGATACAAATGGTGCACAGACGGAGAGTGAGCAAAACCAGCGCACTTATGGTGTACTTAGCTTTAACAAGCGGCGTAAATGCTGGACGGTAAAGGGCGATCCAACGGTGACGGAACTGTGCAAGCGTCTATTTCCCGGGACGGATACAAACCGTAGGGGAGAGGCGCGTTTTACTGCACATAGGCGAATTGTTGGGGACCTCAACTGGCTGATGCTTCGCTACCCGCTGATCGTAAAGAAACAGGATATCTCGAGGTGGGAAGCGGCATTGGCAGAGGCGCGGGAGTACGTGGTCAAGCGGGAGCTCGCTTTTCGCATGCCAGAGCGCGTTGCGCCCAACCCCACAACCTTTATGGGCAAGCTCACTTCGTTTCAGGAGGAAGGGCTTGGTTTTCTGCTTCGTACGGAGCGTTGTTTGCTTGCGGATGAAATGGGTCTTGGTAAGACCGTACAGGCATTGGCGATGCTATCTGAAACAGGGGAGTACCCTGCCATTATCATTGCACCGCCGCATTTGATGCGTAACTGGGAAAACGAAATTGATCGATTCGTCAAAAAACCAAATGGCGAGCCCCTTGCCGTGCATGTGATCAGAGGGCTTACGCCTTATCAATTGCCGGCGGCGGATATTTATCTGATGCATTATCTGCTGCTTCGCGGCTGGAAGGAAGCACTGCCAGAAATGGGCATACCAACCGTGATCTTTGATGAGATTCAAGAGCTTCGCAGAAGCGGTACGGAGAAGTATTCGGCAGCAAGCCTCCTCGCAGAGGGTGCACAGCGCGTGGTGGGTCTTTCGGGGACGCCGATATACAACAAGGGCGCAGAGATTTGGAATGTCATTAACATTCTGGATTTTCACCTGCTTGGCGACTATGACAGCTTTACGCGCGAGTGGTGCTATGGGTATGGCAACCAGATTGTTGCTAAGCCTGATTTGCTGGGTGAGCGGCTTCGCTCAGAAGGCATTATGCTGCGCCGCACGAAAAACGAGGTGCTCAAAGACCTGCCGCCCAAGCGCCGTCTGGTCATGACGATTGACAGCGATGATGCGGTATATAAGAGATTGATACAGCCCGTTGCGGAAACGATATTTCAGCTTAGGCATATGACGGACGATGTGAATGGATCGCAGCGAGCACTTTGGGAAATGGAAATCGAGCGCAGTGAACGGCAGGCATCAGGCATTGCCAAAGCGCCCTATGTGGCTCAGTTTGTTCGCGCTTTATTGGATGCAGAAGAAAAAGTTCTCCTGTTTGCCCATCATCATCAGGTGATGGATATCTTCAAGAAAGAACTGCATTCCTTCTCGCCGGCTTTCATCACTGGACGCGAAACGCCCGCCATGAAGGAGCGCTCTGTCGAACGCTTCATGACGGGACGAACAAACATTTGTTGCATTTCACTTCGGGCAGCTGCGGGTCTTAACTTGCAGCGAGCGAGCTGTGTGGTGTTTGGAGAACTGGACTGGTCACCTGCTGTGCACAGCCAAGCCGAGGACCGTGCACACCGCATGGGGCAGACAGACTCGATCCTATGCTACTATCTGGTATCCAAGGGCGGCAGCGATCAGGATGTGCAGGATGCGCTGGGGCTCAAGGTCAGTCAGTTTGTCGGGCTGATGGGCGATGAACCTCAAACGCAAACCGATGCGCTCATAGGAGCGCAAGCTGCAAAGCAGTATGTAGAGCGGCTTGTCAATCGCTTGGTGAGCGAAGCGGTATAAGATTACTTGGGAAGCACG
>LFRM01404495.1_pt1 | contig 18224 bp, 20 predicted proteins | sample 618341 | NCBI WGS metagenome assembly LFRM01 (sample SAMN03654438, study PRJNA283298) | anaerobic digester metagenome | isolation source: pool of bioreactors CSTR01a, CSTR02a, and CSTR03a thermophilic anaerobic... | place: Denmark: Kgs. Lyngby | collected 2014-05-21 | reverse complement strand
GTCCCGAACACATCTGCGCTGCCAGCGTTCCCATCTTTGCGGACTTGGGCCTAGGGGAGCTAGCTCGGCTCCATGAAGTCATCGTTTCCCGGACGTACCCCAAAGGGGCACTTATCGTCGCCCAAGGGGACGCGGGAGGCAGCCTGCATATTGTCCGTACTGGCAGGGTCAAGATCAACCGCATCTCACCCCAAGGGAAGGAACAGATCCTTAGATTTCTCGAACCAGGGGATTTCTTCGGGGAGCTTTCCCTGTTTAGCGAAGAACCTTTACCTTTCAACGCGGAAGCTTTGGCGCCAACGTCCATCTGTACCATTCAAAAGGAGCATGTGGAAAACATTCTTCGGGAAAACCCGGAGGCGGCCTTGAAAGTGATCAGGGCTTTGAGCCACCGCCTGAGCGAGGCCGAGCAGTTGATCGAAGATCTGGGCATTAAGAACAGTGAGCAGCGGGTCATCTCCCTCCTCCTGCAGCTTGCTGCCAAATTGGGCCGGAAGGATCCCCAGGGGAGCATCACTATTGAACTGCTGGCCTCTCGGGAAGAGCTTGCCCACCTCATTGGAACTACCCAAGAAACCCTGAGCCGTCGGCTAAGCAGCCTTGAGGAAGATGGCCTTATTGCCATCATCGGGCAGAAGAGGATCATCCTCAAGGATCCGGCTGCCCTCGAGGAGCGCCAATTCGAGTAATCAGCTTCCCCACGTTTTTTCTTCAACCCCATTAAAATTTGATCTAGATCATAAAAAATCTTCCCCCCTGGGGTTATGCTAGACTTGGAAATCATGCAAGGGAGGAATCGCTAATGAAGACTGTACGTTTACGTTTGGAAGAGCTGGCCTGCCCCACCTGCGCCCAGAAAATCGGGCAGGTCTTGGAGCGGGAGAAGGGCGTGCTCAGTGCCCGGGTGGCTTATGCGACGGCGACGGCGGTCGTTGAGTACGACCCGGAACTTATCGATCTGGACCGGATCACCCAGGTAATCGGTGGGCTGGGCTACAAAGTAGTCGGAATGTAGGAGGAAGACATGGGCGTCTATGCTTTGCAGCAGGAAAGGGGTCTGATTGCCTTTCTCCGGCGTAGTCGGTCGGCATCGACAGTGGCCGCCGGGGCGCTGATTCTAATCAGTTGGCTGGGGGCCCGGGGACAATTCCTTCCCCCTTTATGGACCAATGGGGGAATGATTCTGGCCGCCATTTTGGCCGGCCACAGGATCGCCCGCCAGGCCTTCTTTGCCTTGCGCTACCGGGTGCTCGGGATCGAGGCTTTGGTCACTACCGCCGCCATAGGGGCTATCCTGATTGGTGAATACTGGGAAGCCGCCGTGGTCACTTTCCTGTTTGCCTTCGGCTCCTACTTGGAAGGACGAACGATGGACAAGAGCCGTCAGGCCCTGCGGGAGCTGTTGGAGCTGGCGCCCACGCAGGCCACCGTCATCCGGGATGGAGTGGAGCTTCAGGTTTTGGCGGAAGAGGTGCAAAAGGGAGAGACGGTACTGGTGCGGCCGGGGGAGAAGATCCCCGTCGATGGCCACGTCATCAAAGGCGAAGCCTTCGTCAACCAGGCCCCGATCACTGGCGAGTCGATGCCGGTGGAAAAGGGTCTGGGCGACAACGTCTACAGTGGAACTATCATCCAAACCGGCTATCTAGAGCTGATTGCGGACAAGGTTGGGGATGACACCACTTTCAGTCGCATCATCCACATGGTGGAAGAGGCTCAGGAGAGGACGGCCCCGGTGCAGCGGTTTGTGGAAGGATTTGCTCGCTACTACACCCCGGCGATCATGGTGTTAGCGGTTCTTGTCTACGCCATTACCCGGGACGTCCTCCTGGCGTTAACCTTGCTGGTCATCGCCTGCCCCGGAGCCTTGGTCATCGCCACGCCCATCTCCATCGTCGCCGGGATCGGCAATGCCGCCCGGAAGGGAGTCTTGGTCAAGGGCGGGGAGTACCTGGAGATGCTGGGCTCCATCGATGTGGTGGTATTGGATAAAACTGGCACCTTGACGGAAGGGGAGCCCAGGGTGGTAAGAGTACAGGGCTTTGGCGCCGGACGGGATGCTGTCCTGACCCTGGCTGCGGCCTTGGAACGCTACTCGGAGCACCCGCTGGCCAAAGCGATTACCGCCCAGGCTGATGGGGAAGGATTGGCGTATCCGTCCGTTGATGACTTTACTGTCCTGACGGGTCATGGTGTCAAGGGCGTTCTCAACGGCCAGACCCTTCTCTTGGGCAATGAGAAACTGCTTGAGCGGGAAGGGCTTTCCATCCCAGCTCAGGTCCGGGTGCACCTTGATGAAGAAGCAGCTGCGGGCAGGACCGTCATCCTTCTCGCCCGAGCTGAGCAGGTCATCGGCGCCATTTCTCTCGCCGACACCATTCGCGAAGAGGCTAGAGAGCTGGTTCGCTCCTTGAAAAAGGCGGGTGTGAAGGAGACTATCATGCTCACCGGCGACAATCCGGGGACGGCCCGAGCGGTGGCGGAGGCTGTGGGCATCGATCGGTTCCAGGCCGGGGTCCTGCCGGAGCATAAGGCTAAGGCCATCGCCCGGCTGCAAGCCCAAGGGCAGCGGGTCGCCATGGTTGGTGATGGAGTCAACGATGCGCCGGCAATGGCCCAGGCCGATGTGGGCATTGCCATGGGAGCCATCGGTACCGATGTCGCCATCGAGACGGCCGATGTGGCTTTGATGGATGATCGGCTCTCCGGCCTGGTCTACATCATCGGACTTAGCCGGGCCGTGTTGAAGAACATCAGACAGAACTTAGTTTTTGCCGTCGCCGTTGTCTTCCTCCTGTTGGCCGGTGTCCTAGGCGGCCGCGTCATCTTGGGTTCGGGGATGCTCATCCATGAACTGAGCGTCTTGCTGGTAATCCTAAACGCCACCAGGCTGCTGAAGTATCAGCCGCGGCCTTGACCAGGAGTTGTCGTGTCGGTGAAAGCCGGGGTTCTCCCCGGCTTTCACCTCAGACTGTCGATAAAGGGTGCTTTTCAAACCGCAGAAAGGCACCCTTTTTGGCTGTGCTGGGCAAATTCAGTGCAGAACAAACGAAAAATGGGCCCCCTGAAGACCCATAGTGCCAGTCTCTTTAGATTCATGGCGGCGAATTTCAGCCTAACCCAACTCGCAACTCGGACTAAGCCTCGGTGAAATGTGTATCTCATTCCATGTTTCTCTTTGGCATCGGCGAATACTCGCTCTATCGTTTCGCCGCGTAGTGAGTAGCTTTCTTTACCTGCCTGGGAATGGCGGAAGTCTTCGGCCTGCTCAATGTAGTCGGCCCAAATATGCTTGGCTACCAGTTTTTGGTGATTCTTGCTCGTTGTACACCTCGACAGGTCTGGGCAAAGCGCACATAGCTCGGGATTGCTCTTGAAGATGCGATAACCATCTCGATTTGTCGTGGTATAACTCAAGACCTGATTACGGGGACAGATAACGCAGTTGTAGTACTCGTCATAGACAAATTCGTACGGGCGGAACATTCCCTTCTTGCCCAATGGACACTTGTAGGGCATTGACGGATTACGACCATCATCTAGTATCTTTTTGCAGATCCATGGGGTCTTGTACGCTGCATCGGCAACAACCGTCTCGATTTCAGGAAAACGCTCAACCACCCGGTCGTAGACGGTATCAAAGACAAGGCTATCGTGAACATTCCCGGGGGTAACAGCAACTTCCAAAATGAAATTCCTCTTCTCGCACACCACATGAGTGGTGTAAGCAAATTCTCGCTTGTGTTCACCTTTATGGAACATCCCACTGTCGGGATCCGTGGTCGACTTGACTACAGTCTTCTCCTTGTCTTCTTGCTTAGACTTGAGAGGCTTCTTGCCGTTAGCTATGCGGTCTTGGTTTATCTCCTCTCGCAGCTGTTCATCGTAGACCCTAGCGGTTTTCTTGGCCAGTTGCTTGGTGTACTTCTTCCGGTTGGCATTGGCTTTGACATGGGTAGCATCAATGAACACTGTTGAGGCGTCAATGCAGCCGCGCATTACGGCCTCTTCCAAAATCCAAGCAAACACTTTCTCACACACTTCACTGGGATAACGGGTGGCGAAAGCATAACTCACAGTCGAAAAGTGAGGGACCTTAGTGGTCAAGTCAAAGCCCAGAAACCATCGGTAAGCGACGTTGACATTTATCTCCTCGACCGTCCTGCGCAGGGAGGGAATGCCAAACAAGTGCTGTATCAAAACGATCTTGAACAGCACAACCGGGTCAACGGCAGGTCGCCCATTATCAGGAGAGTAGTATTGCTCCACGAAATCATAAACACGGTCAAAGTCAATGACCTGGTCTATTTTCCTAAGCAGATGATCTTTCGGAACGAGCATATCCACGTCGACCATCTGCATGTACTTCCTTCTATTAGCGGTTCTTTCAAGCATTTCCATCACCATCTACATCTTACCACGAAGCAAAAACCTCCGCGACCCCTTAATCAGGGAGAACGCGGAGGTTTTTCGACAGTCTGAGAGGGGGCAAAGCCCCCTCGATCACCTCATTGCCCAACGGGGCAAGAACAGGACGATTTCCGGCACCAATGTGATGAGCAGCAAGGTGAGGAGCAAAGGGATGAGGAACGGCATGGTCGCCTTGACCATCCGGTCAAAGGAGATGTCGCCGATTCTGACCATAACGTAAAGAACCAGTCCAAAGGGCGGGGTTAGCAGTCCGATCATCAAGTTCAGGACCATGACGACGCCAAAGTGGATGGGATTGATGGCCAGCTGGCGCAGCATCGGGCTAAAGATCGGCGTCAGGATTAAGATGGCCACTACCGGCTCCATGAAGCAGCCGACCACCAGCAAGAAAACATTGACGATGAGCAAGAAAACCTTCGGATTATCGGTGATGGCAAACATCAATTTGGCGAAGTGGGCGGGCAGTCCCGATCGGACTAGGAGCCAGCCATAGACAAAGGCGCAAGATACGACGAAAGCCATCACCGCCGTATCCCGCATGGTCTCCCGCAAGATGACGGGGATCTCTCTTAAGGGCAGCTCCCGGTAGATGACTACCCCCACCAGCATCGCGTAAAGGACGGCGATCACCGATGCCTCCGTCGGTGTAAAAGCCCCCGTGTAAATGCCGCCCAGGATGATAACAGGGGTGAGCAGGGGAAGGACAGCTTCGCGGAAGGCGATTGCGATTTCCTTCAGGGTGGCCTTCTTGCCGGCCGGATAATCCCTCTTCTTGGCATAAAAGGAAACCATGATCATCAAGGTCAGACCCATGATGAGTCCGGGGATGAAGCCTGCAAGGAACAGGGAACCGACGGACACCCCGCCGACGACCCCATAGAAGACCATGGGAATGCTCGGCGGGATGATGGGGCCGATGGTTGACGAGGCGGCTGTGATCGCGCAGGAGAACTCATTATCGTAGCCTGCATCCCGCATTGCTTTCAGTTCGATGATGCCAAGGCCCGCCGCATCAGATACGGCTGCTCCCGACATGCCGGCAAAGACGATGCTGGCCAATACGTTGACGTGGCCAAGACCGCCCCGCCAGTGTCCAACTAAGGCGTTGGCAAAGCCGAAAATGCGAGTGGTGATGCCTCCGGTGTTCATCAGCTTGCCGGCAAAGATGAAGAAGGGGACGGCCAAGAGGGTGAAGTTGTTTACACCATAAAACATGCGCTGGGCGATAATCTCATACCGCAGGCTAAGGCCGCTTTCATAGAGCATGATAGCCAGGGAGGTAAGTCCCAGCGAAAAGGCAACGGGCACTCCGAGTAGAAAGAGAATGAGGAGCAGACCTAGGAAAAGGAACAGAGTCAACGTCAACCCACCTCCTCTAGCCTGGCAGTCTTGCTGGGCTTCTTGCCGAATAGGGCCCTAGTCCTGGCTGGGAGCCCCCGCAGGACGTAATAGACCATCAAAGTCATGCCGACGGGCAAAGCCAGGTAGACGTGGGCCATGGTCACCACGTTTGGCATGGTGGACGATGGAGCATCCCAGTTGATGCGGATCATGATCAACGATCCCATGAAAACAACTACGGCATAGATAATAATCGCCAGTTGGATGCAAAAGGAGATGGCCAGCTGCAGCTTGACGGGTAGTTTCTTGACCACGAAATCGATGGTTATGTGTTCATTGTCCCGCATGATCACCGCTGCACCGAGGAAGGTCAGCCAAACGTAAAGGAAACGGGCCGCTTCTTCCGTCCACATCAAAGGCCGTTGAAAGATGAAGCGGAGGATTACCTGCAGTGCGGTGACGATGAACATGATGACAAACACCGCTGTGGCAGCGTTTTCGACTAGTTCGTCGAACCGTTTCCTAAGCATCATGATTCGTCCTCCTAACAAAGGGATAAGGGGGGCAAGGCCCCCCTCACGAATTACTGGTTTTCTGCTTCGGCCAATACCTTCTCATAGAGCCCTTCCTTAAAGAATTCTCGGCCCAAACGCTCTAGGGTCGGAGCCAAGGCGGTTCTGAATTCATCGATGTCGACTTCGATGTAGGTGATGCCTTCCTCTTGCAGCTTGCGCAGCAGCTCCTCTTCGCCCTCTTCGACGAGCTTGTTGCCGTACTCGGCTGCCTCATCCATCGCCTGTTGAATCAGTTCCTGGTCCTCGGGGGAGAGGGAATTCCACCAACTGTCCGATGCTTGGAACTTGTAGACGGACAGGACGTGGTGGGTGCCGATAAGATATTTTTGCACCTCGTGGAACTTGGCGTTGTAGATGGTCTGCAAGGGGTTTTCCTGGGCTTCGACCATGCCCGTCTGCAGCGCGGTGAAAATCTCTGGGAAGGCGATGGGCATCGGCTGGGCGCCGAGGGCCTTCCAAGTCTCCATCCAAACGGTGTTCTCAGGCAGGCGCATCCGCAGTCCCTTGACATCTTCAGGCTTGTAGACGGGGCGATTGGAGGTCAAATAGCGTGGTCCCCTATCCATGACAGCGATGGTGCGGATGCCCTTCTTCACCCTGATCGCTTCGTTGACTTCCTGCCCGACTGGCCCTGACCAGACCCTGCGGACATGGTCCCGATCCTTCATCACATATGGAAGCTCAACGATGTAGTATTCGGGCGCGTAGAAAATCGCATCGGCTACCCCACAACAGGCCATTTCCAAAGCACCACTGGCTAGAGCTTCCAGATTGTCCCGCTCGCCGCCCATGACCCCGCCGGGAAAGTTCTGGACGATGATGCGGCCGTTGCTGCGTTCTTCAACTAATTCTTTGAACAGCTCCATGGCCTCAACACAGGCTTCACCTGGGTTTAGGATGGTGGCGAAGTTGATGGTTATCGTCTTAGCCAGGACGGAACTACCGGTCAAGAGGACGAGGAACACACAGAGCCACACGCAACAAAGCCTTCTTGACATCAGTCTCCTCTCCTTTCAAGGATAAAGCAAAATTGCCGCACTTTCAGTCGAACGCCTATTATCACCGCCTTCGGCCATTGTAGCTAGTGATAATTTCCCCAGAATAATAAAAAACTCGTACTTTGGATTAGATTATCAGATTCTTGGGGCCTGGGCGGATAATTAGCATCCAAGGGAGGGTTTTACCAATTACAGGGCGAAAATCCTAGTGACACACTGATCAATGGAGGGAATACACCCATGAACAAGATTCGGGCGGGTGTGATCGGAGTCGGTCTGATGGGCCGCTTGTATGGGCGTTTACTCAAGGAGCTGCCCCAGGCGGAATTGACCGCGGTGTTCGATGTCGATGCCGAGCTGGCGGCTCGGGTCGGGACTGAGCTCGGGGCAAAGGCATGCGCCAGCGTCGAGGATCTCCTCAACCAGGTGGATGCCGTTTTTGTTTGTTCCCCCGATCGGGCCCACCTGGAGCCCGTCTTAGCGGCCGCGGCGGCTGGCAAACATGTGTTTGTGGAAAAACCCTTGGCAACGAGGAGCGAAGAAGGGCTCCAAATGGTGGAGGCTGCGGACAAAGCGGGCATCGTTTTCATGGTCGGACACGTGCTTCGGTTTGATCCTCGCTACATTCACGCCCGTAATGCTGTTGCCGAAGGAGATGTGGGCGAAGTCGTTCACATGTTTGCCCGGCGCAACACCTATATCGACCAGGGGCGTCATTATGCCAGCTGGACGACGGTGCCGTGGTTCTTGGGCATCCACGACATTGATGTACTGATGTGGATTTGTGGCAGTCCTATCGTCAGCGTTTACGCCCGGGGCGCCCGCAAGCTCCTCGCGGCGAAGGGGGCCGATGATTCGGTTCTAGCTGTCTTGACCTTCGCCAATGGCGCCATCGCGGGGCTGGAGGTGTCTTTCGTCCTGCCCCTCGTGCAGGGCAATCGCCAATCACCACTGTTGGAGGTCGTTGGCAGTGAAGGCATGATCCATGTCATGCCCTACTTGCGGGGAATAACCATTCATAAGGCCGATGGTCTGGTTGAACCAGATCCCCTCTACAACATGGGACCAGTGATGCACGGTCAGATCGCCGGCGTCTACAAGGAGGAGACGGTGCATTTCCTCCGATGCATTCAGGAAGGGATAACTCCTGCCGTGACCGGAAGGGATGCTCTGCTTGCGGTGACGGTGGTGGAGGCCTTGGAGCGGTCCCTCGCTTCGGGGCGGGAAGAGAAGGTTGTGGCTATCACGAGTTAGATTTCAAGCGGGAAGACTTAAGGAGGCGTTCGGGGATGTCATTTCAAGAGTTCTTTTTTCCCACGAGGATTCTGATGGGTTGTGGGGTCCATCGGCAGACGGGAGAGCAGATTAAGCTGCTCGGCGGCAAGCGGCCCATGGTGGTGACGGACCAGGGGATCCTTAAGGCCGGCATCGTCCAAGGAGTGACCCAAAGTCTGGAGGAGGCTGGGGTCGATTACTTTTTGTTCGATGGGGTAAAGCCCGACCCGGACAACGAATTGATCGATCGAATGGCCCAGTTGGCCAGGGATGAAGGCTGCGATTCCTTCATTGGGGTTGGGGGCGGGAGCTCCATGGACGCAGCCAAGCTGGCCAACATCATCCTCGTCCATGGTGGTACGATTGTTGATTATGCCCGGGGGAAAGAGGTGCCAGGGCCGCTCTATCCTCTGATCGCCATTCCCACCACCGCGGGAACGGGGAGCGAGGCGACTCGTTTTGCCGTCGTCACCGACCTTGAGCGCCAATTCAAGAAAGGCGTGTCAAGTCCCTACCTGTATCCCCACGTTGCTCTGGTTGACTACGAATTCATCGCCAAGCAGCCTCCCCATGTGGCGGCGGCCACCGGTATGGACGCCTTGACCCACGCTATCGAAGCCTATACCTGTGAGCGGCGGCAGGAGGTTTCTGACGGGCTGGCCCTGCAAGCCATCAAGATGATCGGTGAGCACTTGCGTCCCTTGTGCGCCGGGAGAGGGGAGTTGCATGCCGCCCGGGGAATGGCCTTGGGGAGCACCATCGCCGGCATTTCCTTCGCCAATTCATCGACGGGTCTGGTCCATGCTATGTCCCAGGCGGCCGGGGCCATGTTCGGCGTTCCCCATGGGGTCGGCAATGCCATCATCCTGCCCCATGTGATGGAGTTTAACCTGATCGCAAGTCTAGAGCGCTTTGCCAATATCGCCGCAGCCCTCGGCGCCCCCGTGCACGGAAAGACCAAGCGCGAAGCAGCCGCATTGGCGGTGAGCGCCGTTCGTTCCCTCAGCAAAGACGTTGGCATTCCAGCGACGTTAGGGGAGGTGGGGGTGCCCGCCGATAAGATCCCTGAAATGGCCGACAATGCTTTGATGAACGTCAATGGCATTCGGTTGAATCCCCGCCATCCCAGTCGGGAAGATATCATGGCCATCTTCCGAGCAGCGATTTAGGAGGTGAAGGCATGCCGATCATCAATGTAGCCATCTTGGAAGGTCGAACCCTAGAGCAGAAGCGCAAGCTCGTTGAGGAAGTGACCAAGGTAGTCTGCGATGTGTTGGGCTGCGGTGAAGATGCAGTGACGATCACCATCGAGGAGTTGGCGAAGGAAAACCTGGCCAAGGGAGGCAAGCTGTTTCTCGACCGCTGATCGGGCGGACAAGAAACTGCCAGGCCCGGGGGGACATATCCTAGCCAAACCAGGACAGGATGATTAGGCAGGATAAGTCTTCCCTGGGGGTGTTGCGAGATGGGGCTGCTTAGTCTGCTGGCAGTCTCCTTTGCGCCGGGCCTGATTTGGCTATGGTATTTCCAACGTTACGACCATGAGGAACGGGAGCCGCTGGGGATGCTGGTCCGCACCTTCTTTTGGGGTATGGTGATGGTGGGGCCGGCCATTCTCTTCGAGGCTCCCTTTCGAGACCTATTGAGCGGGGAGGCGGACACTGCCCAGACCCTGGCCGTATCCTTCTTGGTGATCGGCTTGGGAGAGGAAGGAGCAAAGCTCCTGGCCCTTTTCCTGGGGGCCTACTCCTCGGTCGAATTGGACCAAGTACTTGACGGCATCATCTACGGCATCACCGCAGCTTTGGGGTTTGCCGCGGTTGAAAACTTTGTCTATGTGTATCGATTCGGGCCCGAGGTGGCCCTGACTCGCGGGATTATCGCCTTCCTGGCCCATGCCTCCTTCACGGGGATCATGGGCTATCATCTGGGGAGGGCCAAGCTGATTGCGGGACGCCCCTCAAGGGAGATTCTCCGGGGGTTGGGCTGGGCGGTCCTCCTCCACGGGTTATATGACTTTATCCTCCTGGAGAAAGTCGCATCTCCCGCCGCCGCGGTGGCCTTAGTCGTCGCCGCCTATGCTCTGCTGCTCGCCAGGATTCGCAGCGCGCAAGCTCTTGATTGAGGACGCCCTTGATTGGCGGTCCCTGTCTGATTGTGCTAAAATGGTGATGACACTAAGGTGACAAGGAAGGGAGTACTGTGGCTGGACATTCTAAGTGGGCCAATATCAAGCGGAAGAAGGAAAAGGAAGATGCCCGGCGAGGGAAAGCTTTCACCAAGGTCACCCGGGAGCTGATGGTGGCAGCCCGGGAAGGAGGCGGGGACCCCAATGCCAACTTCAGGCTGCGTCTAGCCATCGAACGGGCCCGGGCGGTGAATATGCCTAATGACAACATCGAGCGCGCCATCAAGCGCGGCATCGGCGAGGTTGAAGCTGCCAAGTTTGAGGAGACCCTTTATGAGGGATATGGTCCCGGCGGGGTGGCTATTATGCTTGAGATCCTGACGGACAACCGCAATCGGACTGCCGGAGAGATCAGGTACCTGTTCAACAAGTATGGCGGCAACCTCGGGGAGACCGGCTGCGTCAGCTGGATGTTTGATAAGAAGGGCTCTATCACCGTCCAGATGGGTTCGGAGAGCGAGGATGACTTCATGTTGGCGGCCTTGGAAGCAGGTGCGGAAGATGTGGTCATGGCCGACGGGATTGGACAGGTTTTCACCAGTCCCGAGGACTTCCAAGACGTTCGCACGGCCTTAGCAGAGCAGGGCTACAACATCCAACAGGCGGAGATCACCAATGTGCCCCAAAACACTGTGGCCGTAGCGGGGGAAGAAGCGGCCCAACTCGTGAAGCTCATCGAAGCGTTGGAAGACAATGATGATGTACAAGAAGTCTATGCCAACTATGATATTCCCGATGAAATCCTAGAACAACTATCATCCTAGTCCCTTGCATATTTGTGGCAGCCCTGGGGAAGAATAGGAACAAACTTCCCCGGGGGAGTGAGAAAGGTGCCGACCAAGGGAAAGTGGACGGTGTTCTGGCTGGGGACGGCTGTGTTTGCAGCCGGATTCGCCCTTGGCGTGGTTCTTCATCATCGCGATTTGATCATCCATTGGGCGCCGGGCTTCATCCGGGAAGAGGCGTCCCCTGATTGGCATGGGGCGGTGATTGAATATCAGGAGCCGGTCAAGACCGGCAGCCGCCTGGCGATGGTCATCAGGTATGATGACGGCTGCCTGGAAGAGCTGCCCATCAGGCCTTTGCCCATGCGGGCGGTGGGCAAGACCCGGGAAGAACTAGCCGCCCAATACGGAGACTGGAAGATCCTCGAGTTTTCCCCGGAACTAGTCAGGGTGGAAAGGGAAGGGGGACCATGCCCCTTCCATGCCCAGCTTTACTTAGGGATAGCCGATGGCTACGCGGCGGTGTTTCAGGGTCGACCGGGCAAGGGCGGCGTAGTGCTCAAGAAGACTAATGTGCCCCTCCAGCGGATACCGGAGGCGGACCGAGGGCGGCTGTCGGAGGGCATACCAGTCGACAGCGAACAAGAGGCCCTGCAGATCCTGGAAGGGATGGGGGAGGAGCGGGGCGGACGCTCCTGAGCCAAGGGGAGGAAACATCTTTTCCCTCGTCGAATACCCTCCCCGAAGGGGAGGTTAGGCGCGTGATCATCTTAGGCATCGACCCGGGAACTGCCGTGACGGGTTACGGGGTGATTCGAGTTCAAGGACAAAGACTGCGGCCGGTTGACTATGGTGTTATCCGGACTTCATCGGAACTGCCCCTAGCCCAGCGGTTGTCGTTAATACATGCTCATCTTGCCCAGCTCATCAGCTCCCATCGTCCCGATGTGGCGGCAGTTGAAGAGCTGTTTTTTTCTCGGAATGCCCGCAGTGCTCTAGCTGTAGGCCATGCCCGGGGGGTAGCCCTGCTGGCGGCCGCGCAGGAGGGCATACCGGTCGTGGAGTACACCCCTCTGCAGGTGAAAATGGCTCTGACAGGCCAGGGGAGGGCCGCTAAAGAACAGGTCAGCTACATGGTCAAGCTCCTCCTGCATTTGCAGGAGGATATTCGACCTGATGATATTACCGATGCCTTGGCGGTGGCCATTACCCACGCGCATATGGGGCGCGACCTTGAACTGTTGCTGTCGAAGGGGGAGATCCTTTGATCGACCGGCTGCGGGGCGTGGTGATCGACAAGGGCGTAGACTACCTAGTCCTTGAGGTTGGGGGCATCGGCTTCAGGGTGCAAGTACCCAGTTTTGTCTGGGAGCAGATCATTATTGGTGAAGAGGTGGCCCTGCACACTTACCTGCATGTGCGAGATGATGCCTGGACCCTGTATGGGTTTTTGACCAAGGAAGACCTGAGCCTGTTCATGGAGTTGATCGGGGTCTCGGGTGTGGGTCCGCGGCTGGGCGTCAAGATCTTGTCCGGCACTTCCCCGGGCCAGTTTCGACAGGCCGTTGTCAACGGTGACGTGGGGGCGTTAACCTTAATTCCCGGGATAGGCAAGAAGACGGCTCAGCGCATAGTGTTGGAATTGGGGGAGCGGTTGAAGAAGATGGGCGGCGCCGAGGACTTAGCAGTGCCGGCCGATTCTCCCGTTGCCGACGCTCTAGCTGCGCTGATGGCTCTAGGATACTCTCGCGGAGAAGCAAGTGCTGCCTTGCAGCAGGCTGTAGCCGAACAGGGGCAAGATGGGGCGGAGGAGATTGTGCGTCGGGCCCTGCGGCATCTGCTCTAGGTTTGGCTGCAAGGAGGGATTGCTGTGGACGAAGGAGTTCTGTCACAAGTGCGCGGCTGGGAAGACGTCGACTTGGAGGCCAGCTTGCGCCCCCGCCGATTCGAAGATTTCTTCGGCCAAACGAAGGTGGTCAATAATCTTAAGGTATTCATCCAAGCGGCCAGGGAACGAGGGGAAGCCTTGGACCATGTCCTTCTTTATGGACCGCCCGGTCTAGGCAAGACATCGCTGGCCCACGTGATCGCCAATGAGATGGGGGCCAATATCCGGGTGACCTCAGGACCAGCGGTGGAAAGACCGGGGGATTTAGCCGCCCTCCTAACCAATCTGCAGCCGGGAGATATCCTGTTCATCGACGAGATCCATCGCCTCAGCCGTACGGTGGAAGAGATGCTTTACCCGGCCATGGAAGATCGGGTGGTCGATATTGTCATCGGCAAAGGACCCGGGGCTCGTTCCGTTCGTTTGGATCTGAACCCCTTCACTTTAGTCGGGGCCACGACCAGAGCGGGCATGCTGACTTCCCCCTTGCGGGACCGTTTCGGTGTCATCAGCCGACTTGAGTTCTATGAGCCGGAAGAGCTGCTCACTATCATCAAGCGCTCGGCCCAGATACTTGGGGTGGCCATCACCGAGGAAGCAGTCTATGAGATCGCCTGTCGTTCGCGGGGAACTCCCCGCATAGCCAATCGGCTGCTCAAGCGGGTGCGGGATTTTGCCCAGGTCAATGGTGAGGCGGAAGTCTCAGGTGCCATGGCCCGGCGGAGTCTTGACCTGTTGGGAGTCGATCCTCTAGGGCTTGATTCCGTTGACTGTCAGTTGATGATGGCCATCATCGAAAAGTTTGACGGCGGCCCTGTGGGCCTAGACACCTTAGCGGCGGTAATTAATGAGGAGGCGGACACCATTGAAGATGTGTGTGAGCCTTTTCTCCTGCAATTAGGATTCCTGCAGCGCACCGCGCGGGGCAGGGTGGCAACTAGGATCGCTTATGAGCATTTTAACATGCTCCATCGGCTGCGGGAGCAAGACAGCCTGTCTGACTGAGGAGGGAGCTCATGACCGGATTGCCAGGAATGGGTCGGATGCTGATTGTGTTTGGCGTCCTGCTGATTCTAGTGGGTTTTTTTCTTACCACCGCGGGCCGACTTCCGGGAGGGCTGGGCCGACTTCCCGGAGACATCTATATCAAGCGCAATGGATTTAGCTTCTACTTCCCCCTGACGACATGCATCATCATCAGCGCCATCCTTACTCTCGTTGCTTACCTCTTCAGACGATGAGGGGATAATCCTGTGGGGGCAGGGGTAATCTATTCGAAGGAAGGAATGCTGTTTTTTGGCTTGTTATCGTTCGGAAGCCATCGTTCTGAGGACGTGGGATTTGGGAGAGGCAGACAAGGCACTTACCCTCTACACTAAGGATGAAGGCAAGATCCGGGCTGCAGGCCGGGGTGCGCGAAGGATGCGCAGCCGGTTGTTAGCGGTCTGCCAGCCCTTTGTCCATGGACGGTACCTGTTCTTTCGCGGCAAAGGGATGGACACCATAGCGCAAGGNNCCATAGCGCAAGGGGAACTGATCAACTCCTATCGGGGGCTGCGTGAAGAGCTCGACCGGATGGCGGCTGCGGCCTACCTGGCCGAACTTGTCGATGTGCTGGTGGAGGAGCGGGATCCCCAGGAAGAGCTGTTTCGGCTGCTTTCGGACAGCTTTGACTTCATGGTTGAACATGGTCCGACAGCCCTTCTCCTTCGCTTCTTCGAGCTGCAGCTGATGAATCTGCTGGGTTATCGACCAAGGCTTGCCGATTGCGCCGTCTGTGGTACGCAGCAGTATGTCGATCCCCGTTTCAGCGCCGCCAAGGGAGGACTCCTTTGTGGAACGTGCGCTGGGGAAGATCCTGCTGCCCTTAAGATCAGTCCGGGGGCCTGGGAGAGTCTGCGATGTCTCCTGGCAGGGCGCATGACCCTGGTCGGTCGGCTGCGGCCCTCGCCGGCGGTGGCGGCGGAGTTGGAAGCGGTCTTGAGGGGTTATGTGGATTACCGTCTAGCCAGGCCCCTGAAATCCCTCGAGTTTCTGCAGACCCTGCAAAGATGAGGAGGAAGCGGCATGGAAGAACTAGAGAAGATTGATATCCTTAGGCGCCGGGCGGACCTGAGCTATGCTGAAGCCAAAGCGCTCCTTGATGAAGCCGGAGGGGACATTGTCCAGGCGTTGATCAAAGCTGAAGGCCGGCACAGCCGTCCGATGGAGCAGTGGGAGCTCAAAGGCAAGGAAGCCCTCGAAAAGGTTCGAGAGGTCGTCAAGCAGGGCAACGCGGTGCGGGTCCGAGTCAAACGGGAAGACAAAGTGCTGTTGGATATTCCCCTTACCGCCGGGGTGGTCGGCGGCATCATCGCACCGAAGCTTGCTCTCGTGGCTAGTGTCCTTGGCCTGTTGACAAAATGCACCCTGGAAGTTGAACGCAAGGATGCCAACTTGGACTCGGAACCTCCCCATTGACAAGGGGGCGCTGCTAGGGTAGCATGAAGTATGGTTTTCTTTACTAAATGAAGTGAATATTGGCCGAGCGAGAGAAGGGGCCGTCTCAGGCGAACAGGTGGAGTTCCGGGTTGGATGGGCCCGGAAGGGGCGGATAGGGTGCCAAAGAGGTGGAACCGCGGAAGGACCCCTTTCGTCTCCGGTTGTCAAGCTGCCGGGGTGTGAAGGGGTTTTGTCGTTGTCATCGGGGAGGTGCCGGAATGAATTTGCAGGAGATGATTTTTGCCTTAGGAGAGTATTGGAGCAGACAAAACTGCATTATCCACCAGCCCTACGACATGGAAGTGGGCGCGGGCACCATGCATCCGGCAACAAGTCTGCGGGTGCTAGGCCCAGAGCCTTGGAATGCGGCCTATGTTCAACCATCACGTCGACCGACCGATGGCCGTTATGGTGAGAACCCAAACCGCATGCAGCACTACTATCAATATCAAGTTATTATGAAGCCATCTCCGCCCAATATTCAGGAGATCTACTTGGGCAGTCTGCAGACTTTAGGCATCGTACTGGAAGATCACGATATTCGGTTCGTGGAAGATGACTGGGAATCGCCCACCCTCGGCGCGTGGGGTCTGGGGTGGGAAGTCTGGATCGATGGCATGGAGGTCACCCAGTTCACCTATTTTCAACAGCTTGGAGGCATCGATCTTAATCCGGTGCCGGTGGAGATAACCTATGGGGTCGAGCGGCTGGCCATGTATATCCAAAAGAAGGATAGCTTTTTCGATCTCCAATGGGTGGGCGATGTGACCTACGGGGATGTCTTCCACCAGGCGGAAGTGGAGTACTCCCATTACAACTTTGAAGTGGCCGATGTGGCCCTGTTGACCAAGCTGTTTGATATGTATGAAGCGGAGGCCCGGGCGGTCCTCGACCGGGGTTTGCCGCTGCCAGCCTACGACTATGTCTTGAAGTGCTCCCATGCGTTCAATCTCCTCGATGCCCGGGGCGCCATCAGTGTGACGGAGCGGACTGGCTACATTGCCCGGGTCCGGAATCTAGCCAGGATTTGCGCGGCGAAGTATCTAGAGCAGAGGGAGCAGCTGGGCTTTCCTTTGGCACGTAAAGGAGGCGCGAGCCGATGAGGGATCTGCTCCTGGAAATTGGAACGGAAGAACTACCTGCCCATGTGGTTGATCTGGGAACGAAGCAGTTGAAAGAAAAGGCTGCCGCACTACTGGCAGAACATCGGATCGGCCATGGTCCCATGTCCGCCTGGGGAACGCCGCGGCGTCTTGCCCTGTATGTAGCCCAGGTTGAAGAAATGCAGGCGGATCTGGTGGAAGAGGTAAAAGGCCCTCCGGCCAGCGTAGCCTTCGTGGAGGGGCAAGCGACCAAGGCTGCCCTCGGCTTTGCCGAGCGGCAAGGGGTCCACGTCAGTGAACTGGTGGTCAAGAAGACGCCTCAGGGAGAGTACGTTTTCGCCCAACGCAAGCAGCAAGGACTTGCGTCACGGGAGATCCTGCCGGCGTTTTTGCCCCAGCTGATCGCCGCGTTGTCCTTTCCGAAGACGATGCGGTGGGGAGCCTATGACTTTCGCTTTCCTCGGCCGATTCGCTGGCTGGTTGCCCTCTTTGGCGATGAAGTCGTTCCCTTTTCCATCGCTGCGAATGACAGCGGAAACTTGAGTTGGGGGCATCGATTTTATCGCTCGGAACCTGTGCCGGTTACCCCAAGCACATACTTGGACGATTTGCGCCGGGCCTATGTGATCGTCGACGGCGAGGAGCGGCGGCAGACCATCATTCGCCAGGTGGAAGAAGTCGCCAAAGCCTGCGGCGGCCAGGTTCTATGGGATGAGGATTTGCTCGCTGAGGTGACTAACCTGGTTGAGTATCCCGTGGCCGTCTGGGGTGAATTCGGGTCGGATATGCTCGAGTTGCCCCAAGAAGTCCTTATCACCCCGATGAAGGAGCACCAACGCTATTTTGCCGTCCTCAACCAGCAAGGGGAGCTGCTGCCCCGGTTCATCGCCGTTGCTAATGGAGGCAAAGACAACCTGTCTGAGGTTCGCCAGGGATTTGAACGGGTCTTGGCTGCCCGCCTGGCGGACGCCAAGTTTTTCTGGGAAGTGGACCGGAAGATTCCCCTGGAGGGGTACCTTGAAAAGCTCAAGGGCATCATTTTCCAGGAAGCTTTGGGGACCATGCACGCCAAAACCGCCCGCGTTGTGGACCTCGCGGTCGGGCTGGCGGAGGAGCTCGGTTTGGCCGAGCACGCACCAGTCGTGCGACGGGCAGCCGAACTCGCGAAAGCGGATTTGGCCACAAACATGGTCTATGAGTTTCCTGAGCTCCAAGGGGT
>LFRM01276578.1_pt1 | contig 18240 bp, 13 predicted proteins | sample 618341 | NCBI WGS metagenome assembly LFRM01 (sample SAMN03654438, study PRJNA283298) | anaerobic digester metagenome | isolation source: pool of bioreactors CSTR01a, CSTR02a, and CSTR03a thermophilic anaerobic... | place: Denmark: Kgs. Lyngby | collected 2014-05-21 | reverse complement strand
TCGCTGCCCTGATCGCCTAGGCGAAGGGAGATGTAAGTGCCGGAGCTTGACGAGCCGCTGGAGCTGCCGGAATTTTCACTTCCCGAGCTTGACGAGCTGCCAGAGCCGCTTGCAGAGGAGGAAAATAGTTTGTTGAAGGTTTGCAGACCGGCGAGGCCGTCCGCTTTGAGATTATTTTTGTTTTGAAAGCTCTTGACCGCAGCCACCGAGCCTGTCCCATATACGCCGTCCAGCAATCCGCTGTAAAGACCAAGTTCTTGCAGCTTGACCTGAAGCGCAAGCACATCATCGCCCGTATAGCCCTTGCGAAGGGTGCGGCTATAAACGCCAGAGTTTGAGGACGAGCTTGATCCGGAGGACGAGCCCGAAGAGGAACCAGAGGACGAACCCGAACCCGAGCTTGATGCCGAACTTGCCAAGGACGCGAGCAGCTGGAGTGTCTTTGTGCCAGCTAGACCATCAGCCTTTAGCCCTTGCGCCTTTTGAAAAGCGATGACTGCACGCTGAGTGCCTGCACCAAATCGTCCGTCTACGCCGTTTGTATCATAACCGATCGTCACAAGCGATGTTTGCAGTTCTGTCACCCTTGAGCCGTTATCGCCATACTTTAATGTATTGGGATTGGTGGTAGCGACGGACGATCCCGATGAACTGCTGCTCCCCGAGCTGTTATAATTGTCCAGATCGTCGTATAGTCTATTGAGTGTGAGCGTACCCGCTTTGCCATCATCCTCAAGCCCAGCCGCTTTTTGGTACTGGGCAACCGCCGCTTCTGTGCCGCGGCCAAACTTGCCGTCCGTGCCATTGGGTTCGTAGCCTAAGGTAAGAAGCGCTTTTTGCAGCTTCAATACATCCGCTCCCTTTGAGCCAAATTCCAGCGTGCTGTATTTCTTTTCCGCAAACGCTACAGATGACATCATCAGGATCAAAGTCATCGTAAGCGCCAATATGCGCCTGATAACTCCGTACATGGATCGCTTCATATCGTGTACCCCCAAGTAATTGTTATATTTGATGCGCCGTCACACATCGTTGCTCAAGTATAGCAAAGAATTTCTAAAAAGTAAATGGAATGTGACGGTTTTGTTACGAATGTGTTTTTCTTTCGTCGGATTATTTGATTAATTTGAAGCACATATGATGCATGAAAATGGTAAACTAAGTCGTTGTCATTATTGGATAGATGTAAAACCGACAACTATCCTAAAGGAGTATTCACGATGATTAAAAAGGCTTTTTCCACGTTACTGTCGGCAGTTTTCTGTTTAACGCTATTATTGGGCTGCTTCACATCTTCTCAAGCCGAAGATTATTTCAACATCAATATCGATGTGCTTGATATGGACAGCTTAAATAGCAACGAATACGTAACGCGCAATCTATCCTCTCAGTCCCAAGGCATCAGCGTAAGTAAATACATCAGCGATTCCAGCGAGCTTGCTGTACCTGTTAGGCTAACGCTTGTTCAAACGGACTCCAACACCTTGCTTTTTGACAAGGATTATGGCTATCAAAGCGGCACGTTTGATAGCGGTGTTATCTATCTTCCTTATGTAGATAGCCGAACCATCCCTTATCTGGTCACGCTTTACGTGGCTGATTACACCTATGCCATGCCTTTCATGCACCTCATGCCTCGCCTTGAGTACAACGGTGCAAGCACCTACGGGTTACGCCTTCGCGACATCGCCCCTGGTCTATACACAGACTGGCTGATGGGCACGATGATCGATCTTGACTCGCTGCGCTCTGGCGCCAGCCAATCCATTGACATTTGCGCGAGCAACTCCTATATCATCGGTCAGGCAAATGTTTGGATGCAGGGCGATTCAGTCTGCGTTGATACAAGCTTTTATGACTCGGCCAATGTCCAGATCAACACCTGTTCTCTCTATATGATTACCAATTGCTCAGAAGCGGGCAATGGCGCATCCGCCTCCCAGTTCTCCAACTATTCCCTTGGACAATCCATTGATGTGTCGGGCGCAAGCTCTGCACTCTTGTATATGCCCATGCAGGTGAGCTACAACACAGACGGTTTGAGCACATTTAGCTACAGCGCTTCCTCCTCTCAGCAAGCCCTATGGCAAAGCAATATCGCATGCGGTGCATCCCAAGAATCCTATGCACAGGATGACTACACCGCCGACATTCAGACCGACAGCAGCGGTTGGGATGATAATAGCGGCTGGGATACAGGCAGCGGCTGGGATACAGGCAGCGGCTGGGACGACAACAGTGGTTGGGATGATAACAGCGGCTGGGATACAGGCAATGGCGATGATTTCTTTGACAATGAGCCCATTGAGGCAAATCCCGATGACGGAACCATCTACTATGACGATGGCTGGGACGATACCAGCGGTTCTGACGATTGGTCAAACGACTGGTAATCCTACAAATGCATAACAAAACAAAAGCCCTGCTTACCAGCTGTAAGCAGGGCTTTCTAGCGTCAAAAAAGCTCGCTGCTGCGATCTTTTTCACCGGGGCTATCGCCTCTTTTTTCTGCACTTCGTCCCTGCTCGCTAACGCTCTGGGGCGGGACTACGTGTAGGGAACCGTTGCTTCGCAAAGTCTTGAAAGCACCGCGCAATAGACGAGCGAAGCTCCGCTGCTTTCGGATTACAATCGAAGGATTTCGATCCTCCGATGCCTCCTTTAGGTTATCTGAACTTATGAACGTCCCCTTATTCTCCAAACCCGCCATTGATCCCTATGATCTGACCCGTGATAAAGCCTGCGCTATCCCCGCAAAGAAAGACGAGTGCGCCCGCGATATCCTCAGGCGTTCCAAGCCTGCCAACGGGGGTTTCTTCTTTGAGCTGGGCAAGGGTCTGGGCATCATAGCACGAGAGCATATCGGTTTGAATCACGCCCGGGCAAATGCAATTGACCGTGATGCCGCTTGGTGCGACTTCCTTTGAAAGCGCCTTCGTCATGCCGATAAGCCCCGCCTTTGAGGCGGAGTAATGCACCTCGCAGCTCGCGCCCGCCTGCCCCCAAATGCTGGATACATTCACAATCCTGCCATCCTTTTGGGAGATCATCTGGGGGAGCACCGCTTTGGTGACATAAAATGCACTGCTAAGGTTTGTTTGCAGCATATGCTGCCACTGCTCGTCGGTGATATCCGTGAAGAGCATTTGCTGAGCGATCCCCGCATTATTGATCAGCACATCGATATGACGCAGCTGCAAAAGTGCTTCCTGGCAGCCAGCTCGTGCTGATTCGCCATCTGATACATCGCAGCAAATTGGGATGGCGCCTGTTTTCGCTGCCAGCGCCTGTGCTGCGTCTTCGCTCTTGAGATAAAAGAACGCCACTCGGTAGCCCGCCTTAGCAAACGCCAAAACCGCCGCCGCGCCAATGCCTCGGCTCCCGCCCGTAATCAATGCCGTCCTCATTTTCTCATTCACTCCTTTGCACTGCCTGTTTTTAGAACATCTTCTTTTTAAAGAGCAATATCACTGCGCCTAGGCTTGCCACCAGCGAAATGCCGACCACAATCGCAAAGCCGACGGACGATCCCTCAAACGGAACAGGCACGTTCATGCCCCACAGCGATGCAAAGATCGTCGGCACTGCCAGCACCACCGTAACGCTTGTGAGCACCTTCATGACGTTGTTGAGGTTATTGCTGATAATCGAAGCAAACGCGTCCATTGTGCCTGACATGATATCGCGGTAAATGGCGCACATCTCCATTGCCTGTTTGTTCTCGATGATGACATCGTCCAGCAATTCGCTATCCTCTGGATATTTTCTCAGCATATCAAGGCGCATCAGCTTTTCAAGCACTAGCTCGTTGCCCTTAAGGCTTGTGGAGAAGAACACAAGGCTCTTTTCCAACTTCATCATTTGCAGCAGCTCTTGGTTGCGCATGCTCGCCTGCAAACGCTCCTGCACGAATATGCTCGCCTTATCGATCTGCTTGAGGTAGGAGAGGTAACGGGAGGCATTTCGGTTGAGCATCTGGAGGATGAAGCGAGTGCGCTTGAATGTCCAAAATCCCCTCACGCGCTCCTCCGTGAAATCCGAAACAATCGAGCTATCTCGCGTTGACACGGTGATGATCACGTCATCCACCATGATGATGCCCATCGGGAACGTCGTGTAGCTATAGCCATTGTCCTCCGCTTCCACATAAGGAACGTCAACAATGATCAGCGTTTGATCGTCATTTCTTTCGATACGTGCGCTTTCCTCTTCATCAAGCGCTGCCTGCAAGTAGGTCGGGTCAAGCGCAAACCGTGCGTTCAGGCCCTCGATCTCCTCGCGTGTTGGATTTTGAAGATGCACCCAGCAGCCCTTCTCAAGCGTGCTGATTTCATTGAGGTGGTCATCCACCGTCAAATAGATTTTTTTCATAACAAAAAACCTGCCTTTCTGCGTCCGCATAGCGGATATGCTCTCAGGCAGGTTCGAAAGCAAAGCTTACATACGGCTGATCAGAGCCGCTGCGATATTTGCCGAATGCCCGGAGCTACATGAAACTGTGGAAATGGTATCTTGAACTGTGTTTCGACTATAAGGGTCCGCGTCCACTGTTGCTCCTCCTCTCGGCTTTGGGGTGATTTGATCCCTCTTGGTATCATAGCTGTTTTGCCCTCAAGTGTCAATGAATTTATCGCAGCATATTCGCAATTATTTGAGTCCAAGTCGAGTATCATTCGCTGCTTTTTAGGCAAACAAAAAACGGGCATACCACCGCTTTGTGATCTGTCCGTTTTATGTTACATTCTGTTGTAAGGCTTTTTTTGCCTTATGCGCACTATTGGCAAAACTCTCGGGGATTGCTTTTCGCATTAACCCAAGAACATCATCACGATGGACAAGCCAACGAAAATACCAGCGCAAATTTTGGTTAGGAGTGCAAGCTTTGCATCCATGCCTCTTGCCTTGTTTTTTCCAAAGAATGTTTCAGCAGCACCACCAATAGCGCCCATGCCGCTTCTCTCGCTGCTCTGCAATAGAACAGTTACGATCATAACCAGTGACGCTATCAAAAGCAGGATGCCAACAATCCATTGTAACACGCTCATTAAGGTTCCCTCCTCGGTGAATATAGACATATTATATTAGCATTATTGATATGAAAAAGCAAGTGTTATTGCGGAAAACTGAAATCTATGTACATGAAGCTGCTTCAAATCCGCTGCTCGATCTCCATCGCGCGCTTTGCTTCGTCCTGATGCTTCTTGAGCCAGACCATCAGCACCGCCACATCCGCAGGATTGACTCCTGGGATTCTGCCTGCTTGGCTGAGGCTCTGGGGGCTTTTTGCCTTGAGCTTCTGCCTTGCCTCAATGCGCAGGCTTTGGATTTGGTCATAGTCCACATCGCTTGGAATCAGCCAGTTTTCCATCGCGCGTGCACGCGCTACCTGCGCCTGCTGTTTCTTGAGGTAGCCATCATACTTCACCGCAACCTCCACCTGTTGGCGGATATCTGCGCTAAACGCCTCAATCTCAGGACAGAGCTCGCTCAGCTCCTCTATGCTCACATCGGGGCGGCGAAGCAAATCTTCCGCCAAAAGCGTCGCATGGGTTTCAGGCTGCTGATGCGCGCCCAGCCACATGTCACGTTCCTGCGATGCGGGCAGCTTATGCCCAGCCAGCGCGTCATGAAGTTCCTTCGTCTGCGCGATCTTCTTCTCCATCACCTGCATCCTGCGGTCATCCGCAAGTCCGCGTGCATGGCTCAGTTCCGTCAGCCTCAGGTCTGCATTATCCTGACGAAGCAGCAGCCGATACTCGCAGCGGCTCGTCATCATGCGGTAAGGCTCGTCCGTGCCCTTTGTGCACAGGTCGTCCACCATCACGCCGATGTAGCCCATATCCCTTGTGATGATGATCGGCTCTTGCTCCTTTAGGTAACACGCCGCGTTCATCCCCGCCAACAGCCCCTGCGCTGCTGCTTCCTCATAGCCCGACGTACCGTTGATCTGCCCCGCAAAGTACAGCCCCTCAACCCGTCTGCTTCCAAGCGTGAGCCTCAGCTCCGTCGGGTCGATGCAGTCGTACTCAATCGCGTACGCCAGCCTTACCAGCTCCGCGCGTTCCATCCCGCGAACCGTGCGGTATATCTGCCACTGCACGCGCTCCGGCATGCTCGTGCTCAGCCCCTGCACATACCATTCAGGACTATATTCGCCCTCAGGCTCAAGGAACAGCTGATGCCGATCCTTATCCGCAAACCTCCGCACCTTATCCTCAATGCTCGGGCAATACCTCGCGCCCGTGCCCTTGATCTCGCCGCTGAACATCGGCGACAGGTGCATATTCTCCCTCAGGATACGGTGCGTTTCCTCATTCGTATACGTCAGGTAGCACGCCGAGCGATTCTCAAGCGGGTATTTCACCCCGATATCCTGCGCCTCAGCCACCGTCAAAAACGAAAACGGCACGATCGGGTCATCGCCCTCCTGCTTTTCCATTTTGTCAAAGTCGATGCTTCTCGCGTCCACGCGTGCAGGCGTCCCCGTCTTAAACCGACGCAGCTCAAACCCCAAATCCTCCAGCGACTTAGAAAGTCCCTCAGCCCTTAGCAGTCCCTGCGGGCCGCTATCCTTGGTATACTCGCCAATGATAATCCTGCTCTTTAGGTACACCCCGCTACAAATGATGCACGCCCTACACAGTAGTTTCTCACCCGTCATCGTCACAATGCCGTTCACCGCGCCGCCGCTCGTCAGGATCTCTCTCGCTTCCCCTTGACGGATCGTCAAGTTCTCCGTCCCAAAAAGCGTTCTGAGCATATCATCTTGATAGCGCTTCTTATCCGCTTGTGCCCTCAAACTATGCACCGCTGGGCCCTTGCCGCTATTGGGCATCCTACTCTGCAAAAAACTGCGGTCAATCGTCAGTCCCATCTCTCCGCCCAGCGCATCCACCTCGCGTACCAGATGACCCTTCCCCGTGCCGCCAATCGAAGGATTGCACGGCATCAGCGCAACGCTGCCTAAATCAAGCGTCACAAGGAGCGTCTTATTCCCCATCCTTGCTCCCGCCAGCGCTGCCTCGCACCCCGCATGCCCTCCGCCTATCACAATCAAATCATATTGCATTCCATATCTCTCCTTCGCAGCCACCACAAACCATGCACCAGCTGCGTTACCTATCATACCGCACATTCACCCGCGGAGCAAGAAAAAAGTTGTGGGGGGACGGGAGACGGGGGACGAGGAGGACGAAGGGGGAACGGGGGGCTGTTGCAAAACAGCCGTTATCTTACAGAATAGTAGTAAACACACAAACNNAAGTAATTCGCAGGTGGATTTTGTTGCTATTGCCTTTTGAAAAGACTTCTGCAACAGCCCCACCCCACAATAGGAGCTTCGCTCTCTAAATTGCCCTTGACCCATTGTTTCTGTGCTTTGCACGGAAATCGTGAGGGAAATGGGGAGATGTTCTCATCCGAAGATGAAATGAAAACATAATAAAAAAGCTCCGCTTCCCTTTCGGGTGCGAAGCACTAACTTGGAGACACAAATCATATTTTAGTTTCGAACAAATATGAAATAAAGACCAGCACGACACCACTCTCGAAGGTATCGAAGGGCTCACCCTCTGATTCTTGTTCCGAATGTCAGCGACATATAGAAGGGCGAAGCTCCGGTGGTTTCGGAACTTTGCGCAGCATGGGTTCCCTACACGTAGTCCCGACCGAGAGCGCGGCGAACAAGGCGCTGGTGCGAAGCCGTCGGAAAAGATCGCCAAAGGCGAGTTTTTCCGACGACCTAGGCTTGCCCCAGGTATTCTTCCAAGCATTGGTTCTTGTCCAGCATCGTGAGACTATGCTCCGTCCCTACGTAGCGTACATGCCAACACTCCGCGATAATGCCTGTGATATCCTCTTTATCCTCTTGATAACGAATGATAAACCCATAGTCCCAGCAGTTTTTCGTCAGCCAAATCTGTTGCTTCGTGCCTTTGAAAGTCGTGCCAGCGACCGTGATATCAAATGCGAGCCCTGTATGGTGCTCGCTTGCGCCAGGGTCTGCTACCGTGAGCTTCGTGGCAGAGGTGGCTCTTGACTTGCTCATGCCCTCGCTCTGATACTCCGCTACCTGCTGATCAAAAAGCGTCTGCTGGTACTTAAAGCTACGATAGCCCGCGCTGACCTGCCAATCGGAGATGCCCTCCCCAATCGCAGCTTCAAACATCGTTTGCAGCGCTGCCACTGCCGTGCGGTCGCCTTCGATTGCATTTCCTTTGATATTCGCCGCAGAGGACGGGATGACGTTTTTGAGCGTCACCAAGTCCTCCGGCATATAATCCTTATCAACCGTATTCTTGCTATTGACCAGAATCGGCAGTTCACTTGGGTCAAAGGCTTTTGGCTCGCTTGCTTTCTTTGCATCCGCTGCGTAGAGCGCGGCGAGCGTCATCTGTGCTGCGATGCCGTCCACATCAAGCCCGTTTTGCCGCTGAAAAAGGCGAACGGATTCCTGCGTCCCGCCGCCAAAATCACCATCCACCGCGCCGCTATAATAGCCGAGTTCCTTGAGACGCGCCTGCATAAGGCTGACCGTCTCGTTTTTGTCGCCCTTGCTCAGGGACGACGGCGTTATATCGGGCGTAGGCGTTGGCACAAAGGTTTGCGCTAAGTCGCTATACAGTACATTCAGCGTATTTTCGCCCGCAACCCCATCGCTTTCAAGCTCGTGCTGCTCTTGGAACGCCTTCACCGACTCCGCTGTCCCCGTGCCGTATGCGCCGTCCACCTCACCGCTGTAGTACCCAAGATCCTTAAGCCGTTGCTGAGCCTTCTTGACCCCATCGCCCTTGATGCCGATTTTCAGCAATACCGCCGTTGGTGCAGGCGTATTGTATGGATCAATCGTAACGCTCATCATGCTTTGCACATTTGCGGTCGGCGTTGGCGTTGCGCTGCGCTCCGTTTGCAGCGTATTGTAATCGCTGATGGTTCTTGGTGCGAGTACCGCAACCACGATCACCAACGCAACAATCAGAGCAATCATTAGTATCGTCGTAATCTTTGGGATACGCATTCGTTATTTCACCCCTTTTGCCAAAGTGGCGCAGGATAATGCCCTTCCTCCGTCATTTGTCTAAGTGCATCCGACACCAGCTCCTTGTCCTCAAGGTAGGTGACGCCATGCCACTTATCAGACGTTGTATGAACCGTAACCACTGCATTGTTCGCGCGAAGCTGCTCATCCACAACCGTTGGGAGGTAGAATTCTGCCTTCCCTGTTTTGTCTGCCAGCCCCTTTACGAGGAATTTCTCAAAGCTATCTTGCAAAAGCTTCATCATCACGCTTGGGAAACCCCACATATTCATGCTGACAATCGTCTCAGACGACAGCATCGTGTAATTTTCGCCGTCCTCCGTCATCAGCGGCCCGTCCACGCTTGAAATGATATGCGTGCGCTCCGTGATATCAACCAGCTTGCTCTCCTCATTCAGGCTGCATACACCGCGCGACACATGCCCTGTTTCGCTTAGCGTGTTTTTGAGCAAATAACCCACCATCGTCATATCACGGTCATTTTCGAGGCTTACGAGGTGATCGTAGCAGAGCTTAAACGCATTTGCGCCATAGTAGTCATCCGCATTGATCGCACAGAACGGGCCATCCACCAAATGCCTTGCAGCCAGCACCGCATGCCCTGTTCCCCACGGTCTCTGGCGGTCTTTGGGCGGCGGCGTGCCGTTTGGCAGGTCGCTCAGCTCCTGATAGGCATAGTCAATCTGCATATGATGGCTCACGCGGTCACCCAGCACGTCCCTGAAATCCTTCTCATTCTCCTGCTTGATCACGATCACCGCGCGCTCAAAGCCTGCACGCTTCGCATCAAACAATGAAAAATCCAGAATCAGCTCACCATTGGGTCCAATTGGATCCATCTGCTTGAGCCCGCCGTATCGGCTACCCATGCCTGCCGCCATAATGACCAAAACAGGTTTATTCATGTCCTGTAGTCCCTCCTGCTAGTGTTTTTATAATGCTGACCATCTCGTCCCAGTGTGCATCCATCTCCCGCAGCAGCTTGAGCTGCGTTTTGGCACGCACCAGATTATGATCGGGATAAGCCACCTTAAAATAAACATCACCATTGAGATAGTCTCCCAAAAAGCGAATCATACATTCAAGCGTCATCATTTTTGCACCCACGGGCAAGGAATCGATCTCTGCCTCTGTCAGGCTTTCCTTCACCTCACCCAGGAATCCCTCGGCATATGCCTTGTACATCGGCAGGCTGAGCTCAACCAGATCAAGGTTTTGCTCGTCCTCCGCCGCCGTATTGGCACCGTAGCGAATCGCGTCCCCAAAATCGTACGCGGTAAGCCCGGGCATCACCGTATCAAGGTCGATCGCGCACAGGCCTTTGCCCGTCGCCTTATCGATCAGCACATTATTGAGCTTGGTATCATTATGCGTCACGCGCAGCGGCAGCAGACCCGCTTCACAGCCATCCACAAGCGTACTTGAAAATGCCTCGTACTCATACGCCGCTTCCACCATCTCAGCCACGTCTTTCCCGCGTCCCATCGCGTCGCGCCGCACCGCATCCCCAAACGTATCAAACCGCTTGGGCGTGTGATGGAAGTCCACAATGGTTTCATATAAAGAGCTTGTATCAAAACCGCTGAGCATATTCATAAAGCGGCCGAAAATACGCCCCGCTTCACGCATGACATTCACGTCATCTGTCGTATCATAGCTGACCGCACTATCAATAAACCGATACATGCGCCAGAAATCACCATTTCGGTCCACGCTATAGCTCGCGCCATCGCGGGTCTTGCACAGGTCGATCGTCTCTCGCGTCGGGTCGCCGCCGCTTCTTTTGATTTCTTCTTTTAAATGGTCCGTCACGCGCATCATATTATCCAGTACCTGATCAGGTCTTGGGAAAGCCACCTGATTGATGCGCTGCAATATGTAATGTACATTTTCCTGCTGCCCATCGCATGCAAGTAAATACGTATCGTTGATATGCCCGCCGCCAAAGGGGATCGGCTTTGTGCACAATCCCGCTGTTATAAACTGCTCCGCTAACGTCTCCACCTCATCGATTCCAAGCCGCATCGGTAAGATCATTCCCTTCGCTCATCTTAAAAAAGCATGACGTGACCCGTCATGAAATGTATTATAACATGGTTTTCATTTGGCAACAATCCCTACCTCTGCCAAGCTCTGGATTGCTGCGCATTACTCAGCATATGTTCCGCTCTATATTTTGTGCAGGCATGGCGCAAAGCGCAGTGTTTGCAGTATTGTAACAACTGGCAGCATATCCTCACTTTACTTTTATCTCTGCGATTGCTACAATATAATAAATAATCCAGCGACAATTCAAAAAAGGAGCTTTTAACATATGAAAACAATTCAATGGGGCATTTTGTCCACAGGCTCAATTGCAAACACATTTGCGAAGACCGCCGCCCAAATGAACGGAGAAATCGAAATTGGCGCCGTCGCCTCCCGCAATCTCCCAAATGCGCAGGCATTCGCCCAAACCTATGGAATCAAAAAGGCCTATGGCAGCTATGAGCAGCTCGCCACAGACCCCGACATTGACATCGTATATGTCGCTACCCCGCACAGCCGTCATTTTGAGGACATGATGCTCCTGCTGACAAACGGCAAGCACATCCTATGCGAGAAGAGCTTCACCGTAACCGCAGATGAAGCCCGCTGGATTTACAACTTCGCCAAGGAAAAGAACCTACTGGTGATCGAAGCGTTCTGGACCAAGTTTCTGCCGATATACAGAGAACTGGAGCAAAGGCTTGCCAGCGGCGTGATTGGCGACATTCGCATGGTCACCGCCCAGTACGGCTACCAGACATCGCCTGCGCGTCACGAGCGCAAGATGAACCCCGATCTCGCAGGCGGTGCGCTCCTTGACATTGGCGTGTACTGCATCGGCTTTGCCGCGATGATCCTCGGGTACAAGCCCGACGAGATCAGATCCCTGATGCATATCAACGAAGTGGGTACCGACACCCAAGATGCCATCATCCTTCGCTACGGCAATGCCTCCGCCGTGCTAACCTCCGCCATCGGCATCAACACCCCCGTAAACGCCGTGATCTTTGGCACCCTCGGGCATATTGATGTTGAAAATTTCAAAAATCCCCAAGCCTTCACCATCGTGCTTGACAGCGGCGATACGGAGCGCTTTGAGCTGCCCTTTGATGTGAACGGCTACGAGTACCAGATGCGCGAGGCAGTCAACTGCCTAAACGAAGGCAAGATACAAAGCGACATCATGACCCCCAAGCAATCCATTGGCGTGATGAAGATCATGGACAAGGCACGCGCAAAGGGCGGTCTTCGCTTCCCCTTTGAGCAGGGCTAAAAGAGCAGATTCGCGTTTAATATCAGCACGTAAATCAGCGTCCCGCCGCCGATGCTCAGCAATGAGTTATGCTTCCACTTATGCAGAAAATAAATGGCTGCCAATGCCGCTATTTCTGGAATGGCAAAGGGCGCGGCTGTGAAGTTAACCGACTTTAGGCAGTACACAATCAAAAGACCCATCATCGCAGGGGGCAGCGCTTTGCCTAGGAACAGCACGGTGCGGGGGACTTGGCGCTTTTCAGGGAATATCCAAAAGGGCAGGAAGCGCGTGAGGATGGTCGCAGCTGCGATCATCAGTATGGTAATCAGGGTTTGGCTGCTTGTCAAAGTTTGCATACGCGTTCTCCTCCGATCAGCAATGCTGCCAGTATGACCAGCATCGCTGGAATAATGAAGCTCTGCGTGCCAAAAATCAACAAGCATATAACCGTCGCCGCTACGCCGATCAGCGCAGAGGGGCGGTTTTCCTTTTGCTCCCACTTATCCAAAAAGAGCACGAATATCAGCGCCGTCAGCACAAAGTCAAGCCCCGGGATGGTGAACGTCATCATCTCGCCAAGGATACCGCCAACCAGCGTCGCGCCTACCCAATACAGATAGTCCAGCGCAGAAATCGCCAGATAGAAGTCCTTTTTGTTGATGTTTTCAGGGGGCTCTACCGAGCAAACGATGGAAAAGGTTTCGTCGCAAAGAAAGAACACCAGCAGATTGCGCACCCAGCCCATGCCGCGATATTTGGGGATCACGCTCAGCCCGTAAAACAAATGGCGCGCATTGACCATCAGAGTCATCACAAAGACCTGAATCGGATCAAACGCCATGGTCAGCAGGGTAATCGCGACATACTGCATGCTTCCGCAAAATGCCACCATGCTCATCAAAACCGACCAAAAAACACTATATCCCTTTGATGCCATGAGCACGCCATAGGCTATGCCAAGGCAGGAAAACCCCATGAGTACGGGCAGTGTATGTACAAAAGCAGCCTTCACCGCTATTTTTGCTCTGCTGCTCAGCGATTGCTCAGCTACACTTGAAGCCTCCATCGTATCTCATCCCTTTCGTAAAAACAGAGTTAGAGATCATCGTAACACTACGGCATTTGATTGACAAGAATGATCATGTTCTTATGCTGTATTTGTTTCCGCAAAAAAGCCGCCATGCATAGTTGCACAGCGGGGGCTATCGCCCTTTTTATTATATTGTTTCACTATGACCGCACAGCGACTGAGGGCTGTCGCCCTTTTTATTATATTATTTCGCTATGAGCGCACAGCAGCTGGGGCTATCGCCCTTTTTATTATATTGTTTCACTATGAGCGCACAGCAGCGGGGGCTGTCGCCCTTTTTATTATATTTATTGTTTCGCTATGAGCGCACAGCAGCGGGGGCTGTCGCCCTTTTTATTATATTGTTTCGCTATGACCGCACAGCAGCTGGGGGGTTATCGCCCTTTTTATTTTACTGAGAAACGATAGACCGTCAGGGTATCATAGGTATCCTGCGGGCGCAGGACAATGCTTTGGAAATGCGGCTGATGGATAGCGTCGGGATAGTGCTGGGTTTCTAGGCAAAGCCCTGCGCACCGTCCGTATGCCGCGCCGCCCTTGCCGACATAGTCCAGTCCCTGACCCGTGTAGCACTGAACGCCGGGCTGGTCGGTGATCACGTCCATCACGCGGCCTGTCTTGGGCGAGTAGAGCGTTGCGATGGTCTTGGTTATCTTGTCACCGCCAGCGCAGTAGTTAAAGTCTACGCCGCCTGCTGCTTTCATGATCTCAACTTCATCGGTCTTGGCCAGCACGTCGCCGACGCGGGTCAGCTTGTCAAAGCCATAGGGCACATCTGCAACGGGGATCAGCTTGCCTGTTGGAATGAGGTCAGGTCTGACTTCATTGACATAGTCGGCATTGATCACGAGCTCCAAATCATCAACGCTTCCTGCATCATGTCCATCCAGATTGAAATAGGCATGGTTGGTGAGGTTAACGATGGTGGTCTTGTCGGTCTTGGCATGATAGTGAATGCCGAGCTCATTCTCCTCATTGAAGGTATAATCGACCACCACATCCAGCTTTCCGGGGAAGTTTTGGTCACCATCCGGACTGGTGAGTGCGAGGGTGAGGGTTGCTACGCCGTTTTCCTGGGATGTCTTCGCATCCCACATATGCATGTTAAAGCCCACAGGACCGCCGTGCAGGTTGTTTTCACCATTGTTTTTGCCAAGGGTATAGGTCTTGCCTTCCAGATCGAAGGATGCGCCGGCAATGCGGTTGCCAACGCGGCCGATCAATGCACCCATGCTGCCGCAAACACCTGCATACATCGACACATCATCAAAACCAAGGTTGACATCCGCTAGGCTGCCATCTCGGTCCGGCACGATAATCTTGGTCACAACGCCGCCAAAATCAATGATGGAAACGCTTGCGCCGCGGCTGTTTGCCAAGGTGTACTCCGTGATCACCGCTCCTGTAGGCGCGTTGCCGCAAGGTCTTGTGGATATACTCATGAGTGGTAGCCTCCTAAATAATTATTCAATATATAACATGATGTTATTGTAGCGCAATCGAATCTGTGGGTCAAGAGAAATCCTACCAAGCTATTTTTCGGGTAAATATTTCAGATTATTACAATTTTAAGGCGTATTCATTGCGATTTTCCACTTTTCCACATGGTTCATTGTGGAAAACCATCCCTCTTATGTGGGAAACCAGTGGGAAAGCCCCTTTGTTTGATAGGATAACGGTTTATAATGTGTACTGTCTCCGTAGCGTATCATTTTACTCACTCAATGAAGTGTACCGCGCGGCAGAAGTTTCGTGGTTTTCGCTCAGCATGCCCGTTTCAAATGTTAAAGTCATTGTTTTTTCATTGCAAAATTTAATGAAATGTGGAAATCAAGTGGAAAGTCATCCCTATCCCTTATGTATTCAAACATTTACGTTTTCCACATTCCCACATTCCCATTTTTATACCTATATTTAGCGTTGACTTGCTCGTCCATACACCATACAATGTAATCATTCGCAAATTAAGCTATGATCAGCAGGATCAGTAGCGCATACTTACGACAAATGAAGGAGTCGTTGACCATGATCAATTCCATCAAGAAACGTGACGGACGTATTGTTCCTTTCGATGTACAGAAGATCGCTAATGCGATTGAAAAGAGCTTCATTGCAAGCGGCAACATGAACAACTATAAGGTCGCCTTAGAGCTGGCCAATGTTGTGATGTCTCAGCTGGACAGCGACGAATCCATCCCTGCCGTGCCAACGGTGTCGCAGGTACAGGATACCGTCGAGCGCGTCCTCATTGAGAAGGGCTTTGTTCGCACTGCAAAGGCATATATTCTCTATCGCGCTGAGCGCAGCCGCATCCGCTCGATGAACACCCGCCTCATGCAGGTGTATGAGGATATCGTCAGCAAAAACAGCGATGATATGGATACCGCGCATAAGCACAGCCAAGAAAGCGACACGGCGATGGGTCGTATGCTTCAATTTGGCAGCGAGGGCTCGACTCAGTTCTACGAGATGTTTGTCCTGAACCCACGCTTTACCAAGGCGCATATGGAGGGCGATATCTACATCCATGATTTGGACTTTTACACGCTCACCACCACCAACTGCCAGATCGATCTGCTCCATCTGTTTGACGGCGGCTTTTCAACCGGTCATGGCGTGCTTCGTGAGCCAAAGGATATTTACAGCTATTCCGCGCTCGCATGCGTCGCCATTCAGGCCAATCAAAACGATCAGCACGGCTGCCAGAGCATTGTCAACTTTGACTACGGTCTCGCTCCGGGCGTGAAGAAAACCTATGTGAAGCGCTTCCGCGATAATCTCGCAAGTGCACTTGAGCTGCTTGGTCATGTGGAAAGCGCAGCGGATCATGCCGCCGCTATCATTGATGCGCTCTACGACGAGATTGGGAAAAAGCCCCAGATTACGCCCGATGCCCAGTATGATGCCGCTGTCCTTTTGAAAATTGCCGAGCTTATGCCAAATGCCAGCGAAGGAACGCATCTGCGTATCCTTGACTTTGCCTGCGAGCGCGCAGAAAAGGAAACGGACCAGACAACCTATCAGGCGATGAAGGCATTGCTTCACAACCTGAACACCATGAACAGCCGCGCTGGTGCACAAGTGCCGATTTCAGGTCTTAACTACGGCATGGACACCTCTCCCGAGGGGCGCATGGTGGTCAAAAACCTGCTGCTCGCAACCGAGGCAGGTCTTGGCGCAGGCGAAACGCCTACCTATCCCATTCAGATTTTCCGCGTGAAGGAAGGCATCAGCTACAACCCGGGCGATCCCAACTATGACCTCTATCGCCTTGCCATCCGCACCAGCACCACGCGCAACTACCCCAACTTCAGCTTTGTCGATGCGCCCTTTAACAAGCAGTACTATAAAGAAGGCGACCCCCAGACCGAAATCGCCTACATGGGCAGCCGCACGCGCGTGATCAGCAATGCATTTGACCCGTCCCGCGAAATCTGCAACCGCCGCGGCAATCTTTCATACACCACCATCAACCTGCCCCGAATCGCCATGAACGCCAAGGGCGATATGCAGTGGTTCTTTGAGGAGCTGAAGCGCACGATGGACCTTGCAATCGCTCAGCTTGACGAGCGCTTTGAGATCATCGCCAAAAAGCGCATCCGCAACTTCCCCTTCCTCATGGGCGAAGCGGTATGGATTGACAGCGAGACCCTCGACTTTGACGATCCGCTGAGCGAAGCACTCAAGCACGGCACGCTTTCCATCGGCTTCATCGGCCTTGCAGAAGCCCTTGTTGCCCTGCGCGGCAAGCATCACGCCGAGGATTCCAGCAGCCAAAACCTTGGTCTGGATATCATCGGCTACATGCGCAAGTACCTTGACGATCTCAGCTGCGAGCGCAAGCTCAACTACGACCTGCTCGCTACCCCCGCCGACGAACTAGGCGAGCTACTCGTGTCGCTTGACGCGGCAAGGTTTGGCGTGCGCGAAGGCATCACAGACCACGGCGCATATACCGATTCGTTCTGCGTCCCTGCGTCCTGCGCCGTCAGCGCCATGGAAAAGGTCACCATCGAGGCGCCCTACCACTCGCTAACCAATGGCGGGCATATCTGCGCCATCCAAATGGACAGCGACACGATTCAAAATCTGGATACTTTTGAAAAGGTCGTTCGCCATATGCATGATCAGGGCGTCGGTTATGGTTCCATCAGCGTACCGGCCTCAGCTGAATCAAGCCAGAGATAGCACCTCTACACTATATAAAATGTGACATTTTTGCATATTGCCAGCGAAAATCTACGAAATTATTTATTTTCAATGTGGATATCTTGTGGAAAAGACGCGTAATCCCTTGCGGGGGCTATATTTCGTGTTTTCCACATATCCACATTGATGAATTTATATCCATATTTAGTGTTGACTTGTGTGCCAATACACCATATAATGTTGTTGCTCGCACGTTTGGCCACTATCCCTAGGGGTTGGGTCAGCCGTGTGCAACTCAAAACAAATGAAGGAGTCCAATGATAATGATTAAATCCATCAAGAAGCGTGACGGACGAATCGTTCCTTTCGACGCGGAGAAAATCGCAAGCGCCATCGAAAAGAGCTTTATGGCTAGCGGCAGTAAGAAAACCTCAGAAACAGCAGAGGAACTAGCCGCGCTTGTTTTAACTGAACTCGATAGCAATGAAGCGATCCCCGCAGTACCCACCGTTGAGCAGGTGCAAGACACGGTTGAAAGCGTACTGATTGAAAAGGGCTTTGTTCGCTCTGCCAAGTCATATATCCTCTACCGCGCAGAGCGCAGCCGCGTACGTGAAATGAACACGCGCTTGATGAAAATCTTTGAAGACATCGCATACAAAGATGCAGCTGACAGCGACA
>LFRM01208106.1_pt1 | contig 18257 bp, 20 predicted proteins | sample 618341 | NCBI WGS metagenome assembly LFRM01 (sample SAMN03654438, study PRJNA283298) | anaerobic digester metagenome | isolation source: pool of bioreactors CSTR01a, CSTR02a, and CSTR03a thermophilic anaerobic... | place: Denmark: Kgs. Lyngby | collected 2014-05-21 | reverse complement strand
CTTCTGGGTTCTCTCAATCTTTGCCATTGTAATCACTCCTCTTTCGGCATGAAGCCGTATTTTGTCCGCAGCGAGTGGATGCGCTGGACGTATTCGATGTATTCGGCGTCGTCACGGAAGGCGGTTCCGACAAGCGAGTGGAAGATCGTCGTGTGGGCCTTGAGCCAGTTCTCGTCCATGGGCTTGCCGACGGCAACCTCACGGTCGAGGGGCTCGCCGATCTGGTTCTTGACGTAGCGGACGACTCCGTCCTCGCCAAGGACGCAGCGCTGGAGGGCGTCGAACATCATGCCGTCTTCTGCGAGACGGAGCGAGTGACCGTGCACGGTCGCACCACGGATGCCGNNTCGGTCTCGATGAGTTCCTTTGCGTACTTCTCGAGGTCACGCTCACGGCACTCGACGATCTGACGGCCGGAGAGCGTACCGGGGTCGATACCGCGGAAGCGGTACATCTCGGCGTAGGTCCGCTGGTAGGGCTGCGAGGGGGCGTTGAACATCGAGTCTGCAAACTGGATGTAACGAATCCGGTCGCCTGCCTTCGCACCCTCGGTGGGCTTGACGAGCTTGCGCATGGGGCAGTCGGGCTCCTGCTGCTCGGCAAGCGGCGGGTGGGCGCTCGGGTACGCCGATCCGGGGGCGCGGTGGCCGAGGATCAGCACGATGTCCTCATCAGTTACGGAACGAACCTTCTCAAGCTTGTGGTTGGGGTTCATCTGCTTGCGCCGGTTTTCGGCGACGATCGATGTCCCTGGACCATACTGGGGCGTGTATGCCATATTTCAATTCACCTCAAAGCGACTGATATCTTATCCTTTTCCTGTCTAGAACGAATTCCAGCCATATTTCCAGGTATTGGGTGCTCTTTTGCTCACCGTTGCGGCCGGATAATCACCGGGCATTCCTTGCTGCGGGGGTCCGTAAGGCCGATGAGAGTTTGATCAGCATCAGGACCGTACTTCGCGTAGTCAACAAGCGTCGGGGCCGATTTCATGAACCTGCCTTCCTGGAGCTGGTAGGGGAATCCCACAAAGAAACCGTCGCAGAGCGTCCGGATCTCATCGATGACAGAGGGATTCTCGACCTCCAGGATGATCTCCCCAACCTGGACACGGAGCGCGACTTGAGCGTCGCCGACCTGGATCACCCTGCGATCCGAATGCGGATTCGGGCTTCCTCGTGCCGGCCCATACGGGACCGTCTTCGGCAGGCCGGGGCCGTGGACCACCATCCGGCGGATGCCGGCAATGCCGGTGAGCATATTGAGCAGGCGTTCGGCAGTCTCAGGCTTGAGCATCCTGAGCGGCACGATCCTGACCTGTGGAAATGCGGCGTTCATCATTCAGATCTCTGCTCGTTCAGGCTCCGTTTGCGATCTGGTTGATCGGCTTGTTGAAGACGTCGATCTTACCATAGGTCTCGGCGAAGAGCTTCGAGGTGCTCTCAGGCGAGAACATCTGGGTTCCTGCGTCGAGCGCTGCCGCAGCGACCACACACGGAATAGCTACGCCATTTGCGTGCCTGGTCACGACGTGGTTGCCGTTGAAGATACCGGGGCCGCCACCACCGTAGATCGAGTGGCTGAAGAACGAGAATCCGACGGCAGTACCCATGACACGGCCGTAGTCGGTGCTCGGGAGACCGGTCTCGTGCTCAAGCAGGTCGTTGAAGTACAGGAGCGTCGCGGAGACTGCCTGGGCGAACCGTCCGGCACCACAGTTGACGATGGTGGCCGCCATGGTTCCTGCAGCAGCGTAGGCGTTCCAGAGCATCGGGTCCTTCGTGTCGTAGAACTGGAAGTAGCTGCCCTTCTTGCCCGGAGTGATGACCCTGTCCTCGATGGCCCGCTCGACCAGGCTCTGGACAACGGTACCGACGGTTCCGGTCTCACCGTTTGCCTTGACGAGGTCGTAGACCAGGTTGTTCGCGTTCAGGCCCTGGTAGGCGTAGGCGAGCAGCTGGGCACGCTCGAACGGTCCGATGGCGGATCCCATCTCGAAGACACCAGCGGTCTCGAAGGTGGACGCGAGTGCGGCACCCTGCAGGGCATTCCTGCCGGTCATCATGACGACGTGGTTGACCGGGATGTTCCGGAGCGCGTAACCGATACCCTCGTTGTTCTGGGGGATGGTCAGGATCGACGTGACGAGTGCGCCTTCCATGTCCTGGGTGTGGGGGTAGCTGCCCCAACAGGCTGCCTTGACAGTGGATGCGTTGAAGGCGTCGATGTTGAACTGGTCGACGATCGCGAACGTGGTCGCGGCTGCGACTGAGGTGATTGCAGCATCGTACGTTGCCGCGTTGATCAGGCGCTTCGACGGAACCTCAACGAGCAGGAGCTTGCCGCCGTTGAACTCCAGGATCTTGGTGTCGTCGCCCTCCTCAACCTGGACCATCTCCTTGATCTTGGCGACGATGGCGTCCTTGTTCTCCATGATGGGGAGATCGAGTTCTCTTCCCTTGATCTTGCCCTTCCCAAGCTTTCCGGTCTTGAGCGCTTCCTGGATGCCTCCGAGGTTGACGCTGATCGTTCTCTTGGTCAGGTCGATGATCTTACTTGTGGCCGGGTTAACCAGCGGGCTGATTCTGTCGAGGGTGACGCCGCTCTTGAGCAGCTTCCCATCATCAGAATAGAGGTCGATTGTTTCCGTGTATTTAGCCATAGTATTTCATCCTTTTACCCTTGTTCAATGCATTCCGTTCATGCGAGAGATCAATAAACAGTCACCTGTTCTAGATCCCTGAAGGCCGCTACTGCACGTCCCAAAAGGGACTATAAGAGTAGAAAGAGAGTTGTTAATAAAATTTGCGAAATAAGATAGGCTTCTTTTGCTGATTATAAGAATAATAATGAATATATTTCTAATAACATATTTTAGAATCGGGATTTTATGGAATAAATGGTTTAACGCGATCCAATTTAAGGATTTCCAAAGGTATCATTACAGGGCCACCTGCCCAAAGAGGGTCGCACAAAAAGGACATATTAAATAATAAATGAAACAATAACAATAATAAGAGTTAATAAAATTTTTCTTAAAACTATCAAAAGGTACCTGCTTCTATAGGTTACATCCTAAAAATATATAATTCTAACCAAATTGAGGGGGATCTTACGAGATCCAGATATCAAGGCCACAATTTTTAAAATGCATGCAACAGCAGCCGCTAACAAATACAATTTAATTATATACTACCTGCAGTAAGCCTACCCTCGCCATCCTCAACACTCACCAAAGAGATCTCACCCGGCTTCTGGAACAGACGGTTGCGAGACCTGCACCACAGGGCGATCCCGGGCCGCATACAGCAGTACATCTTCGGGTAAAGAACAAATCGTGTAAAATGGCTTAATGTAAACATAATAACCTTTAGTACCTTACCAATTCGGAATAGTTAAATACAAAACATTACAAGTTATGACAAAGCGATCCGCCCGGTGCTCCACCCGGATGTTTCGTTTTCCTCAGGTGAGCGGGCTCTCTGCATGTCTCCGGAGCATTTCGGCGAACGGGGCGGCGGCCCCTCCTGTGCAGGAAGGTCCGGCTTGCCGGGTACGGAATGCCCCGGTAACTCCCCGCAACGCGAGGGAAAGCCCAACAACAGGCTGTACCGGGAACACCTACCCATGAGGCCGATTCACCGGAGCTTCGGGAGGTCGGCCTTACCAACTGTGTTGAGGCAAAACCATGGCGAACAAGATTACATTGAACATGATAACACAGCGCTCCGTCGAAGAAGGCGTCGCGATGGAAAAGGGCAAAACGACCCGGGAATACTTCGAGGCCTGCTCGATAATCGAGATGCACGATGACGATGTTAAAGCGCTGGGCCTCGTCCCGAACCAACTTGTACGGGTGACAAGCGAGTGCGGAAGTGTGGTCGTCAAGGTCGTCAAAGGACGACAGGGACTCTATCCCGGCCTTGCTTTCATGCCACAGGGTGTCTGGTCAAACCAGATTGTTCCTCCGCGGACCCAGGCGACGGGAGAGCCCCAGTACAGCGGTTTCCCTGTGACGGTTGAGCCAGCCAACGGAGAACGACGCAAGAGCGCACTCGAACTTGTCCAGGGGGCTGTCGGGATGTGGAGAGGTGATCAATAATGCCAAAGAAGATTGAGAACGTCGGATGCCCATACTGTGGTGTCTGCTGTGACGACCTTGTTGTGACTGTATCAGACGACGGAAAGAAGATTCTCGAGGTGGAGAACGCCTGTGCCATCGGCAACCAGATCTTCCACCATGCAACCGGGAGTGAGAGGGTTACACGGCCCCGTCTCCGCCAGCCCGACGGCACCTACAAGGAGATCTCCTACGACGAGGCGATCGACTACGCGGCAAGGGTGCTCTACAACGCAAAGAAACCGTTGATCTATGGGTTCGGCTCGACCAATTGTGAGGGAATGGCCGCTGCAGCCAAGGTCGCCGAGAAGGCTGGAGCCGTGCTCGATAACTGCGCCTCCATCTGTCATGGAAGTTCGTTTTTAGCTATATTCGACAACGGCTACCCGAGCTGCACCCTCGGTGAGACGAAGAACCGGGCAGACGTCGTCGTCTACTGGGGAGCCAACCCAGCCCACGCCCACCCGCGGCACATGTCCCGCTACTCGATCTTCCCCCGCGGATTCTTCACCGGGAAGGGTCAGAAGAGCCGCAAGATCATCGTCGTCGATCCGAGGCACACCGACACCGCCCAGGTGGCCGATATCCACCTGCAGGTGAAGCAGGGGCACGACTACGAACTCTTCAATGCATTCCGTACCGCGCTCCGCGGTCACGAGATCCCCGAGGAGGTTGCCGGAATCAAGCGTGAGAAGATCCTCGAAGTCGCCGAGATCATGAAGAAGGCCCGGTTCGGCACGATCTTCTATGGTATGGGACTCTGCCACTCCGACGGCCGGAACCACAACGTGGACATTGCCATCAGCCTGACCCGTGACTTAAACGACTACACCAAGTGGACGATCATGGCGATGCGGGGACACTACAACATCGCCGGACCGGGAGTGGTCTGGTCATGGCAGTATGGGTTCCCCTATTGTCTGGACCTGACAAAGGATGTCGCCCACATGAACCCCGGCGAGACGAGCTCCATCGACCTGGCGATGCGCGACGAGGTTGACGCCTTCTTCAACGTCGCAACCGATGCCGCAGCTCACTTCCCGATCGAGGCTGTCAAGCACTTGAGGAAGCACCCCTGGATCACCATCGACCCGAACATCTGCATGGCAAGCGAGATCTCCGACCTCCACATCCCGGTAGGGATTGTCGGAGTCGAGGTCCCGGGCATCGTCTATCGGATGGACAACGTCCCGATCCAGTACCGTAAGGTCATCGATCCGCCCGAGGGCGTCATCAGCGACGAAGAACTCTTCGAGCGGATCTACAAGAGGCTCTGCGAACTCGAAGCCGAAGAGGCTGCAAAAGGAAAGGCAAAGACCACCCCGGTTGGTGTCCACGCGGAGGAGTGAAGAATGAGCGAACTCTTAATCAAGAACGGATTCGTTTTCGATCCGCTGCAGGGTATCAAGGGCGACCGGATGGATATTGCGGTCAAGGACGGCAAGATCGTCGAACCCGGGACCCTCAAGAACCCAAAAGTCATCGATGCCGCCGGCATGACCGTGATGGCTGGCGGCGTGGATATCCACTCCCACGTAGTCGGACCGAAGGTGAACACCGGCCGGCTCTTCCGTCCGGAGGACAAACTCTTCAAGAGCCCTCACAGAAAGTGCAGCCGGATGGAAATGGGCTTCTCCGTCCCCTCGACGTTCAAAACAGGCTATGACTATGCACGTATGGGATACGCCTTCGTCAACGAGGCGGCAATGCCCCCGCTCCACTCGCCGCACATTCACGAAGAGATCCGGGATACCCCGATCATCGACAATGCCGCGCTGCCGGTCTTCGGAAACAACTGGTTCACTCTCGAGTACCTCAAGAACAACGAGGTCGAGAACAACGCTGCATACACTGCCTGGCTTCTCCGGGCAACCCGGGGATTCGGTATCAAGGTCGTCAACCCCGGCGGCTCCGAAGCCTGGGGATGGGGACTGAACTGCACCCATATCCATGACCCGGTCCCGTACTTCGATGTCACCCCGGCCCAGATCATAAAGGGCCTCATCGAGACGAACGAGCACCTCGGCCTTCCCCACTCGGTGCACCTGCACTGCAACAACCTCGGAAACCCCGGCAACTATCTCGATACACTCGAATCGATGAAAATCGCCGAGGGCTACACCCCGAAGAACAACTTCGGCCGCAAGCAGGTGATGCACCTCACTCACCTCCAGTTCCACTCCTACGGTGGCGACTCCTGGAAGAACTTCGAGTCCAAGTCTAAGGAGATCATGGACTACGTGAACGCTCACGACAACATCACCATCGATATCGGCCAGGTGACGCTCGACGAGACCACGACCATGACCGCCGACGGGCCGTTCGAGCACCACCTGCGTGCCTTAAACAACCTGAAGTGGGCTAACGTGGACGTAGAACTCGAGACCGCAGCAGGTGTTGTCCCATACATCTACAGCCCGAAGGTCAAGGTCTGTACCATCCAGTGGGCCGTCGGCCTGGAGCTGGCCCTCTTATCGAAGGACCTGATGCGGACGTTCCTCACCACCGACCACCCGAACGCCGGGCCGTTCACCCGCTATCCGCGCGTCATCACCTGGCTGATGAGCAGGGCTGCACGTGACGCGACCATGAAGACGTTCAAGTGGCTGGACCAGACGATCGCGGCAACCTCGATCGACAGTATCGACCGGGAACTCACGCTCTACGAGATCGCCCAGATGACCCGTGCAGGGCCGGCAAGGGCGCTCGGTATCAGCAACATCTACGGTGGGCTCGCCCCCGGCATGGATGCCGATATCGCCATCTACGCCCTCAACCCCGAAGACATGCCCTCGGATCCGGCAGCCATCGAGAAAGCCTTCTCGCGGTGCGCCTGGGTCGTTAAAGATGGCGTCGTGACCGTCCAGGACGGCGAGATTGTTGCGGAACCCGCAAAGCGGACAATCTGGGTCGACGTGAAGGTCCCGGAGAACGCGCAGGTACAGAGGGACATTTATGAGCACTTCCTCAAGCACTACAGCGTCAAACTCGACAACTACCCGCTCTTCGAGGAACACATCCACAACCCGCGGGTGATCGAGGTCAACGCGACAGAGTGAGGCGACAATCATGAAGACAGTAACTCTTACCATGACCAACCCCCCCGAATTGTACCTCGAGGGGCAGAGCATCACCCCAGACAACTTTGCAGGCAAGAAGGCTGCTGATATCGCTGCTCTCGATGTCTGGGAGGGCAAACAGAAGAGTCCGCTCGGAAAGTACTTCACCGTGGAGGGCGATGGCGGGGCAACGGCAGCCGAGACGAAGATCGTCCTCCGTGGAGACTGCTCCCGGGTCAAGAGGATCGGCCAGCAGATGACCGCCGGCGAGATCGTCATCGAAGGCAGCGCCGACATGTATATCGGCGGCTGGATGAAAGGCGGCAAGATCCATGTGAAAGGAAACGTCGACTCGTTCTGCGGCATAGGGATGGAAGGCGGCGAGCTCATCATCGATGGGAACGCCGGACACCACCTGGGCGCATCACCCCGCGGTGAATGGCGCGGCATGCAGGGCGGGCTGATCCGGGTCGCCGGAAACGTCGGAAACGACACCGCCACGTTCATCAATGGCGGGACGATCATCGTCGGCGGGGACGCGGACATTCACGTCTGCACTCACGGCGAGGGCGGCACCGTCATTATCAAGGGCAACGCCAAAGGCCGTGTCGGCGGGCAGATGGTGAAGGGCGACGTCTACGTCTTCGGGACGATCGAGAACCCGCTCCCCGGCTTCAAGCGGGTCGGCGAGGTGGAGCAGGAAGTCGATGGTGTGAAGGCCCGTTTCGCCCACTACATCGGCGACCTCGGCGAGCGCCACCCCGTCTCCAAGGGCCAGACGGTGTATGCAAACCTCTACACCAGACTCTAATTTTTTTCCCAAACACCCTGGAATCGAACTGAAAGACCATCCCTTCATCTAGGAAGCCAGACCGGTGAACCGCTTTTTCTGCCTGATCTATGGGATTGAAGCCGCAAGCGAGAGGGGCGTGATATGGTGAGGCAGCACCTCGTACTCACGCCGCTTGCAAAGGTCCGGGAGATGATGCGGTCCGTCTTCCCTGTCCCGAATCGGACGATCCGGGTTCCCGTTGCCGAAGCGGCCGGACGGATAACGGCAGGACCGGTCTATTCAAGATTGACCCACCCCATAAGGGACATCTCGGCAAGAGACGGTTTTGCCGTCAGGAGCAGGGAGACCGCCGGCGCGAGCGGAACGAACCCGGTACGGCTCACGGATCCGTACTGGGTGAACACCGGGAACGCGATCCCTCCCGGTTACGATGCCGTCGTCATGGTCGAGGACGTCATCGCGGAAGGGGATGCCTTGAGCACGGGAAAAGCAGTCTCCCCGGGCGAGCACATCCACCCTGCCGGCAGCGAGATCCGGGAGGGTGAGATGATCCTTCCTGCCGGGCACTGGATACGCCCATGCGATATCGGGGCGCTCCTCACGTATGGGATAACGACCGTGGACGCCAAAGAGGTGAGAATCGGCCTCATCCCGACGGGGAGTGAACTGGTTCCGGCGGGCGAAGTCCCGGGGCCGGGGCAGGTGATCGAGAGCNNCCGCCGGTGCGGCGGTACTCCTCGGCGAGACGGGCGCCACCTGCACCCGCTACGAGATCACCCGCGATGACCCCCACCTGCTCAGAGCGGCGATCGAGAGAGGCGTTCGGGAGAACGACCTCCTCATAGTCTCGGCAGGCTCATCGGCGGGGAGGAGAGACTTCACCGCCAGGATCATCGATGATCTCGGCGAGGTGCTCGTCCACGGCATCGCGATGAAGCCGGGAACTCCGTCCATCCTCGGGCGGATCGACGACAAACCGGTCATCGGGGTCCCGGGGTATCCGATCGCCGCGATGACTGCTGTGCGAGAACTTGCCTTCCCGCTACTCGCCGAATGGGGGTTCCGTACTCGATCCCCGGAGACCCTACGCGCCCGACTCGTCGGGAGAGTCACGTCGGACCCCGGCTATGACGAGTTTCTCCTCCTCGCCATCTCCAGGGCAGGCAACCGGTACATCGCGACCCCCCTGCCGAGGAAGAGCCACACGCAGATGGTGATGGTACGAGGGAACGCCTATCTGCATATTCCTGCCGGGGTTGGATGCATCGAGGAGGAGACCGAGGTCGAGGTCACGCTGACGGGGCCATGCTGGACGATCCGCGAGGCAAGATCCCCGCCGACGTGAGACGGTTTCCTCTCAGCCTTCATCCCCGCAGGTTCTCACAAGGCTCTGGATGCGCCTCTCAAGATCCGGGAGGTTCTCGCGAAACTCCCGTGCGAGCAGGAAGGTCCGGACGGCGTCGCCCATCCCGCGGTGAGGGCCGAGGAGGTGGCGGTACTCGACGGGGATGGGGTAGCGAAAGTGCGCAGAGGCGACGGTGGAGCCGTCCACGGTAAAATCGATGAGCCGGGCGAGACGATCGAGGGAGAGAACCTGCTTCATCCCAAAATGCCGCCGGATCTCCCGCTGGAGGTCGACCAATCTCGAGCCGTCGAGCGAGACGTTTGCAGTCCGGAAAGCTCTCCTCTCCATATCCGCTGCAAAAACGACGACCTCATCGATACCCCCCGTCGAGAGGACGGACTCCATGAAGACCTGAAGGTCGGCATAGGCCTTCCGGGCGGTAGCCTCTGCCGCCGGCACCGCATCTTCCGGTATCCGGAAGGAGTGGTCGTACTCCAGCCCATATTCACCGCGATCCATATTCGCCACGGTTGTCGCGACACCGATGGTCTTGCCGCACGAGTCGGTCACCTTCTTCCAGATCTCGACATCGATATCGTACCGGAACTGCTCGCCGACATACTGGACGCTATAATCCTCCGATCTGTAGACGACCGCACCGATCTCGATCGGCATCATGACCCCGCGGCAGGTGCCATAGACATAACCGAACTCAATGTCCAGGTAGACGCTGCCACCGGTCTTGCCCGTTATGGACTCAACCACATAGAGATCTCTTTCGCAGGCAACGAAAAGGTTTCCCGGAGCACCCTATACCCTCGCAAAGATTTATCGAGCAGGAAGGAAGCCTTTCTATAGTTAGCTGATCAGGGATACCCTGCGCCATAGTAGCCATGAAACTCGCGACAATCAGGGAAAGACTTCAAATCGGTCGGATATTTGGGCGAGAATCTCCTCAAATCCAGGAGCCGGCCCATCGCGATAGGGAGGCTGAAGTGCGTGCACTCCTTGCCCATCCACCGTTCGGGATCACCGGGATCTCCGATGCCGCCTTTCCTCTCTATGATCAGGCATTGACCCACCGGTCGTATATCGGCAACGAGTACCCGGTGGCAGCGGTTGGAGATAATGAGCGGCTCGAGTTCCTGGGAAACTACGTCCTCGACTTCGTCATCGCCAACCACCTTTATAGCGAGTATGACCTTCCGCCCGGCGAGATGAACCGAAGGCTCCAGGTGACGAGGAATACGAAACTCGCCGAGATCGTGCTTCAACGGGGCCTCGGGATCGATCGCGTTATCAGACGGCGGGGGCAGGCATTGACGGACTCCATCATTGCAGACGCATTTGAGGCCCTGATAGGCGCAATCTACCTCGACCGGGGCCTTGATGCGGTCCGCGAGGTCATACTCACGATCTTTGAAGACGAGATCGCAGAGTGTGACGGACGCCGGAACTATCGGGGAAGGCTCCAGGAGTGTGTCGCGAGAGAGAATCTCGGTGAGCTTGAGTATGCCTTCAGCCAGACAGGTCCGGGCAGTTGTCCGGTCTGGACCGCCCGGGTGACAGTCGGGGGAATCCCTCTCGGGGAGGGAAAGGGGCGGACCAAACAGGGAGCGGCAATGCTCGCGGCAAAAGAGGCGCTCAAGCGGCTCGGGAAGGAGTAAGATGGTGCAGCAGACCAGGCGCGATCCGACCGTCGCGGTCGTCCGGTGCGATGCCTATGATCCGGATGAGGTCGATGCAGCCGTTCGGCGCGCGCTCGGTCTCCTCGGTGGAATTGAACGGTTCATCTCATCGGGAGAGAGGGTGCTCCTCAAACCAAACCTCCTGCAGGGGCAGGATCCGGAGCGGTGCGTCACCACCCACCCGACCATCGTCGCCGCCGTTGCCCGAATCCTTGCGGAGCACGGATGCCCGGCTCTCATCGCCGACAGCCCGGGGGCTGGAGTCATCTACAGCGAGGCAAATCTCCGGCGGGCGTACTCGCGTGCCGGGTATACGGCGGTTGCGGAGGAGACGGGCGCTCTCTTAAACTACGATACCTCTTCTGTGGTCGTCCCATATCCTGAGGGCGAGTTGATAACCCAATTTCCCATCATCACTCCCGCCGTCGAGGCCGATGCAATCGTGGTCGTCTCGAAAGCGAAGACGCACATGTGGACCCGAATGACGGGTGCGACAAAGAACCTCTTCGGTCTCATCCCTGGACTTGAGAAACCGGTCTTTCATTTTCGGTTCCAGGACGAGTACGCCTTTGGGAGGATGCTCGTCGACTTAAACGAGTGTATGAAGCCCCGGCTCCAGATTGTGGATGCCGTGATAGGTATGGAGGGGGACGGCCCTCAGTCGGGGAACCCGAGGAAGATCGGGGTGATCCTCGCCGGGAGCGATTATGCGGCCGTGGACACGGTCCTCGCCCGGCTCATCGGGATGGACCCGCTCGAGATCGGGAGTATCCGGAGCGCGGCCGCCCGCGGACTTCTCGATCCCGCGGCTGTCCGGACGGTCGGCGATGACCCCGCAGAGTTTGCAGTCCCGGACTTTCGGAAACCCTCGACCTACGCCGGGGGCAGGGCGGGTATTTGGCGGCGGGTGCTGCTTGCCGTCGTCCAGCGGTTCGGGAGGATCTACGCCCCCCGCCCCGGTGTGGTTGCTCAGTCGTGCGTCGGGTGCCGGAAGTGCGAGCGAATCTGTCCGGTGCAGGCGATTACCATCACCGAAGGCAGAGCGACGATCGATCTAACACGCTGTATTCGGTGCTACTGCTGCCACGAGATGTGCACCGAGCACGCCATCGCCCTCTCCCGGAGCCTTGCCGGACGGCTCCTCGCCCGCCTGCTCGGGTGAGTTGGGTCGGGCAAAAAACTCATGTGGATCGGGAGGAGAGCAGGTGCCATGCCATGCCCGTTCTGCAACCCAAAACAGGAGGATATCGTTCTCGCAAACGACCTCTGCTACGCCCGCTACGACATCCACCCGGTGAGCCCCGGCCACCTGCTTGTGATCCCATTCCGGCACGTGGCGAGTTACTTTGACACGACCGATGAAGAGAGAATGGCCATGGCCCGGCTCATCGACGACTGCAGGACTCTGACCGACCGCGAGCGGCATCCCGACGGCTACAACATCGGAGTCAACGTCGGGGAGGCCGCCGGACAGAACATCATGCATGTCCACGTCCACTTCATCCCGCGCTACCGGGGGGATGCCCCCGGAGAGCACGAAGGCGGGGTCCGGGGCGTGATACCGCGTAAATCAGGTTGAAGTTCTTCCGGGGCGCCGTTACCGCACCGGTGTGAGAGTGCGCCGCGCAGGAGGAAACCAATTGATGAGCGGGCGCCATCAAGCCATGAAATCATGCCGTGGTGCTCCATACGCCGGATCGGTACTGCGGGCAGTCATTTTTTGGGCGGATACCTCAGCTGAAATCTTATCCAAGGCCCGACATCCATCAAGATCGGCGCCCGAGGACCTATACATCGGGGGCCATTTAGAATGATTAATTATGCAAGTAAGGCATAGTTACCCTATGAGGGACAATAGTTGCAGACGCTGCTCTTCCTAATACTGTTTCCCATCCTAGTCGCATGTCTTTTATTGTTCGTAAAACGAACGACGTTGCGCTATGTTGTGGTCGCCCTCTCAGCTCTCGCAATCGGCGGGGCGTCGATATACCTGCTTATCCGGTATGCATTCGAAGGAACGGTCTACTTTGCCGCGCCTTCGGAGGTCGTCGGCCCCGTCATGGTGGCCATAGAGATGGGTCTTGCGCTCTTCATCATCTATATGGGCGCAAAGTTCAGAAACTACCTGGCAATCGCACTGGCCGCCATCCAGGCGGCGCTGGTGGTGTACCTTGAGGCAGCATTCCGGGAGAACCTCCATGCGGTCAACAATCTCTTCATCGACCAGTTCTCCATCATCATGGCCCTTATCATAGGGCTCATCGGGAGCCTCATAGCCGTGTACGCCGTCAGGTACATGGAGACGTATCACCACCATCACCCTGAGGTGCGCGATCGGCAGAGGATGTTCTTCTTCGTCATCTTCGCCTTCCTCTCCGCGATGTTCGGTCTCGTCTTCTCCAATAACCTCACGTGGATCTTCTTCTTCTGGGAAATCACCACCATCAGTTCGTTCTTGCTGATCGGTTATTCGGAGACGGAGGAAGCGACACGGAACGCCTTCCGCGCCCTGGTGATGAACCTCCTCGGCGGGATCGCGTTTGTTGTGGCGCTCATCTTCCTTGCCGCAACCGAGGCGACGAGCGGCGGCATCGATCTCGCCCGGGTGCTCGCCTCAGGCGATACGGCGATCGTCCTGATCCCGGCCGTCCTGATAGGGTTTGCCGGGATCACCAAGGCCGCATTGATGCCGTTCTCCTCCTGGCTCCTCGGGGCGATGGTGGCCCCGACACCGGTCTCGGCCCTGCTCCACTCGAGCACCATGGTCAAGGCCGGTGTCTACATCCTTGTCAGGTTCTCCCCGGTCTTCGCCGGGACGCTGGCCGGGTTCTCGATCGGACTCGTCGGCGCCGTGACCTTCGTCGTTGCGTCAGCCATCGCAATATCGCAGAGCAACGCAAAATCGGTCCTGGCCTACTCGACAATAGCAAACCTCGGCCTGATAGCCGCCTGTGCTGGTGTCGGAACCTACATGCTCGTCTGGGCGGCAATCCTTCTGATCATCTTCCATGCCGTAGCAAAGTCGCTCCTCTTCCTCGGGACCGGTGCGATCGAGCACCGGATCGGGAGCCGGGATATCGAGGACATGGAGGGCCTGATCGTCCGGATGCCCAAGATGGCGGTGATGATGTTCATCGGAATTGCCGGTATGTTCCTTGCGCCCTTCGGTATGCTGATATCCAAGTGGGCGGCAATCGAGGCGTTCGTCCAGGTCCAGGCACCCTTCGGCCTGATCTTCATTGCGATCCTCGCCTACGGAAGCGCCGTTACGGTCTTTTTCTGGGCTAAGTGGATGGGCAAACTCGTCGCGGTCACCCGAAATACCGAGCGGGTCGAGAAGGGGTTCTTCCAGGAGCCCTGGGCTCCGCTCTATATCATCACCGGCCTCGTGATAGCGGCCGTCTTCCTCTTCCCGGTCATTTCATCGATGCTGATCGAGCCCTACGTCCTTGCCATCTACGGCGTCACGGCTCGCCTCGGAGAGGCGAACGTCGCCATCATGCTTCTCATGATGGCTCTCCTCCTCATCCTCCCGGTCTCGTTTACTCTCTTTAAGAGGAGCGCACGGCACCTCCCGGCCTACATGAGCGGGAGGACCGCGACGCCGGACCTGCACTTCGCAGGCTCCCTCGGCCTGACCCGGGAGGCCCAGACCCGGAACTACTACCTCACCGAGTATTTCGGTGAAGCGCGGCTCTTCCGACCGGGGGCGATGGTCTGCATCGCCCTGATCCTGGTATCGTGGATCTTCGCGGGGGTGGCCCTATGACCTGGACCTGGCTTATCGGAGCGATCCTCTTCCTCATCCTTGCGCCCATCGTCGGCGGGCTCATCGCCGGAATCGATAGAATAATCACCGCACGGATGCAGGGAAGGGTCGGACCGCCGCTCCTGCAGCCCTTCTACGACGTCGGCAAACTCTTCGAGAAAGAGCGGGCCGTCGTCACCACGGCGCAGAACTTCTACGTGCTTGCCTACCTGATCTTCATCGCCGTCTCCGGGGCGCTCTTCTTCGCGGGAGGGGACCTCTTACTGATCATCTTTGCCTTCACGCTCGCCCACGTCTTCCTGGTGCTCGGGGCCTACGCAGTCCACTCGCCCTACAGCCACATCGGGGCCGAGCGGGAACTGATCCAGTTGATGGCGTATGAACCGATGATCATCCTTGCGGCCGTCGGGCTCTATATGGTCACGAACAGTTTCCTCGTCGCCGATATCGCAACGGCGACGGTGCCGGCGATCCTCTACCTTCCCGGCGTCTTCCTCGGGTTTGCGACCATCCTCACGATCAAACTCCGGAAGTCCCCCTTCGATATCTCGACGTCGCACCACGCTCACCAGGAGATTGTCAAGGGTATCACGACGGAGTTCTCGGGCTCGACGCTCGCCCAGGTTGAGATCGCTCACTGGTACGAGAACGTCTTCCTTCTCGGCTTCGTCTTCCTCTTCTTCGCCTGGAACCCGGTGATAGGGATCGTCGCGGTCGTGGTCACGTATCTCGCCGAGATCTTCATCGACAACGTCACCGCACGGGTGCGGTGGCAGGCGGCATTAAAGAGCGGGTGGCTCGCGGCAGTACTCGGCATCGCGAACCTGGCGATCCTCTCCTATATGATGCTTGGAGGTGTATGAGTACCATGGCATTCCTGAAGCGATCACCCTGGATCCTTCACTACGATGCATCCAGCTGCAATGGCTGCGACATAGAGGTCCTGGCGTGCCTAACGCCCCTCTATGACGTGGAGCGGTTCGGGATCATCAACACCGGGAACCCGAAGCACGCTGATATCCTCCTCATCACCGGCGGGATCAACTCACAGAACCGGGAGGTGGTCAAGAACATCTACGAGCAGATGCCGGAGCCGAAAGTCGTCATCGCAGTCGGCGTCTGCGCTGCTTCAGGCGGCATATTCCGCGAGTGCTACAACATCGCAGGGGGTGTCGACAAGGTTATCCCCGTGGACGTGTATGTTCCGGGATGCGCGGCAAGGCCGGAGATGATCATCGACGGCGTCGTGAAGGCGCTCGAGATTCTTGAAGAGAAACGAGAGAAGATGACAGGAGCAACGCAGATAAAGGAGAGCGCACGGCAGGCGGCGGGTGAGAGCACATGACGGTCAATGAAGAGCAGACCACCATCAGCGTCGCGCTGGAGGATCTCACCCGGGAGGTCGAAGCGCTTCGCACCGAAGGTTACCGCCTCGTCCAGATCGGGTGTACGGACATCGGCGGGTCCTACGAGATCAATTACTCGTTCGATAAGGGCTACCAGTACAGGAACCTCCGCCTGACGGTCGGGCCGGAGACTGCAGTCCCGAGCATATCCGGGATCTACTGGGGAGCGTTCGTCTACGAGAACGAGATGCACGACCTCTTCGGGATTCCGGTCACGGGGATGAACATCGACTTTAAGGGGACGTTCATCAAGACGGCCGAGAAGTATCCGTTCAGCGTCACGCGGAGAGGAGGTGACACATGCCGGAACGCATAGTCGTGCCGTTCGGACCACAGCACCCGGTCCTGCCGGAGCCTATCCACCTCGACCTCGTTCTCGAGGATGAGAAGGTCGTGGACGTGATTCCCTCCATCGGCTACATCCACCGCGGGCTCGAGCAACTCATCCAGAAGCGCGAGTTCACGGAGTATGTCTATGTGGCGGAGCGAATCTGCGGGATCTGCAGTTTCATGCACGCGCTCTGCTACTGCCAGGGCATCGAGCATATCATGGGGATCGAGGTCCCCGACCGGGCGAAGTACCTCCGGACGATCTGGTCGGAGTGCTCGCGTCTCCACTCGCACCTCCTCTGGCTCGGCCTCTTTGCGGACGGGATGGGTTTTGAGAACCTCTTCATGCGGTCCTGGCAACTCCGCGAGAAGGTGCTCGACGTCCTCGAGGACACCACGGGCGGCCGGGTCATCCAGGGCACCTGCAAGGTCGGCGGGGTCCGGCGCGATATCGTGCCGGAGAAACTCGCAGAGATGCATCGTGCACTCGATCCCTTCGAGAAAGAGTGTCGGGACCTCGGTGATATCTTCTTAAACGATGAGACGGTGAAGTACCGGCTTCAGGGGCTTGGGGTCCTCTCAAAAGACGAGGCCTATGCACTCGGTGCGGTCGGCCCGACCGCGAGGGCAAGCGGGGTTGCGATCGACCACCGCGAGACTGGCTACGCCGCCTACGGGGATCTCGGGTTCAAGCCGGTCGTCGAGACCGCCGGCGACTGCTACGCCCGGTGCGCTGTTCGGGTCAAGGAGATCTACGCTTCCATCGACCTGATCCGGCAGGCGATCGATCAGATCCCCGAAGGGCCCCTCGACGTGAAGGTCAAGGGAACCCCTGACGGCGAGTATTTCTCCCGCGTGGAGCAGCCGCGGGGCGAGGTCATCCACTATCTCCGGGGCAACGGCACGAAACACCTTGCCCGTGCCCGGATCAGGACGCCGACGCTCGCAAACATCCCCCCGCTCGTGAAGATGCTCCCGGGCGCACAGCTTGCGGATGTCCCGGTCGTCGTCCTCTCGATCGACCCCTGCATCAGCTGCACGGAGAGGTGAAGAGCTATGGGATTTTTTGAGATGACAAGGACGGTTCTCCGAAACCTTGCAGGAGGCCCGGCCACCCGGCAGTATCCTGTGGTCCCGGCGCGGAGAAGCCCCATCACCCGCGGGCACGTCACCTTCGACCCGTCAACCTGCCGCTCCTGCGGCATCTGCTCGCGGCGGTGCCCGTGCGCGGCGATCCGCCTTGATAAGGAGGCGAAGGTCTGGGAGATCGACCGCATGCGGTGCATCGCCTGCGGCGACTGCGTCGAGGGCTGCCCGTTCGGGAGCCTCACGATGGAGCCTGAGTATCTCCCGCCGGTCGTAGAGCATGTGGTGGAGCGCTACACCATCACCTATGTAAAACCGGAGAAGCCAGTGAAGAAACCGGTCGAAGAGAGCGCAAAGGGAGAAGGCGCGGGCGAGAGCGCGTGAGGGGGAGGGCGAAAGAACCTCCTCTTCCTATTCACTATTTTTCCAAACGAGCAACTGCCATGCCGTGGGAATATCCCCGGAGGAGGTGAGGAGAGGGGAGGGGGGATGCTTCGCACCTAGCGGTGTTCACGCACACTCTCGTTCGCGCCTCTAAACTCTTCGAATTTCTCAGAACCCATCCCTTCAGGGCAGCTTGAAATGTGTTGATACTCTTATGGCTTCACCTGACGCGGATTCCCACTGGACATCGCATTGCAGGGGGGAGGGGACAGGGGAG